>ERZ772892.2363-NODE-2363-length-16247-cov-3.045146_pt1 | contig 16247 bp, 10 predicted proteins | sample MGYA00512126_ERZ772892 | MGnify/ENA primary metagenome ERZ772892 (study PRJEB29015, sample SAMEA2737697) | human gut metagenome | biome: human gut; feature: human-associated habitat; material: faeces | place: China | collected 2012 ... | reverse complement strand
GGGCTCGGTTCCAGAAGATTTTTCAGTGTAAACTATATGCAGGATATGAGCGAACATATCAATATCACATTTGGAGAGGGACTTGATACCGGGAAACCGGTTGAAGGTACTTATCCGGTGATCATCAATCAGGAGAATGCGGATACATATGATCTGGTTGTAGGTGAAACCGTATCAATTGATAAATTGGTAGATAAGGATGGAAAGCCGGTTACATTTACGGTTGTCGGAATCTTTGAACCAAAGGATACCACTGATATTTACTGGAAAGAGACACCGGTAGATTTTGATAAGATGATATTTACAGATCAGGCATCCTTTGATGAAACCGTTGCAAACTATGGTGTTTTGACAATATATTATGCAACATATAATATGCTGGATTATGCATATATCGATCATACAAATGCATCAGATATCCGTTATTATCTGAGTGCATTTTCAAAAGCAGATGGTAACTTTATTCAGAATTTCAGTAGCATACTTGCTGATTATCAGGACGATGCAACATCGATCATGATCATTATCTGGGTACTGGAGCTTCCAATCCTGGTATTGCTTCTGGCATTTATCTATATGGTATCCAGTCAGATCCTGGAAATGGAGGACGGTGAGATCGCGATGCTAAAGAGTCGTGGTACCAGTACGAAACAGATTCTTGGCATCTATTTTGGAGAATCTGCGATCCTTTCTTTGATCGCGATCGTTATTGGTATTCCGGTCGGATATCTGTTGTGTAAATTATGTGCAAGTGCAACCTCCTTCCTGAAATTCAGCTTTGGTGATACACACTTTTATAAGCTGACATGGGGGATGTTATTATACAGTCTGGTTGCTGCAGTTATCGCAATCCTGTTTATAACACTTCCGGTATTGAAATACGCGAAGAATTCGATCGTAGAGCAGAAGAGTAAGCTTGGAAAGGTAAATACAAAGCCAATCTGGGAGAAGGCATTTCTGGATGTGATCCTGGTGGCAGTTTCCATTTACCTGCTGTACAACTACAATAAACAGAAGAGTGATATTGCATTAAGCATTCTGGCTGGAAACAAACCGGATCCATTGATCTTTTTGAATTCCTCCCTGTTTATATTTGCAGTTGGTCTGCTGATCCTGCGACTGATCAAATATCTGATCAAGTTCATTTATTTCATTGGTAAGAAGAGATGGTCACCTGCGGTATATGCTTCCTTCCTTCAGATCACCAGAACAGTGAAGAAGCAGGGCTTTATCTCTGTATTTCTGGTTATGACGATCGCCATGGGTATGTTTAATTCCAATATGGCAAGAACGATCAATGAGAACAATCAGGAGCGTATCGAATATAATCTTGGAACAGATATCGTTCTGAGTGAACAGTGGAAGATGGGAGCGTATCTGGATAAAGATAAGAAGAGTCACTGGTACTATGAAGAGCCGGATTTTGAACGGTATACAGAGAATCTTTCCGGTTCATGCAAACAGATTACCCGTGTGATCTATGATGACAATACAACGATCAAGGTTGGAGGTTCTGAACTTCCGGACTCTGTTCTGATGGGAATTAATACAAAGGAATTTGGTGAGACAGCCGAATTAAAGTCAGGCTTGAATGATGAACACTGGTATAATTACCTGAACAGTATTGCAACTGTTTCCAATGGTGTTATCATTTCATCAAATCTGGCAAAGGAATATGATCTGTCTGTTGGTGACAGCATCACATATGCAAGATACAGTCCGATGAAGACAAAGGAGCCGGTTGAGATCGCATCACCGTCCGGAACGATCTGCGCAATTGTAGATGCATGGCCTGGATTTAACCAGTACACATATGAGAAGGACAACAGTGGAAAGGTTGTTGAGAAGGAACGTTATCTGGTTGTTGCTAATTACGCATATGTTGTCAGTGCATTTGGTCTTACTCCATATCAGATATGGGGACAGCTTGCAGATGGACATGATTATCAGGAGGTCCTGGATACGGTTGAAAAGCAGGGTATTTCATTAAAGAGTTATCAGAGTGTAGATCAGGAAGTACAGAATATGCTGGAATCTCCGCTTGTACTGATCACAAATGGTTTATTCTCACTGAGCTTCCTGGTAGCAGTTATCCTCTGTACAGTAGGATTCCTCATCTACTGGATCACATCGATCAAGCAGCGGGAACTTCTGTTTGGTATCTACCGTGCGATGGGTATGAGTATGAAGGAGATCAACAAGATGCTGATCAACGAGCAGATGTTCAGTTCTGTTCTTGCCAGTCTGGCAGGATACGGAGTTGGAGCGGCGGCTACTGCATTGTTTGTAAAGCTGGTAGCGATCGTATATCTGCCGGAGTCGCATAACATAGCGATCAGCATAGCGGTTAATCCATTTGATATATTGAAACTGACGATCGTAGTTGTGGCAATGTTTATTATCTGCTTCATTGTTCTCCGGACAATCTTAAAGAAGATGAACATCACACAGGCATTAAAACTGGGGGAGGACTAAACTATGAATATGATTACTGCAAGAGGAATAAAGCGGTGTTTTACAGTTGGAAATGGCGAACCATTTTATGCTCTTAAAGGAATAGATCTGGATATCCCGGAAGGAAAGCTTGCGATCCTGAAGGGAAGATCCGGTTCCGGTAAAACAACCCTTTTAAATATTTTAAGTGCGCTGGATGAAGCAACAGAGGGTCAGGTGATCATAGAGGATCATGATCTGTCGGAGATGGCTGTACCGGAAAGAGAAAAGCTCAGACGGTACGATATCGGATTTGTATTCCAGTCGGTAGCGTTGATCCCGATCATGAATGCATATGAGAATGTAGATTTTGGTTTAAGACTTGCTGAATATGAAGGAAACCGGGATTCCCGTATCCGTGAGGTTCTGGAGATGGTTGGACTTAGTTCCAGAATGTTCCATATGCCGAACCAGATGTCCGGTGGTGAGCAGCAGAGGGTTGCGATCGCAAGAGCGGTTGCCCATAAGCCAAAGGTAATCTTTGCAGATGAGCCGACAGGAGCTTTGGATACAGCATCCGGACTGAATGTTATGAAGCTGTTCAAGGATCTGGTGGCAAAAGAAGGAATCACGATCGTTATGACGACACATGATCCAAACCTGATGGAACTCGGAGACGTAGTATTTGAGATAGAGGATGGTGAGATCATTGGCAAAGCATAGTGGATTTTTTAAGAAAAAAGATAAAAATATGATTCCGGAAACTGATATGCAGGAAAATGCTGCACAGATGATGGAAGAACCAATGGATCAGGATCCTGTTCAGGAAGACGCCGATATCGCAGATACAGACGTGAACGATATCGGTGTGCAGGAGACTGCAGTGGATGCTGGGAACGCTGTTGATGAAGCAGATATAGCAGATGACGATACAGAAACATCAGAAGATTTGGACGATACAGACAGAAACAGTCAGGCTGCGGAAGAATATGAAGAAACCGGCAATATCATTGACTGCGACAGTCTGGTTAAGATCTATAAAACAGATGAAGTTGAAGTAATGGCACTTCAGGGGCTGGAGCTTACGATCAAAAAGGGTGAGCTGATGGCAGTTATCGGTAAATCCGGTAGTGGTAAGTCAACGCTTTTGAATATGATCGGTGGCCTGGAACGTCCGACAGCAGGAAAATTATATGTAGATGGAAAAGACCTTTTTGCAATGACAGACAAAGAACTGGTAGAATATCGGAAACATACCGTTGGCTTTGTATGGCAGAAGAATTCCAGAAATCTGCTTCCGTATATGACAGCTCTGGAAAATGTCCAGGTGCCGATGTATTTTGATAAAGACAATAAGGAAGACCGGGAAGCCAGAGCCTATGATCTCTTGTGTAAGGTTGGTTTAAAGGAAAAGGTAAATTCCTATCCGGCACAGATGTCCGGTGGTGAGCAGCAGAGAGTTGCAATCGCGATCGCACTTGCCAACAATCCCAAAATCCTGCTGGCAGATGAGCCGACCGGTGCAGTCGATTCCAAAACCTCAGATATGATCCAGGATCTGTTCCGGAAGCTGAATGAGGAAATGGGTATTACAGTTATCATCGTAACGCATGATATCAGTCTTGCGAATAAGGTTGGACGTGTGGTTATGATCGCAGATGGTAAGATCAGTACAGAAAAGATCATGAAAGAGGATTACAGAAAACGGATCAATGACATGGAAAGCGAGCGCTTTAATGGAACCGATTCCCATGAAGAATATTCCATTATGGATAAGGCACACCGTGTACAGATCAGTGATGATATTCTGGAGGCTGCCGGAATTGATACAAACAAGGTAAAGATTCAGGTAGTGGATGGCAAGGTTGTTATCTCAAAAGAATAAATAACAGTTCAGAAAACGGCTCTGGATGCATAGGCATTCAGGGTCGTTCGCAGTATTTTCACATTTTCTTTCTTGCTTTTTCTTGCTATCGTGCGTTGGTTCGATTATAATAACTTTGTTTAGCTGATTTGGAATTTCGAGGAGGAAACCATGAAGAAGAGAAAATTAACAAAAATGTCGGCAGTGTTACTGGCAACAGCATTGTCTGCAGCAACTGTTTTTTCAGGATGTAATAAGAAGGTTGATTACGATATGGGTGATGGAACGCAGAAAGAAGGAAGTGCAGGAGAAGGCGGCGAATTATCGTCCCGTCTCGGTGTTCCGGAGTCTTATGAGGGTAAGCTGGATGTCGGTGATTCCGGTATCAAAGAGATTACCATTAAAGATGATGATATCATAACACCAGATTCCGACAGTATGTCTATTGTGTCTTATAAGAAGAATTCCTTTGATAATGCATACAGGCAGAAGGTCTGTGAGGCAATCTTTGATAAGTCAAAGGGTATCTATGTATATGACTTTGAGCACCAGACCAAGAGTGATCTGCAGACTCAGATTGATTCATATCAGACGATGTTAGACGATGCGAAGGAAGCTGGAGATACAGATACAGAGGATTATTGTAAGGAATACATATCCTATCTGGAAAATGAAATGGCAACGGCAACGGATGAGAGAGAAGGAGCCGGTGATTACAGTGCATCGGATTATATCGGACAGATTGGCGATAATCAGTTCATGCTCTCATTTTCAGAGGGAACAGAAGGGTTAAATGCAAGCTTTGATCTTTCTTATTATCCATCCGAAAGCATGATCAATTACAGACCATATGAGGGTGCATCCTTTGTATATGCTTATGACGCAAAGTATGGAGAAGAGGGGATTGATGACAGCATTGTAAATACTTGTACATTTTCTGAAGATGAAGCCGTATCACTGGCACAGGAATTTCTTGCCGGATGTGGAATTGATGATGTGATCGTTACAGATAAATCTCCGTTATTATGGGAGTATTATGACAGCTCTTATAATGTGATTGCAACAGAGTATGAAGGCTATATCGTAAACTTTGGACGTTCTGTCAATGGAACTGCTCCATACAGTGCGGATCTGTCTATGGTTGACACTCTTTCAAGCGATGAGGATGATGCCTGGTATGATGCTCCAACAGAGACGTTCTCCATTCAGATCGACTCCAATGGCGTGATCAACGCAAGCTGTTATCCATTGTTAGTTTCAACCGGTGAGGATCAAAAAAATGTAGATCTTTTGAGCTGGAAGGAGCTTTTAAAGGAACTGGATAAGAATGTTGCACAGTATTATACAGATAATAAGACTTCCTACAGCGATATTGAATTTAACGATGTCAGATTGACATATTACTGTATTAAGGATGATTCTCAGGATGATGTATATAATTATGTTCCTGTATGGATATTTGCACAGGCAGACGAAAATGATGGAACATATGATTTTGACTATCCGGTACAGGCACTTATGGTAAATGCAACCGATGGAACAATCTACAATCTGAAAGATGTTCTGGAGGCCGGTTCGATCTCATACAGTGATTATTACGATGATCAGGGTGATATGATCGATGGATACGAATATGATGACAGTGATATGGAAAGTATAGATTCAGATGGCAGTGATGACGGATCCGGTGATTCATCAGATGGCAGTGATGACGGATCCGATGATTCATCAGATGAGATAGAGGATGGATCCGATGAAGGGATCATTGACGACGAAGGTCTGTTAGAGGATGATGTTGTAGAATAATACAATCCTACAGGAAAATAAGGTGTCATACGACGCCAGACTATAAAGATGCAGGACGAGTGATATTTTTTATCATTTGCCCTGCGTTTTTTATTGGTTTTGGTATTGACAAAAATACCCCTATGGGGTATATAATATCGTATCCGGGATTATTAAAATTGGATACAAAAAATAAATGTACAGATACAGATGGATGAAAAAATTCAGGAAACAGACAGAAGGGAGCGGACAAGAATGGAAGAACCATGTTGCCATTGTCATAAAACAAAACAGAGAACAGAAGGTGAATATAAGAAGCTGATGAACCGGCTGAACCGGATCGAGGGACAGATCCGGGGAATCAAGGGAATGCTGGAAAAGAATGCATATTGTACGGACATATTAGTACAGGTTGCCGCTGTCAATTCTGCATTGAACAGCTTTAATAAGGAACTTCTTGCAGAGCATATCCGAACCTGTGTGATCGAGGATATCAAAGCAGGAAAAGAAGATACGGTGGATGATCTGGTAGATACCATTAAGAAATTAATGAAATAAACACATAGAAATTTTCTGTCTGGAAGATCGTATGAGAATATGTTCGTATGATTGCTTTGGATATGAAACATAATAAAAATGTGTTTAAGATATAATGAAGGCATAGAATGTGCGAAGCACATGATAAAAGCTTGATAAGAGGGTGAATGAATTGGATAAATATAACGTAACAGGAATGAGCTGCAGTGCCTGCAGCGCAAGCGTAGAAAAGGCAGTGAAGAAAGTAAAAGGGATTGACAGTTGTACCGTCAGCCTGCTTACAAATTCGATGACAGTAGAAGGACATGCTGATCCTAAGACAGTTATTGAAGCAGTAGAAAAGGCAGGATATGGAGCCAGTCTGATGACAGGAGAAGACCGGAAGAATGTCGGGAAGAAGCAGGCAGTGGATGCAGATGAATTGGATAATCATGCAGCCCTGCACAAGATGAAGGTCCGGCTGATCGCATCTATCGTTCTGTTAATTCCGCTGATGTACATTTCCATGGGACATATGATGTGGGGATGGCCACTGCCGGCGATTATCAGTGATAACCATGTCGCTATGGGACTGATCCAGATGTTATTTGCAATTGCGATCATGGTTGTAAACCAGAAGTTTTTTATTAATGGATTTAAGGGTGTGATCCATGGAGCACCGGGTATGGATACATTAGTAGCACTTGGCTCAGGCGCATCCTTTATTTACAGCACATATGTATTATTTGCAATGACAGATGCCGTGATGCGGCAGGATAATGACCGTGTTATGACCTTGATGCATGATTTTTATTTTGAATCGGCAGCGATGATTCTTGCACTTATAACGGTTGGTAAGACACTCGAGGAATATTCCAAAGGTCGTACGACAGATGCCTTAAAGGGATTAATGAAGCTTGCACCCAAAACAGCCATTGTTCTTCGTGATGGAGAAGAACAGGAAGTTGCTGCTGAGGATGTGGTAGTTGGAGAGGTATTTATCGTCCGTCCGGGATCCAGTGTTCCGGTAGATGGTGTGGTTATAGAAGGAAACAGTGCGGTTGATGAGTCTGCTTTATCCGGTGAGAGTCTTCCGGTTGATAAAGCAGAAGGAGATAAGGTATCTGCCGCAACGATCAATAAATCCGGTTATCTGAAATGTCGGGCAACCAGAGTCGGTACAGATACGACTTTATCCCAGATCATAGAGATGGTCAGTGATGCAGCAGCAACAAAAGCACCGATCGCAAAGATTGCAGATAAGGTATCCGGTATCTTTGTTCCGGCTGTCCTGATCTGTTCCTTGATCACTATTATTGTATGGATCATTGCAGGAGAGAGCACAGGCTTTGTACTTGCCAGAGGTATATCGGTGCTTGTGATCAGTTGTCCATGTGCACTTGGACTTGCAACACCGGTTGCCGTTATGGTAGGTAACGGTGTCGGAGCAAAGCAAGGTATCCTATTTAAGAATGCGGCAGCACTTGAGATGACAGGAAAAACAGATGTGGTTGTACTGGATAAGACAGGAACGATCACAAATGGAACGCCGGATGTGGTAGATGTAGTTCCGGGAAATGGATACAGTGAGACAGACCTGCTTACCTTTGCAGCAAGTCTGGAACAATACAGTGAGCACCCGATAGGCAAAGCCATTATGGAATATGTCGGACAGAAAGGGATCAAGCCACAGAAGATTGAAGATTTTCAGGTGCTTCCGGGAAATGGACTCCGCTGTAGATTAAGCAGTGAGGCGGTTTCACAGAATGAAAGAGGATTTTGTGCAGGACAGAACCATTCTCAGATATCAGATCATATTTTGCTTGGTGGAAATGGAAAATTTATCAGCCAGCATGTAACCTTATCCGAGGCGGATAAGACGCTGGCAGAAGAATTAGCTTCACAGGGCAAGACCCCGATCTATCTGGCAATCGATGAGAATAAACTGATCGGTATCCTTGCAGTTGCAGATACGATCAAAGAGGATGGAATCCTTGCGATCAAAGAATTAAAAGAGATGAATTATTCAGTTGTTATGTTAACCGGAGATAATGCAAAGACAGCAGAAGCAATCGGTAAACAGGCAGGTGTTGACCGCGTGATCGCTGATGTACTGCCGGATGGAAAAGAAGCGGTAGTAAGAGAACTGATGAAGGAGCACCGTGTGATCATGGTTGGTGACGGCATTAATGATGCCCCTGCATTAACCCGTGCGGATATCGGTATGGCGATCGGAGCCGGAACCGATGTTGCAATCGATGCGGCAGATGTGGTACTGATGCGGGAAGGTCTTCGAACCGTTCCTGCAGCAATCCGGTTAAGTATGGCAACGATACGAAATATCAAAGAGAACCTGTTCTGGGCATTTATTTATAACATTATCGGAATACCGCTTGCCGCAGGTGTCTGGTATCCGATGTTTGGCTGGAAATTAAACCCGATGTTTGGAGCATTTGCCATGAGCCTTTCCAGTTTTTGTGTAGTAATGAATGCATTACGGTTGAATTTCGTGAAGATATATGTTAATAATAGTAAATACAGAATACATCAAAAAATAGTATCAAAAAATGTTGAGGGAAATAATAAGATAGAAAAGGAGACTGGTACGATGAATAAGACGGTGTATATAGAAGGAATGATGTGTGGACACTGCGAGGCAAGAGTGAAGAAAGCATTTGAGGCACTTCCACAGGTAACAGAAGCGGAGGTAAGCCATGAGAAGAAGCAGGCGGTGCTTACTTTAAGTGGCGAGTTATCCGATAAAGAGATTAAGAATACAGTGAAGGAAGCCGGATATAAGGTAACTTCGATCAAGTAAAATAGAAATACAGGATAAAAGATAAAATGGCAGGGCACGGTTTACTGTGTCCTGTCATAAATTAATAAGAAGGAAATTGTCTATGAAGAAACTATTGAACAGGTTATTTAGTCGAATGGTAATTACATGTCTGCTGGTAGCGGCACAGTTGATCTTCTTTATGGTAGAAGTATTAAAGCTGCAGCAATACTATGTATTGGTGGCGGCTATTCTGCATTTGTTAAGTTTTATAGCTGTGATGCATCTGTTATTAAAGGATGTGAATCCGTCAATTAAACTGGCATGGATCGTTCCGATCCTGATGTTTCCGGTCCTCGGTGGTCTGCTTTATCTGCTCTATGGACATATCATTATGCCGAAGAAGTTAGAGAAATATATGAAGCATGCGGCAGAATGGGACTACGAGACGGATCTGTATGCAAATATGGCATATTTCAGTGATGTGATAAAGGGGCAGCCGCCATACCGGTTGTTCAAATATACAGAAGATTATGCAGGTTCGCTTGTATATCAGAATACGGATGTCCGGTATTATCCGATGGGGGAAGATGTCTGGCCGGATTTTGTCGATGACCTGAAATCGGCAAAAAAGTATATTTTCCTTGAATATTTCATCATCAATCCGGGCGAAATGTGGAATACGGTGCTTGAGATCTTAAAAGAGAAAGTAAAAGAGGGCGTGGAAGTCCGCCTGATCTATGATGATATCGGCTCAGTCTTTTATGTGCCAAAGTATTACTGGCGTGAGCTGGAGAGCCATGGGATCAAATGTATGGCATTTAATCAGGTGGTACCATTTCTGGCAACGATCTTTAATAACAGGGATCATCGGAAAATCGCGGTTATGGATGGTAAGGTTGCCTATACCGGCGGCTTTAATCTATCCGATGAGTATATAAATAAGAAAGCACCTTATGGCAAATGGAAGGATAATGGTATCCGTATGGAAGGTGATGCTGCATGGCGTTTTACAATCCTGTTTTTACAGCTGTGGAACAGTATCCGAAATGAAGATAAGCATATCTTAAGCTATCGTCCAACAGAGCAGAAGAAGCATTTGAATGATGGATATCTTCAACCATATACGACAAATCCGCTCAAGAAAGAGCCGATTGGCGAGAACATATATATGCAGATGATCAATGACGCAAGAGAGTATGTATATATTTTTACACCATATCTGATCGTATGCAATGAGATGATGACAGCATTAAAGCTTGCGGCAAAGAGAGGCATCGATATCCGAATCGTAACACCGGCGATCCCGGATAAGAAGATGATCTTTCGTATGACACAGTCGAGCTACAAAGAGCTGCTTCGTGCGGGCGTGAAGATCTATCAGTACACACCGGGATTTATCCATTCCAAATGTATCCTGACGGATGATAATCTGACATCAATCGGTTCTATCAATATGGATAACCGAAGTTTTTATCATCATTTTGAATGTGGTGTATTGGTATATGATTCCAGTATCATTGCAGAAGTGAAGTACGATATGGTTTCAACGATGAGGGAATCCGAAGAGATCACACTGGACTGGTGTAAGGAGCATATGTCCAGAATTACACTGGTGGATGCCTTCCTCAGACTCCTGTCACCATTGCTATAGGAATAAAGGCAAAGAGAGAAAATGACAAAAACAAATAAGAAACAAAAAGGCGGAGATCAAAAGCCGGCTTTTTCAAAAATGAACGATTTTAAAAAAGAAGCGGCATTTCATATTTTTAAAGAAAGCATTACAACGGCATTCCTGCTGTACATGTTTGTTGTTTTTCCATTGGTTCTTCATGATGGATATATGGATATTACGATCACAAAATACAATTTCTTTAAAAATGGAGTATTGATCTATGGGATATTGATGTGTCTGACATTTATACTCGGATTTACGGATCATATGGAAGAGCATACGGATGCTGCAAAAAAAACGGGAAGAGGCAGAAATTTTCTGGCGTCGGATATCTGGATGGGAGCCTTTGTGCTGTCAGGCACACTTGCATGGATCATGGCAGATGATAAAATGGCAGCCTACACCGGATCCATGGGAAGACGCTGCGGACTGGAATTTCTGGTGCTTGTGCTTGTGCTTTATATTGGCATTGGAAGCGGATATAAATGGCAGCAGATCCTGGCACCGGTGTTTTCTGTTATCAGTGGACTTGCATTTTTGATGGGAAGCTTACAACACCTGGATATTGATGTGTTTCATCTGTTGTCACATATCAGAGAGGATCAGCAGGCGATGTTTCTGTCCACCTTTGGAAATATCAATATATTTGCTGGCTTTGTCTGTATCAGTGTTGCATTCTTTTCCGGTATGTATCTGATCGAAGAAAAGCGGGCATTCCGGATCTGCTATATGGCAGCCCTTGTGTTGGGCGGAGCCGCCTTGATCGCGGCAAACAGTGATAGTGCCTATATGGGACTTGCTGCAGCATGGGTGATATTACTCTTTTTCGCATTAAAACGAAGCCTGCTTGCAGAATTTGTAACTGTTTGTACCACCTTTCTTTCCGGTTATACGATCATGGCGTGGATCACGACAGGAACCGGAAGGGGATATGAGAAGCTGTCCGGTCTGGCAAAGCTGGTGGATGCAAGAGAAATATTGACTGTCTGTTGTGTGATCGGTATCTTGTGTGCGATATGGTTATCAAAGAAGAAATATAATACGGGAAGATCCACATTATCCCGTTTGCTCATAGCAGGGATATTGCTCATAGCAGGGATCACCGTGACAGTTATCGGCTGTTTCAACCATTGGGAGATCTTCGTATTTGATGATTTCTGGGGAGATTACAGAGGCTTCATCTGGTCGAGATTATGCCGGATCTATCAGGATCTGCCATTTGTTGATCAGATATTTGGAAATGGAAATGAAAGCATCTATGCGCTGATGTCTGCCCGGTATTATGATGAGATGCTTGCAGTAACCGGAACGGTTTATGACAGTGCGCATAATGAATATCTGCAGTATCTGGTCACGATGGGAGCTTTTGGACTGATCACTTATGTGGGGCTGATCATTACTTCAATCCGTAATTGTGTGAAAACCTGGAAGGATGAACCGGTGATGCTTGCGGTTCTGATGCTTATCGTTTCTTATATCACACAGGCGTTCGTCAATGTAGAGCAGCCGATCACGACACCGTTCCTGTTTTTATTTGTGGCAATAGCAGCAGGAATCCGCAGAAACAGTCTGAAAAAAGCAAACTGAAACACGGTCTTGTCAAAGTGTTGTATTTCGTTGTATAATCACGGAGTATGTGTATTATAGATGGATAATGGCCGGAAAGTGATCGGAGACATATATTTTGCCGCAGCTATCCGGGCACAGAATAAATAAGTAGATAATAATTATGATATAAGAGGTCAGCATCTGAGCGGATGCTGTTACAGGAGGAAAAAAATGAAGGTTTATGACGAGTTAGTGGCAAGAGGATTAATTGCCCAGACAACAGATGAAGAAGAGATCAAAGATCTGGTAAATAATGGAAAAGCTGTTTTCTATATAGGATTTGACCCAACTGCAGACAGTCTTCATGTAGGACATTTCATGGCGCTTTGCCTGATGAAGCGTTTACAGATGGCAGGTAATAAGCCGATTGCCCTGATCGGTGGCGGTACAGCTATGATCGGTGATCCGTCCGGACGTACCGATATGAGACAGATGATGACAACAGAAACGATCGCTCATAATGTAGAATGCTTCAAGAAGCAGATGAGCCGTTTTATCGATTTCTCAGAAGGTAAGGCACTTCTTGTAAATAATGCAGACTGGTTACTGGATCTGAATTATGTAGATGTTCTTCGTGAGGTTGGCCCGCATTTCTCAGTTAACAATATGCTTCGTGCAGAGTGCTACAAGCAGAGAATGGAGAAGGGGTTAAGCTTCTTAGAGTTCAACTACATGATCATGCAGAGCTACGATTTCTATGAGTTATTCCAGAAATACGGCTGTAATATGCAGTTCGGTGGTGATGACCAGTGGAGCAACATGCTTGGTGGTACAGAACTGATCCGTAGAAAGCTTGGCAAGGATGCCTATGCTATGACGATCACCCTGCTTCTGAACTCAGAAGGCAAGAAGATGGGTAAGACACAGAAGGGTGCTGTATGGCTTGATCCGAACAAGACATCACCATTTGAGTTCTACCAGTACTGGAGAAATGTTGCAGATGCCGATGTATTAAAATGTATCCGTATGCTGACCTTCCTTCCGCTGGAAGAGATTGACAAGATGGACAGCTGGGAAGGCAGTCAGTTAAATACAGCAAAAGAGATCCTTGCATTTGAACTTACAAAGCTGGTTCATGGCGAAGAAGAAGCAGTAAAGGCACAGGAGAGTGCAAGAGCATTATTCTCCAAGGGTGTTGCTGCTGATATGCCATCCGTTACATTATCAGCCGATGATTTCAAGGATGGTGCGATCGACATCGTATCTGTACTTGTAAAGTCCGGTCTGGTATCCTCCAGAAATGAAGGAAGACGTGCAGTAGAGCAGGGCGGAGTTGCTGTTGATGGTGACAAGATACCTGATATCTCAGTTACAATTCCGGAAGAGAAGTTTGATGGAGACGGAATTGTCGTAAGACGTGGTAAGAAGAACTTCCGTAAGATAAGTAAATAACAGATTCGAAAGAATAATAAAATAAACATAATAAAAACTCCGGTTATCTGGATTCGAGTATGGATCCTGATGGTCGGAGTTTTTGTTATTATGATGTAAATTATGCAGAAAAAAAGCAGAAATGTCAGTTGCACATGTCATTTATGCATGATAAAACGTAGAATTGACAATCTATGTTTTTTTTAGTCTGTTTTATGGTATTCTAATTTCCGGATATTAGCGGTGTTTTGTGTAAGCCTCCATCAGACTGAGCATAACATGCTGGTCTTCAGGGGATAAGGATGAATAAAGAGCATTCAGTTTCGACTGATTATAGCTTTCAGAATGTTGATTGTATTCAAGAATATCAGAAAAAGTACAATCCAGATATTCGGTGATATTTGCAAGCGTATCCAGACTCACTTTGCAGATACCACGTTCAAGCTGACTGATAAAACCTACAGACAGATTGAGGTCTTCCGCCATCTGTTCCTGGGTGACATCTTTCATTTTTCTGCGTATTTTTATGCGTGATCCTATAATTTTATAATTCAGTGTCATGATGGTATTCCTTTTCTTTTTAAGTATTTTCTAATAAATATCAAAAAAGAAACAGATAGTGACACTTCTATTATATGTAAAAACTAACAATAATACTGCATATGTCTAAGAAATATACTAAAATTTACAAGTGGCATTCAAATGAGAGGGAAGTGTTATACAAATGAAAATTGGTATATGTGATTCATCTATGCATGAAGTGGAAGCTGTGAAGGATTTTATAGAATCCCGTATGGATCTGGATAATGTAGAGTTTGAATTGTATCTGCCGGAAGAAGCGTCTATAGATGTAGAAGAAAGTACCTTTTCCTGTGATATATTTATCACGGAGATCGTATTTGACAATCTGCAATATAACGGGATCTGTCTGGCCAGAGCCATCAATCGTTCTGTTCCAAATTGCAAGATTATATTTTATGCAGACCATATTCCGGATGGCTGGGATATCTATGACGTGGAGCACTGCAATTGTGTTATGAAGCGAAACCGGGATATCAAGCTGGTGCATGCCGTTGATATGGCGATCAAGCGTCTGAATATGAGCAGAAGTAATTTTATCCGGGTCTGCTATGGTAAAACGATCAATATTTTTTCAGCTTCGGAGATCATCTGTATTCACAGAGATGATCGTCTCACCAGATACTGTACAACAAGAGGTGATTATGTGCAGTATATTACATTGACAAATGCTTTGAAAAATCTTCCAAAGGTATTTGTCCGTGTAAACAGTAATTGTATTATCAACCGTCAGCACGTCAAGCATTATTCAAGATCAACCGTAACTCTGGATAATGGAGAAGTCGTAAAGATCGGAAGACCATACAAAGAAGAAGTTTTTTCATAAAAATAGAATGATTCTCTCTGTTTTGCAGATACTAGTTCGTATGAATGTATCTGTGAAACAGGGAGATTTTTTATATGAAAGATAAAATATTTGGAATATTACAACGGGTTGGACGGTCGTTTATGCTTCCAATCGCAATCCTGCCGGTAGCTGGACTGCTGCTTGGAATCGGAAGCTCCTTTACCAATGAAACCATGCTTGAAACATATGGGCTGATGCGGATCCTTGGACCGGGAACGATATTTGCTGCTGTATTTGAAGTAATGAGCGAGGCAGGAAATGTGGTATTTGCCAATCTGCCGATCCTGTTTGCCATGGGCGTGGCGATCGGTATGGCAAAAAAGGAGAAAGAGGTCGCTGCACTGTCAGCAGCTATTGCATTCTTTATCATGCATGCATCGATCAGTGCCTTGATCACGATAAATGGTGGTACGGAAGCAATGCTTGCAGGGGCAGTTACTTCTGTTTGCGGTATCACATCTTTGCAAATGGGTGTATTTGGCGGTATTATTGTAGGACTTGGGGTAGCGGCCCTGCATAATCGTTATCACAAGATCGTCCTGCCGAGTGCTTTATCATTCTTCGGCGGTTCCCGGTTTGTACCGATCATTTCTACGGTAGTTTACGTGGGCGTAGGAATCCTTATGTACTTTATCTGGCCTGCTGTTCAGAACGGCATCTTTGCCCTGGGCGGACTGGTGACCGGAACCGGATATTTTGGAACCCTGGTCTTCGGTATCATCAAACGGGCATTGATCCCATTTGGCCTTCATCATGTATTTTATATGCCATTCTGGCAGACTGCAGTTGGCGG
>ERZ772892.2361-NODE-2361-length-16250-cov-3.259401_pt1 | contig 16250 bp, 16 predicted proteins | sample MGYA00512126_ERZ772892 | MGnify/ENA primary metagenome ERZ772892 (study PRJEB29015, sample SAMEA2737697) | human gut metagenome | biome: human gut; feature: human-associated habitat; material: faeces | place: China | collected 2012 ... | reverse complement strand
AGTGATGGCGTATTCCTCGGACAGTCAGCGGCAGCAGCCTTAAAGGCAGCAACAATCATAGCTGAGCGCCCGGAAGCATCAGGAAAGAATATTGCAATCATCATGGCTGACAACGCATTCAAATATCTGTCAACCAAGATGTATGCGGAGGAATAAAGGAATATCGTATGTCATATAAAACATAGAACAGGAAGGAGACAACATGGCAGACTATCTTACATATGCGAAAGAAACCATGAATTTCATAAACAGCCGGAAGAAACAGGGACCGGAAGGTATCTACTGGTCTTTGCAGGATGCGGCAGAAGGAAGATCCATTTATTATGATGAAATCTGTATGTATGCCGGGGCGTCCGGAATCATCGTATTTCTTCTGGGATTATATCAGACGACGAATGATGTGAGCTATCTGCAGGAGGCAGAAGAAGCAGCCACATATATCCGTTATCGTTTTGATCATGACCGGGATCTGAAAAGAAACTTTTCAAAATACGCATTTTCCAGTGGCTGGAGCGGAGCAGGCTTTGCCATGATACAGCTCTATAAGATAACCGGAAATGAGAAATATAAAACATTTGTGGCAGATATTATTGAGTCTGCAAAGGTAGATGCAAAGCCCGGAAAAAATGGCAGAGGTTATAGCTGGACTTCATTTCCGGGTATCGTAGGAGATGCCGGAACGGTTCTGTTCTTCTTATATGCAGCAAAAACATTTGGCAGAGAGGACTGGACAGCATTTGCTGCAAAAGCAGGAGAGAATTTCCTCGGGCAGCGTCATGATGCTGGAAACGGAACCTGTTGGTATCCGGGTGTAGATCCTGTTTACTTTGGAGCAAAAGAAGATTATATCGATCCGAACTTCCCGATGGGAACCGGAGGAATCGGATTTGTACTGCTGAATCTGTACGAAGCATCCGGTGATCAGAGGTTCTTAGATGCGACAAAGGGAATCGCGGATTTCATGATCGCACAGGCGGTTAAGATGAAGGCAGGAAGCCTGATCCCGCATGGTTTGCCGGATCGTAAGGATCTGTTCTATCTTGGCTATTGTCATGGCCCGGCGGGAACAAATCGTTTCTTCTATAAATTATATGAGATGACAGGAGAAGACCGGTATAAGCGGTATATCGATATGCTGACACAGGGTGTAATTGATACAGGCGCACCTGAGGTTCGGACGGAAGGATACTGGAATACTTACAATATCTGCTGCGGAACTGCAGGTCTGTTAAATATGTATCTGGGTCTGTGGGCTGCATTTGATGATGAGACTTATCTGGAACAGGCAAAGAGGTGCGGTAAGGTCATCACAGACGGAGCAACGATCACAGACGGTACGGAAGGAAGAGAGTGCGCATGGAGATTTGCACTTGACCGTGTCGCACCGGATGTATTAAGTACACCGATCGGTTTATTCGATGGTGCAGCAGGTATCGGAGCTGTATTGCTGCAGCTTGCTTCTGCAGAAAAGGGTCAGTTCCATGCGACAAGAATGCTGGACGATCCATTTCCGGAGAAAAACAAACTATGATAAAACGATTGAAGATTTTATATGCGTAAATAACAGTGATTATTTTACTCGGTGAATGATTTTTTCGTTTCATAATTATTCAAAAACTTACGTTGAGAGGAGACACATGAGATGAGTCAGATAAATAACAACATTGATCCTGACAGCAGGGATTATGATTTGAAATCAATAGAGCCGGATGAGCGTTTCACCCAGACAACAAAGGAATTCTGGATCACGCTTGGAACCTATCTGGTATTTATGGTGCTGATGATCGCCAACCTGTATCTGGTGGGCGGTAAGGATGTATCAAAGTACAAATACATTCTTGGATTTCCACAGTGGATTTTTAATGAGATCATTATTTTGATCGCAATGGTAGTAGCGGTTATTCTGGTTGTAACATTTGTATATCGTGACATGGATGTTACTCCAAACGGAAAATTAAAAGAAAGAAAACATAAGGAGGGCAAATAGAGATGAACTTATCTACAAATCAGAGAATTATAATCATTACTGTATTTGCCGCATATACGATTTTCCAGTTGGTATACAGTCTTGTTACCAGAAAAGCAATGGCAAAAGGAAAAGGTGATTACCTGAGCAAATTCTATACCGGCGGTAGAAGCGGTGGTGTGCTTGTAACTGCCATGATGGTATCTGCCGGTGTTGCCGGTGCCGGAGTATTCATGGGTGTACCGGGTTATACATATACATTTGGTGCGACCTGGATGGTATGCTGTTTCTGGTCCATGTGCACGAACTTCATGGTACTTGGACTGATCGGTAAGCGTGTCGGTATCGTAGCCAGAAGAACGGATTCCAAGACATTTGTTGAACTTCTGATGCACAGATATAACAACAGCAAGATTGTTGGTGCGCTCTGCGGACTGGTTATCCTGTTCTTCCTTGGAGCATTTGCCGTATCCACAATTACCGGCGGTGGAAGAATTTTCCAGATCTTAACCGGTCAGGATTATCGTATCGGACTTGCTATTTTCACTGTACTTGTTATCATCGCAGCTATCACAGGTGGTATTAAAGGTATCGCATCTGCGATCGTTTTTCAGGGAATTATCATGACAGTTTCCGTTATTATCTTATTTATTATGGGCATCAACGGAACAGATCTCAGCTATACAGAGACAATCCAGTCATTAGTTAAGAGTAATCCGGACTGGTTCGTACCTGCAAGTGTAAAGACGGTTCTTTCGTTTGCATTCTTATGGGGTATCACAACCTGTACAATGCCTCATGTAACAATGACAACGCTTACTTATAAGGATACACAGACTCTGCATCGTGCGATCAAGGTTGGTGCGGTTGTAGTTGCAATCTGGCTCATTGGCTTAAATGGTCTGTGCTTCACGATCAAATATATGTTCCCGGAAGGAAGCCTTGCAACTCCTGACCTTGGTATTCCGACACTTGCAGTAAGCGTAATGCCTGCATGGGCCGCAGGTCTGGTTCTCGCCGGTGTATGTGGTGCGGTTCAGTCATCTGTTGGTGGAATGATCGTATCTCTTGCAGGAACGATCGTCAGTGATCTGTACAAGAATCTGTTCAATAAAGATGCAAAGCAGGAGACATTAAAGAAGTTAAATGTTATCAGTGTTATCGTTGTTGCTCTTGTCGTATTCTTATTTGCATGTGATCCACCGGAACTTCTGGCTTCATTGATCACTTATGCTACCGGTGGTATGACAGTAGCATTTCTTCATACTTTGCTTCTCGGACTGCTCTGGAAGCGAGCAAATGAGTATGGCGCGATCGCAGGTATCATCAGTGGTATTGGCTTATATCTCCTGATCGATATGGGCGTTCTGCCAATCTCACTTGGTTTCAATTCCTGTATCGTTGCCTGTCTGATCTCCACGATCATTATGGTGGTTGTCAGCCTTGCAACACCGAAGTGCCCATACCGCGTGATCGCCACATGGTTTGGCAAGGAGTATCCGGCGGAAGCATCCATAGCAGAGTAACTTTGAAACAAAATGAACGTTGCCATTACCTATTATTTCGTAAGACGCTTTCGCTCTAATCCACGTGCAGCGGTACATAAGGTTGCAAAGTACGCAACCTAAGTACCGGCCGTGGATAAGGCTTACTACATAATAGTAATGGCAGCGTTCATTTTATTTTTTTACAGTTAACTCCCTGTGGTTCCTATGAAATTCATATCCCCTATTCGCAAATGTTCCTGTGCAACTCGCCCTGATGGGCTAAGACAAGCACTCACATTTGCCGGCATATGCATTTCATAACGAAATCCTCGTGGATGTCATAGTGCAGCGATCTAGTCAACAGCCAGACAGGCTATATTTGTGTTTGTATATGAGAGTTATTGCTTGATGATGCTTGATTTCTGGGTATGGCAGTGGATGAGTAAGTATGATACCCGAGGCGTCTGGTTAGATGAGGGTATGGAATGGAAAATGAGCGCACGATACCCACAAGGCAGGCTAGATGAGGGTATTAGGAAGAATGTTGGGGGAAAATACCCGACGAAGCTAAATAAATTTGGTATGAAGACGAAAAAACAGGTGCGATACCCAATGGTAGCATATAATAGAGGGTATAAGTGTGAGAATATAGAGATTATACCCATGATTCGGGAAGCTCTTTTTCACAGGTTGACACTGTGAGGGGATAAGGCTAAAATGAGACTGGCAGGCGATGTGCCTGACTATACAGGTAAGGCTGGTAATTAAAATGAAAACCATAGTAGCGAAAGCTGATCTGGAAAACGAAGAATTATTCCGGAAAGCTTCGGATATATTAAAAAGTGGTGGACTGGTTGCATTTCCAACAGAAACCGTATATGGACTAGGTGGAGATGCGTTAAATCCAAAGGCATCCGAAAAAATTTACAGTGCCAAGGGAAGACCATCGGATAATCCGTTGATCGTACATATTGCTGATACGGCAAGTGTATGGGAGTTGGCGGCAGAGGTATCCACACAGGCACAGATGCTGATGGAAGCGTTCTGGCCGGGGCCACTGACGATCATTTTCAAAAAGAAAGACATTGTACCGCATGAGACAACCGGCGGTTTGGAAACGGTAGCGATCCGTATGCCATCACATCCGGCAGCTATGAAGCTGATCAAAGATTCAGGCGTGTATATTGCAGCACCGAGTGCAAATCTGTCCGGAAGACCATCACCGACAACAGCAGCACATGTAGAGGAAGATCTGTCCGGCAGGATTGATATGATCTTAGATGGCGGACCGGTTGGAATCGGAATTGAGTCCACGATCGTAGATGTGACAGGCGATCGTCCGACAATTTTACGTCCGGGTTATATCTCAGCGGATATGATCAAGAATATCTTAGGAGATGTCATGATCGATCCGGCACTGGAAAGCGTGGATATGAAGGTCAGACCAAAAGCTCCGGGTATGAAATACACACATTATGCACCGAAGGGAAAACTCACGATCGTAGAGGGTGAGCGGGAAAAGGTTGCCGCAAAGATTGCAGAGCTGGTTGCTTGTAAGCAGGCAGAAGGATATAAGACGGCAGTTCTGTGTGATACAGAAAATACGGATTTATATTCCTGTGAAAATGTCCTTGATGCGGGAAGCAAAAAGAATGAAATTACGGTATCTTCATCCCTGTACCGGCTGCTTCGTTTGTGTGATGATATCGGCGCAGACTATATTTACAGTGAATCCTTCCGGGAAGGTGATATGGGATATGCGATCATGAACCGGCTGATCAAGGCGGCAGGACATAGAATCATATCGGTGTGATGTAATGAGCGCAAAATTATTTGTTCGCAAGGATGCTGATTTTGCGAAATGCATTGAGTGAGCTATGCTCACGATATAATGAAAAAAGTTAACATAGAAAAAACGGGTTGGGTGACAACCACCCGAAAAGATTTTGAAAACAAGAAAGGCAGGACAAAGAATATGATAGCACTTGGATGTGACCATGGTGGATACGGATTAATGCAGGATGTGATCAAGCATCTGGAAGAAAGAGGACTGGAATACAAGAATTACGGATGCTACAGCGAGGAATCCGTTGATTATCCAGTATATGCAAAGAAAGTTGCACATGCAGTAGCAGACGGAGAATGTGAGCGAGGAATCCTGATCTGCGGAACAGGAATCGGAATCTCTATTACAGCAAATAAAGTACCGGGAATCCGTGCGGCACTTTGTGGCGATTGCTTCAGTGCACAGGCGACAAGAGAGCATAACGATGCCAATATCCTTGCAATGGGTGCCCGTGTAACCGGACCGGGACTGGCACTCAAGATCGTTGACACCTTCCTTGACACACCATTCTCAAATGACGAACGTCATATCAGAAGAATCAAGATGATTGAAGAGTAAGGAAAAATACTATAAACTGCATATGCCAGCAAATGTGAGTGCCGGTCTGAGCCGACAGGCGAGTTAGCACTGGAACATTTGCGGATAAGGAATATGTAATTTATAGAAGATTATAAGTAGTAAGAAAAACATCATCTATCAGGGTGGAATGTATATACTTTATGTAGCAGACCTTTTCACACGTCGGTACTTAGTGAACTGTGTAAGCAGTGAGCTTAGAACCGTTACGTGTGAAACAGAACGAAAGTGTTCTGCGAAATAAAGGTATATATATCCTGCCCTGATAGATGATGTTTTTTGCATTGATATTTAATGTATGTAAAATAACAACAACCATATAATAAGACCGCAGTCAGAAGACATTATCGAGGATTTCGATATGAACTGCATATACCAGCAAATGTGAGTGCTTGTTTGAGCCGACAGGCGAGTTGATACTGGTAATGTGGTAGAATAAAAATACAAAAGACCGGATGAGGGCATCTATATTTTATGTAGCAGACATTTTTACACGTCGGTACTTAGTGAACTGCGTAAGCAGTGAGCTTAGAACCGCTACGTGTAAAACAGAGCAAGAGTGTTCTGCGAAATAAAGATATAGATGCCCTCATCCGGTCTTTGTATTTTTACCTTAAAATTGTGCAAAATGACGTGAAAAATGGTTAAACTAAATTTGACAGTTTGTATTGTTTGTCAAAAATGCCTTAAAAACCGGTAAAATTTCATGACCTTTTGATGAAAAATCTATAAAAGAAAATAAATATTGCTTGAAAAGAGCACACTAACATAATAAAATATTAACAGAGCGGCATTTCATGCCGAGATTAATAATTACGGAGGGAGAAATTATGCTACAGGAAGCCATGAAGACATTAGAAGATGCAGAAGCAAAGGCAGCCGAGATCGTAAAAGAAGCCGGTAAAAAAGCAGAAGCAATTCAGGCGGAAGCAAAGGAAAAGGCAAATGCGATGATCGTAGATGCAAATGCAGGTTCTAAAACAGATCTGGCGGCTATCGCGGTCGACCAGAAGAAACTGGAAACTGATCTTGCAGAAGAAGCTTTGAAAGAAGCATCCGACGAGATTGCTTCCTTAAAAAAACGTGCATCCGAGCGAGAGGGTGAAGCCGTAGAGCTTGTGATCAAGCAGCTATTGTAAATGCTTGAATATCAGGATGCAGAAGGGAGGTAATCATTATGGCGGTATTGGCTATAAAAAAGATTGACATATGCGCCATGAAGAAAGACAGAAAAGCTATATTGGAGAAACTCCAGTCCATGGGAGCTTTGGAGATCCGGGCCGGTGGGGATGAGACGGATGTATTTAAGAAGATCAACACAACCAGTCAGCGTTCCAAATATGAAAAACGAGTCCAGAATACCGACGAAGCTTTAGAGATCCTTGGCAGATATGCACCGGAAAAGACATCGATGCTGCAGGCACTTGCAGGCAAAGCTGATGTAGACGATTCTGTATATAAAGATATTGTTGAGAATCGGCATGATTATAATATGATCGTGCAGAAGATCCGGGAAAAGGATAAGAAGATTGGAAACTGCAAAGCAGAGATTGCCAAATGTCAGCTTGCGATCGATGGACTGAAACCGTGGATCAATATGGATGTTCCGATCAATACGACCGGAACCGAACATACAGATGTGATCATTGGAAGCTTAGGACCCGGTCTTACAGAGAATATGATAGAAGAACTGGTTGCAAAAAGGCAGCCGGAGTTATCAGCTCATGAGATTACGGTGATATCTTCTGATAAAGATCAGACATGTATATTTGTGGTATGTTTGAAAACAGAGACGGAAAGACTGGAAGAAGCCTTAAGGGCAGAAGGATTTACCCGGATGTCGTATTTTTCAAAACGGACACCGGAGAATAAGATCAAGAAATACCGACTCACGATAGAGGGGTATGAGGATGAGATCGAGGATCTGAAAAAACAGATTGCCGGATTTGCAGAAAACAGGCAGGCACTTAAGACCTTATCCGATTATTACAAGATCAGAACTGAGAAATATCAGGTGCTTGGAACCTTGCTTCAGTCGAATAGTACATTTATCATAACCGGTTATGTGCTGGAACGGGATGAGGAAAAGGTAAAAGAAGAACTGAATCAGAATTTCGTGCTGATGGTGGAGACCGGCGAGATACCTGAGGATGAACCGGCACCGGTACAGTTAAGTAATAAGATGCCATTTGCATCGGCAGAAGGAATCCTGGAATCCTATGGACTTCCTGCCAGAGGCGAGATGGATCCGACGACACCGATGAGTTTATTCTATGTATTCTTTTTCGGATTGATGTTATCGGATGCGGCATATGGACTTATTATATTCCTTGCATGTTTCATCCTGCTTCGGAAGTTCCCGAAGATGGGAGATGGCATGAAGAAGTCACTGACATTATTTGAATATTGCGGTATATCGACATTGATATGGGGTATCTTGTTTGGAGGATATTTTGGAGATGTGGTAGCAGTCGTATCACGAACCTTCTTCCATCATGAAATCACGATCGCACCGGTATGGTTTGCACCGCTTGACAACCCGATGAAGATGCTGATCTTCTCCCTGTTATTTGGATTGATCCATCTGTTCGGCGGTCTGGCGTTAAAAGGTTATATGTGTTTAAAGAAGAAAGATTTTGTAGGCTTCTTCTCAGATGTTATATCCTGGTATCTGCTCATCATCGGTCTGGTACTGATGCTGATGCCAACCAGTTTATTTGCGTCGATCGCACAGGTAAGCTTCCATTTTTCAGATGGACTTAAGACCTTCAGCTATGTCATTACGATCTCAGGTGCAGCGATCATCGTTGTGATGTCCGGTAGAAGTCATAAGAATCCGGTGCTCCGACTGGCACTTGGTTTGTATGATATTTACAATATCACAGGCTGGCTGTCTGATCTGTTATCTTATTCCAGACTGCTTGCACTGGGACTTGCAACCGGTGTTATCGCACAGGTTATCAATCAGATGGGAAGTATGGTAGGAGATGGAATATTGGGCGCGATCGTATTCATTCTGGTATTCATCATCGGACATACATTTAACCTTGCGATCAATATGTTAGGTGCTTATGTCCATACATGCCGACTTCAGTATGTAGAATTCTTTGGTAAGTTTTATGAGGGTGGCGGAGAAGCGTTCCATCCATTTAAAGAAAATACAAAATATGTAGATATAGGGAATGCAGGCATGAAAACCTGTAAACCGGAAATTAAGGAGGAATAATCAATATGACAATGGGTACAGTTTTAGCTTTAACAGGAGCTGCATTAGCAGTTATTTTGGCAGGTATGGGATCTGCTTACGGTGTAGGTATCGCAGGTCAGGCTGCATCAGGTGTAGTAAGTGAAGATCCAAGCAAATTCGCAAAGGTTCTTATCATCCAGCTTCTTCCCGGTACACAGGGTATCTATGGACTGCTGGTAGGATTCATCGCTTTATCAAAGATTGGTATTTTAAATGGTGCTCCTGCAGAACTTTCAACAGCGACCGGATTACTGATCCTTGCAGCATGTCTTCCAATCGCATTAGTTGGTCTTGTATCCGCTATGCATCAGGGCAAAACCGCTGTATCAGCAGTTGGTATCGTAGCAAAGAAGCCGGATCAGTTCGGTAAAGCAATGCTTTTCCCTGCAATGGTAGAGACATATGCGATCCTTGCTCTGCTCGTATCAATTCTTGCAATTAACGGTGTACCGGTATAAAACAGGCACAGATTTGAAACATGATTGAACAAGTAGTACAGGAGGATTTGTATGACAGGATTAGAGAAGATCGTTGAACAGATTCTGGAAGAAGCAAACACTCAATCCGATATGATCCTTGAAGATGCACAGAAAAAGGCAGATCAGATTATAGAAGATGCAAAGGTGGAAGCAGATAAGATCAAGGCGGGTTCGGCTGAAAAGGTCAGCCATGTAAAAGCGGACGGAATGGCAAGGGCAAAATCCTCTGCTGACCTGAAGAAACGCCAGACAGTCTTAAAGGCAAAGCAGGAGATCATCAATGAAGTGATAGGTAAAGCCTATAACGGAATGATCGATATGGAAGTTGACAGATATTTCCATATGATGGAGCGTATGATCGGAAATGCAGTACAGCCGAAGAGTGGACAGATCAGCTTCTCAGCCAAAGATATGGAGCGGCTTCCGGCAGGATTTGCAAAACGGGTATCAGAGATAGCAAAAGCACATGGAGGAGATTTGACGCTCGCAGATAAAGCCAGTGATATAGACGGAGGATTTATCCTGATCTATGGCGGTATCGAGGAGAATTGTTCATTAGCTGCCATGTTCCATGCGCAGAAAGAAGAAATGGCAGACAAATTAAATTCCCTGTTATTCACATAAGGGAGGTAGAAAAATGGCAGACAAATATATATATGCTGTTGCCAGGATCCGGGCACTTGAGATGTCCCTGTTTTCACAGGCTGTGATTGAGCAGTTGATCGCTCAGAAAACATATGCGGACTGCCTTCAGTTCTTAGGTGAAAAAGGCTGGGGTGATACAGAAGCCGGAGTGCAGGATGCAGAGACCATTTTGAACAGGGAACTGGAAAAAACATGGACACTGGTCAAGGAGATGGTATCCGATCAGACAGTATTTGACGTATTGTTGATCCAGGATAGTTTCCATAATTTGAAGGCAGCGATCAAAACCGTTGTAGACGGAGAAGTTCAGGCAAATATATTTTATGACAATGCATCTGTTTCGGGTGAAGCATTAGTCGAGATCATTAAAGATAAAGATTTCCGGTCATTGCCGGAATCTATGCGGGAATGCGCATTAGAGGCATATGAGTGTCTGGTGCATACCGGAGATGGTCAGATGTGTGATGTTATCATTGACCGGGCAGCCATGCGGGCAATGCTTGCGGCAGCGGAGAAGAATGGAGATGCATTATTAAAAGAATATGCAGAGACAGTTGTGGCAGTTGCAAATATCAAGATCGCAGTCCGTTCTGTAAAGACAGAAAAAGGACTGGATTTTATGAGACGTGCGATGGAGGAATGTCAGACGCTCAATGTGGAACGGCTGATGCGGGCAGCACTTTCCGGTATGCCGGATGTGATCAAATATCTGGAAGAAACACCGTATTCCGGTGGAGCTGCGGCATTATCAGACAGTTCATCCGCATTTGAACGCTGGTGCGATAACCGGATCATAGAGGCGATCCGGCCGCAGAAATATAATTCATTTACGATCGGACCACTTGTTGCTTATGTACTTGCAAGGCAGAATGAGATCAAGACAGTCAGGATCATCCTGACCGGAAAGTTAAATCATCTGCCGGATGATGCAATCAGGGAAAGGGTAAGGGAAATGTATGTATAGAATTGCAGTATTAGGTGAATATGACAGCATCTATGGCTTTGCGACTCTGGGACTTGAGACCTTCCCGGTATCCGATGCAGAACAGGGCAGTACACAGCTCAGAAGACTGGCAGAAAGTGGATATGCCGTTATCTATGTAACAGAGAGCATGGCAGAGCAGATCAAGAAAGAGATAGAGAGATATAAGACGCAGATGCTTCCGGCGATCATCCTGATCCCAGGAGTTTCCGGTAATACATCTGCAGGTATAAATGGAGTAAAGAAATCCGTAGAACAGGCAGTCGGTTCGGACATTCTGTTCAGTGGAAACTAGGAAGGAGCGTGACCAGAAAACGTGGCAACAGGTAAGATAAAAAAAGTTGCAGGACCTCTTGTTATCGCAGAGGGAATGCGTGACGCGAATATGTATGACGTTGTCAGAGTAAGTGAGAGCCGACTGATCGGCGAGATCATAGAGATGCATGGAGATCAGGCATCTGTTCAGGTTTACGAAGAGACATCAGGACTTGGACCGGGTGCACCGGTAGAGTCAACCGGAATGCCGCTGTCCGTAGAACTTGGACCCGGACTGATCAGCAGTATCTATGATGGTATCCAGAGACCTCTGGATGATATCATGAAAATCTGTGGAAATAATTTGCAGCGAGGCGTTGAAGTTCCATCATTAAAGAGAGATATCAAATGGCCATTTGTTCCATGCGTTAAGGCAGGGGACAAGGTAGAGACCGGAGATGTGATCGGAACCGTACAGGAGACAGTTGTCGTAACTCAGAAGATCATGGTTCCATATGGTATAGAAGGAACTGTAAAAGAGATCAAGAGCGGAGATTTCACAGTAGAAGAAACTGTATGTGTGATCGAGACAGCAAAGGGTGATAAGGAACTGACACTGATGCAGAAATGGCCGGTTCGTAAGGGTCGTCCTTATGCAGAGAAGATTCCGCCGGTTATGCCGCTTATCACAGGACAGCGAGTTGTCGATGCATTCTTCCCGATCGCAAAGGGTGGTGTAGCAGCAGTTCCCGGACCATTCGGTAGTGGAAAGACCGTTATCCAGCATCAGCTTGCAAAATGGGCAGAAGCCGATATCGTTGTATACATCGGATGTGGTGAACGTGGAAACGAGATGACAGACGTATTAAACGAGTTTCCGGAACTGAAGGATCCGAAGACAGGATACTCCCTGATGGAGAGAACCGTTCTGATCGCAAATACATCGGATATGCCGGTTGCAGCCAGAGAGGCTTCTATTTACACCGGTATTACGATCGCAGAATATTTCCGTGATATGGGATATTCCGTTGCGCTGATGGCTGACTCTACTTCCAGATGGGCAGAAGCACTTCGAGAAATGTCAGGACGTTTACAGGAGATGCCCGGTGAGGAAGGTTATCCTGCATATCTAGGAAGCCGTCTGGCACAGTTCTATGAGCGTGCCGGTATGGTTAAGACACTTGGTTCGGAAGGAAGAACCGGAGCCTTATCCGTAATCGGAGCCGTATCACCTCCCGGTGGTGATATTTCAGAGCCGGTATCGCAGGCAACCCTCCGTATCGTTAAGGTATTCTGGGGACTGGATTCTGCACTGGCTTATAAGAGACATTTCCCGGCGATCAACTGGCTGACCAGTTATTCGCTGTATGTAGATAACATGGGAAAATGGTTTGAGGAAAATGTCAACGAGCATTGGATGGAAGACCGTCAGAAGCTTATGACATTATTACAGGAAGAAGCAGAGCTGGATGAGATCGTTAAGATGGTTGGTATGGATGCCTTATCTGCAGGCGACCGTCTGAAGATGGAAGCAGCCAGATCCATCCGTGAGGACTTCCTGCATCAGAACTCATTTCATGAGATCGACACTTACACACCACTGGATAAGCAGTTCCGCATGATGGAACTTGTGCTGGCATTCTATGAGGAATCATCAGAAGCCTTGAAGCGTGGTGCAACTATAAAGAATATTCTGAATATGGAGGTTCGTGAGAAGATCGGACGTTTCAAATATACACATCCGGAAGATGTGGAAGCAGAATATGACAAGATCATAAAGGCACTTCATCAGGAACTGGAAGCAGCCATAGCAAAGGAGGACTAAGCATATGCCAAAAGAATATAGAACCATACAGGAAGTTGCAGGACCTCTGATGTTGGTACATGGTGTAGAAAATGTCACCTATGATGAACTTGGTGAAATCGAGCTTGCAAGTGGCGAAGTCAGAAGATGCAAGGTTCTTGAGATCAATGGTGAAGATGCACTGGTACAGTTATTTGAGAATTCAACAGGTATCAACCTTTCAAACAGCAAAGTAAGATTCCTTGGACGAAGTATGGAACTTGGCGTATCAGAAGATATGCTTGGCCGTGTATTTGACGGACTGGGAAGACCAATCGATAAAGGACCGGATATCCTTCCGGAGGAGAGAAGAGATATCAACGGTCTGCCAATGAATCCGGCAGCAAGAAATTATCCGTCGGAATTTATCCAGACAGGTATCTCTGCTATTGATGGATTAAATACACTGGTAAGAGGACAGAAGCTGCCGATCTTCTCAGCATCGGGACTTCCACATTCGAAGTTAGCAGCCCAGATCGCAAGACAGGCTAAGGTGCGTGGAACAGATGAACCATTCGCCGTAGTATTTGCTGCTATGGGTATCACCTTCGAAGAAGCAAACTTCTTCACGGAGAGCTTCAAGGAGACAGGCGCGATCGACAGAACCGTACTGTTCATCAACCTTGCAAATGACCCTGCGGTTGAGCGTATCGCTACCCCTCGTATGGCACTGACCGCTGCGGAATATCTTGCATTTGAAAAGAACATGCATGTACTGGTTATCCTGACGGATATCACAAACTATGCAGATGCATTACGAGAAGTATCCGCAGCCCGAAAAGAGGTTCCGGGTCGTCGTGGATATCCCGGATACATGTATACAGACCTTGCAACTTTATATGAAAGAGCAGGAAGACAGCGTGGCAAGAATGGTAGTATCACAATGATCCCAATCCTTACCATGCCTGAGGATGATAAGACACATCCAATCCCTGACTTAACAGGATATATCACAGAGGGACAGATCATCTTAAGCCGTGAGCTTTACAGAAAGGGTGTAACACCACCAATCGATGTACTTCCATCTCTGTCACGTCTGAAGGATAAGGGTACCGGTGAAGGAAAGACAAGAGGAGATCATTCCAGCACCATGAACCAGTTATTTGCTGCATATTCTCGTGGTAAGGATGCAAAGGAACTTATGACGATCCTTGGTGAATCTGCATTGTCGGATATCGATATTTTATATGCAAAGTTTGCAGAAGCATTTGAAAAGGAATATGTATCTCAGGGGTATGAGACAGACAGAAGTATCGAAGAAACATTAAACATCGGCTGGAAGCTGTTATCGATCCTGCCTCGTGCAGAACTGAAACGTATCGATGACAAGTGGTTAGATATGTATTATGGAAAGTAACGAGAAGCGCGTGAGTAGACTTGCAAATGGGATGCTTGAGCTTGCTCATAGCAGACGATTTGCAAGGATACGAGCATGGTTCGACAGAACCCACCGAGCCGACAGGCGAGGTGGAGCGCTTCGAGTTAATAAACGGAAGAGCGCTACGAGCCGACAGGCGAGGTGGAGCGCTTCACAGTCTATAAACCCTTTATAAGGAGGCAAAAATGGCAGCTACACAGGTAAATCCTACCAGAATGGAACTGACCCGTTTAAAGAAGAAGCTTGTTACGGCAACCAGAGGACATAAGCTGTTAAAAGATAAACGAGATGAGCTGATGCGGCAGTTCCTTGATATGGCAAGAGAGAATATGGCACTTCGTGAGAAGGTTGAGGCCGGTATCAAAGCCGCCAATACGAATTTTGTCATAGCAAAAGCCGGCATGTCTGAACAGATCCTTCATACGGCACTGATGGCACCGAAACAGGAAGTCCAGCTTACCTGCAAGGATCGAAATGTTATGAGTGTAGATATTCCGGTATTTGAATATACAACAAAAAGTGCAGATGAGAATGATATCTATTCTTACGGTTTTGCATTTACTTCCGGTGATCTGGATGATGCAGTAAAATCACTTGCTGACATCCTCCCGGATATGCTGAAACTGGCAGAAATCGAAAAATCCTGTCAGCTTCTGGCATCGGAGATTGAGAAGACCAGACGGCGTGTAAATGCACTGGAGCATGTTATTATTCCTGAGACAAAGGAGGGCATCCGATATATCAGTATGAAGCTTGATGAGAATGAGCGAAGCACGCAGGTGCGACTCATGAAGGTCAAGGATATGATGCTGGAGGAAGCCCATCACTATAAAGAGCATCAATTTGAGTGATGCAGACGGACGAAAACTCCTGATATTATACATTGTTATTACGCAAAACGCTTGCGCTCTATCCTCGGTGCAACGGTACGTAAGGCAGCAAGGGACGCTGCCTAAGAACCGGCACTCGGATAGGTTTGCTACATAACAAGTATAATATCAGGAGTTTTCTGCTTGTTGTTATATTAGAAAATAAGATTTTATTTGTTTCGCTCAGCAAGTTGCGCCTTTAATTTTGCAATCTCAGCATTTTTTTCAGATAAGGTAGCATTGCCTTTCTGTGAGACAGCAATGTTTCTTTTTTCATTTTCATTGTACATAAATTTAATTCCTCGTAATATCCGGCGCCTGTTTTGTCGACAAGGTCAGCTTACCAGAAATAAAAAGAAAAAGTTTATAAATGTAATAAATGGTATGTCTGGATGTAATAACTTGCATATTATGAGGTGAGAAATCGTAGATTTGAGTGTAAGTTTATTATTCAGTTTCACTGAATATGGTAAAAATAGTTTGCTATTTATCTTAAAATAAATTTTGAAAGATTAGTATTGTGTTTATAAGTTCAGATAAATTAAAAACAAATTAAATCATTGTTACATTGGAAAAGGTTGAAATAAAAAATAAGATAATGTTATAATAAAATAAATTAATTAGTTAGAATTATTTTATATGGACAATTAGATTTAGGATGATAGGTATAAGAGAGG
>ERZ772892.2347-NODE-2347-length-16392-cov-10.558793_pt1 | contig 16392 bp, 13 predicted proteins | sample MGYA00512126_ERZ772892 | MGnify/ENA primary metagenome ERZ772892 (study PRJEB29015, sample SAMEA2737697) | human gut metagenome | biome: human gut; feature: human-associated habitat; material: faeces | place: China | collected 2012 ... | reverse complement strand
CTTCACCTATACCCAATGGGAAAGGTCATTTTTTAAGTCTGTTTCAAAAATTTTTTGCAAAAAATAACGCCTGCTGAAAAGCAGACGATTAATTCATAAAAGATTTTACGAAATTGTATTCATTGTTACAAAAAAAGTCTCTGTTTGAAATTGAATAATCAGCATTAAAATGATATTATTATATCAAGATATTTTGATATCAAGTTGAGGTGAAGTCAGTGGATGAAAAAACAAAACAGGTATAAGTCCGTCTTACACCTGAAATGCACAGTAAGTTAAAAGGGACACTGGCTTTAAACGATCGAAAGCTTGTTGACTTTTTAACGAAGCTGCCAAAGCTTATTTGACCGATAAATCAGCTTATGAAAAAATGATTGGAAAAATTTTAGGAGGAAAATAATATGCCTGAAACAAAAGTTATTGTAATTCCGGAAGGAAAGATTTGTGACTATGTTGACGGAAAATTCCGCAATGACACACCGGAGGAGTACGTTAGACAGACAATTGAAAAGCGTCTTGTTAATGAGCACAAGTATTCTCCTAAACAAATCCGAATTGAGTACACTTTGCAACTGGGTTCAAGAAAACCTCGTGCTGATATTGTTATTTTTGATAATTCAGATATTGAGCAAACTCAAAATAATATTAAGCTAATCATCGAGTGTAAGAAAGAAACAGTTGACGCTCGTAATGCAAAAGACGGCGTTGAACAATTGAAATCCTATATGTCAGCTTGTCCTAATTGCGAATGGGGTATGTGGACTAACGGAAAGCAAAAAGAAGTTTTTCACAAATATGTTGATGATAAAGGCAATCTTGCTTTTATGGATTACAATGACATTCCTTCTGCCGACGGCAATCTGGATGACATTAACCGTCCTAAAAGGTCTTCGCTGAAGAACGCCTATGATGATAATCTTCTTTTTGTGTTTAAAACCTGCCATAACCATATTCACGTCAATGACGGCTTGCAAAAGCAGCCTGCCTTTTTTGAGCTATTAAAGGTTATTTTCTGCAAAATAGAAGATGAGCGTAATATTCCTAAGCCGTTGGAGTTTTATACCACCTCCGAAGAACGTTCCAATCCTGATGGTCAGCTTACGGTTAGAAAACGAATTTCCAAGATTTTTGAAAGAGTCAAGAGAAAACACGGAAAGATTTTCGATGCCAATGATGAAATAAAGCTCTCTCCCCGTAGTCTTGCTTATATTGTTAGCGAACTTCAAAAATATAGTTTATTAAATACTAACATTGATATCAAAGGAAAAGCCTATGAAGAAATTGTAGGCGCTAATCTTCGAGGTGATCGAGGAGAATTTTTCACGCCGAGAAATGTTATGAAAATGGTTGTGGAAATGATTAATCCCCAAATTGATGAGAAGGTTTTGGACAGCTCCTGCGGAACCGGCGGATTTCTTGTAACCGCTATGACACACGTTATAGCACAGCTTGAAAAAGATTTCTCTAAGGATATTGGATGTGAAAGAAAAGATTGGGATAGCGATTCTGTCAGAGCTTTTCAAGATAGAATATCGGAAATGGCTGCTACCAATTTCTTTGGCTTTGACATAAATCCCGATCTTGTAAAAGCTACCAAAATGAATATGGTTATGAATAACGATGGAAGCGGTAATATTTTGCAAACCAACTCTTTATTACCGCCTCACGAGTGGAGCGATGACTTCAAAACAAAACTTGCAGAAGCGCTTGGTGTAAAGAAATCTGATATAAGAAACCACACCACCTTGGAATTTTTCAACGTAATCGTAACTAACCCGCCCTTTGGAAGCAAAATTCCGGTTAAAGACAAAAATGTACTTGAGCAATTTGAATTAGCGCACATTTGGGATAATGATAAAGCAAATAACAAATGGACGATGACAGAACGTTTGCAATCGTCTGTCCCTCCTGAAATCCTGTTCATTGAACGTTGTACTCAGTTGCTTGTCCCTGGCGGAAGAATGGGTATTGTTTTGCCTGATTCGATTCTCGGTTCACCGGGATTAGGCTACATCAGAGAGTGGCTGATTAAAAATCATCGAATCGTTGCCAGTGTCGATCTTCACGTTGATACTTTTCAGCCTCGTAACGGCACACAGACATCTGTTCTTTTCTTACAAAAGAAAACGAAACAACAGAAAGATTCAGAGGAAAGATCAGGGAAAATGGCTGATTATAACATCTTTATGGCTATGGTTGAAAAAGTGGGGCACGATAAACGAGGAAATCCAATTTTTAAGAGAGATAAAGAGGGTAACGAAATACTCGTTCCGGATACTAACAGCGTTCTTGTGCTGGGAGATACAGGTACCGGCGAACGCACTATATCTCATCAGCAAAAAAAGAAAGTTGAGGATGACCAAACACCTGATGTTCCCGAGATTTTCGCAAAATGGAAGCAACAGGAGGGTATAGCGTGGTAAACAGTAATTTGGCACACAAATTAGATAATGAAAATACTATTGACGTTGAAACAAATGATATACCATTGAAATGGTGTTCAGTGTCTTTGTCTGATGTTATTTTTCGTGGTAAACGTCTTGAAGCAAGTGTTTTCGATGTAGAGGCAAAGCAGGCCAGACAAATTATTAAAAATTCAAAATTTCCTTCTACAACTATAGGAGGCGAAAATGGATTAACGACATCTTATACATGTGCTCGTTTTAAACGTATATGGCTTGAACATTCAGATTTTCCAATATATCAGCCATCCACAATAGTTGATATTAAGCCAAAACCGGATGGATATATTTCCCATTTGACTAAAACTAATATAGAAAATTTGCGTGTTAAAAAAGGGCAAATTTTGATGACCTGCTCTGGTACTATAGGAAAGGTGTCTTATGTATCAGATACTTTAAAAAATAAAATATTCAGTCATGACCTTTTAAGAATCAACTGTAAAAATACAGTAGATCAAGGGTATGTCTATACATATTTAAAAAGTAAAGTGGGTAATAAAATTTTACTTACTAATAGCTATGGTGCTGTTATTACACATATAGAACCTGAGCACCTTGCCACCATTCCCATACCTGATGCACCAAAGGAAATCAAAGAAAGAATACATAATCTTATTGTCGAATCTTTCAAATTGCGTGATGAATCAAACGAATTAATTGACCAAGCGACAGCCTTACTTATTGATGAATTGAAGTTGCCATCTATAAGCGAGTTTAAACAAAATAATATAAAAAATTCTGCAAACGTAAATGCATTTAGCGTTAAACTGAGTAATTTAGCCGGTCGTGTAGACGCTTCGTATCACTTACCTATCGTGGATGCGATTGTTAATCATCTACGCAAATATGCCGAAGAAGTTACAACAGTTGGTGATGAACGAATTAGTTCTGATATTATTCTTCCGGGCAGATTCAAAAGAGTTTATGTTGATGAGGGATTTGGTAGAGTGTTTATTGGCGGAAAACAGTTATGGGAGTTGGATCCAACTAACAAGAAATACCTGTCATTAACTCATCACGGCGATCGTATTTCCAAACAGTTGGAATTACACGAGAATATGACACTCATAACTTGTAGCGGTACCATTGGCAAGGTTGCGCTTGTTGGAAAGCATTGGGAAAATTGGACTGCAAATCAGCATATTATCAGAGTTGTACCTGCTGATTTAAATATTGCAGGATATCTTAATATCTTTCTATCATCTGATTACGGAAATGTTTTAATTAGACGATTTACGTATGGCTCTGTAGTAGACGAAATAGATAATAACCACGTTAGTCAAATTGCTATTCCTTTGCTCAAAAACAAAGATGTACAAAAACAAATCAATGATTTTGCTCTGGAAGCGAATCAGAAACGCTATAAAGCTTACAAATTAGAACAGCAAGCTCTTGATATAATGGACAATGAAGTGATTTTTGCAAAGTGAGGTGTATAAAATGCCCGGCTATAAAGATTGGATCGAACAAGCAGATATAAAAGTTGATTACTATTCAGCATTTATGAAGGCTTGGATAGCATTTAATGCCTGGTATAATTTCAGCGGTGAAATCCCATCGGGTACTGATAGAAAATGTATTGAGTATATCATTGAACACACCAACCGCTTTAAGACATACATAAATAATCTTTTGGCTAATACCGGCACAGAAAGTGATTCATTTAAAAGTAGCTTAGCCAAACTACACGAATCATTATTGGCGTCTTCGATAACTTCTCAAGAATACTTTGGTGTAGCTCAGATTATCTCATTTGCAGAAGTGCCAATAAAGAACACTAATAATCTGCACCAGGTTGATTACTATACTTATCACTATGTATGTAAGAGAGAGCACGGAAAACTAATAACTATTATTCAAAAATTGTCAGATCAGAGTGAAGTGTTTCGATATGAACAAGTAGGCTTTGATGAAAACGAATTATCACAACAATCATCTTATAATTCATTAACCTTTACACAAAAACAAACTGTTCTTAGTTGCTACAGACAGTTAATTCCTTATCATAGGAAAAATGTCTTATGCATACATCCTAACCCAAACAACTCAAATGTTATAAAAATAGGCAATTATGATTTTATTAAAGATATTGAAGAGATAAGCAGAGCTATCATTACCGTATTGTATATGCTTCGCTGTTGCCTGGCACACGGCGATTTTACTCCGGATGCTCTTTCCCAAAATGTATATAGATATGCTTATGAAGTATTATTAGCCCCATTGAAAAAGTTAAAATAACACAACAAGCGTGTAAGCAGAATCAACTCCTGCTTACACGCTCATTTCATTTTATCTCTTGTTCAGTTTAATCAAATAGCGGATTATCAAAGAATTGACGATTTTTTCTTGACTGCCGTTATCATATATGATAACATATAATAAAAGAAGGTGATCGTTATGACAGACAGCAATAGCATAATCCGCAAGCGCCAGGAAATTGTTTCAAAACTAACGCAGGCACGGCTTGAAAAAGGTTTGTCACAGGCGCAACTTGCCGAAATGGTCGGTACGCAGCGGTCAAATATTTGCCGCATTGAAAACGGTGGTCAGAACCTTTCCCTCGATTTATTGATCAAGATTACAGACGCTCTCGGTAAGGATGTAAGCGTTTTATTGGAAGAAAAGAGTGTTGAAATGAGCAACGTATATAACCTAAAACTGTATGACGATATCCTTGTGACCTTCTCCCTTGAAGAAAAAGGCTTGGAGGGTTTAGTTGTTGAAATTCTGTCATTTGATGAAAACAAAAAACAATTTCTGCCAATCAATATGGAACTGACAGCAAAAGGCATTATCAAGTGGCTTTCCAATCGTGTTATTCCGAAGAACAGAGCATTTGTTGATGAGATACTAAAGGCCTTTGGCTTGAGCGTAAACGACACAAAGGGCATTATTGACATCTGCTTGGGCTTGTCGCTTAACGACAGCTATTGGGTTACTCCTGTTGAATTTGACGGCAAATTTGCCGATTACAATCTGTTTGAAAATCCCTTCTCGGAAGCGTTGTCACTCGTCGCATATACAGGTGTTGGGAGTGCAGAAAAAGCGTTCTCGACCTCTCCTGAGTTCACAACAAACGGTATGCTCCGCAAGGCTTGGCGGCATATTGAAAACGATGGTATCTATCTCTACAAAGGTGGCACAGAAGGCGCTGCAAACGCCGGTAATGAGCCGTACAGCGAGTTTTACGCCTGTCAGGTCGCTATGGCTATGGGCTTGAATTGCGTTGAATATGACCTTGAAAATTGGAAAGGTATCCTCGCTTCAAAATGCCGTTTGTTTACAGATATCAATACCGCTTTTGTGCCGATTAGCAGGCTGATAAAAGACAGAACACTGAAAAACGCCCTCGATTATTACGCCAGGCTTGGCAAAGAGTTTTATGACGAGCTTTGCAGTATGCTGGTGTTCGATGCTGTGATTTACAACGAGGACAGACATTTCGGAAACTTTGGCATTTTGCGTGACAATCACACAGGAAAGATCATAAAGCCCGCTCCGATTTTTGATAACGGCTTATCACTGTTCAATTTTGCGATGGCGGAAGATTTGGAAAATCTCGGTAAATACGCAAAGACAAGAACACCTCCCTACGGCGTGTCCTTCGACGAGGTTTGCAAGGCTGTTATGGGCAGTAAGCAAAAATCTCAGCTCCGCAAGCTGTTGAATTTCACATTCACAAGACACCCATCAATCAACCTACCCGAAGAACGTCTGACGGCGATTGAAACGCAAATCTCAAAGAGAGCACGTGAATTGATGTCGATTCCAAACTCTAAATAATGATAAAGAGCGTGTAAACGGACAACATCTGCTTACACGCTCGTTTTTCTTTTTCATTGAGAACTTTACTAACAAATAAGTGAAGTTCTCAATGGAGTTGTTGATAAAAGTCCTTAATTGTATATCAACTCGGCGTTAACAATTTCTCTCGCTCGTTGAATAGCATTATTCATCTTCCGAACCCCCAACAGTTGATTAGTAGCTTTTAGCTGTTCAGTGCAGCCTTCTTCTTTAGCAAAAGACTGTACAAGTTCATCGTACATCTTCTGCGCCCGTTCATCAATATCGGCGAGATATTCGTTCAGCTTGCACTTTGTGAGCAGGTTGGTATATAGAATCGGGCGGCTTCGCTTGATATAGCGAAGGTGTTGCTGTCCCCATAAACCGATAGGTCGTTTATCCTGTTCAGGTAGCGTTAAATTCGGTAACAAATAGTCGCCATGCATTGTATATGTAATCTCCATTGTCATATCTCCTTTACCTTAATCTTTTTTGCCTTGGTTTTTGAAATTCTAATCAGCAGTTCATCAACTAAATCTGTGTACATTCCTTGTGAAATGAGGTTGTTCCTTAAATCAATTAGGCTGTTGATAACCGTGCGCCGTTCATCGGGCGTTAGATAGATATGATATTTTGGATTTCTCATTGTGTTTACCTCCGTTTCATTTTGATGATTTCATTATAAACGGAGCTTACTGATAAATCGAATGTGCCGATCAAAAAAGTCCTAATAAACAGAAAAACGCCGTTCCAGCTTTTACACTGAAACGGCGTTCTGTTGATGTATCAGAGAACACATCTGACGGCGAAACCGCCGCTGAAAAAGTAGGTGTTCATCCAATACTTGTTTGAAACAAATCTCATATTTTAATACAAATACACCCAAGCTGTGTTACGGGTGCATTTTGAATAGTTTGGTTTCAAATATTATATTTTGTATTTTTCTAATGCTTTTTCAAAATCTTCAGTGTTATCACCATACATTACGACTTGCAAGGGGTTACTTAAGTTAAGACTGTAAATTCCTAACAGTGATTTTGCATCTACTGTATATCGGTCTGAAACTAAATCCACATCAAACTCACATTTTGAGGTCAATTCAACAAATTCCCTCACTTGATTTATTTCTGTTAATCTGATTGACATAACTTTCATAGATTATCTCCCGTTTTCTTGAATTTTTTTAATTTCACCTAATGTTGGCAATGCCGGAATAGCACCTCTTTGAGTTGTTGTCAAACTACCGGCAGCATTTGCAAAATTAATGTTTTCAGCAAGGTTCATATTACTGATTTCGCATAGATTAAAATCTTTAATTTGCCAAAGCATTGCCCCAACAAAAGCATCACCGGCACCTGTTGTATCAACCGCATTTACATTGTAAGTAGGGAAAATGCCGAAATGTTTTTTATTACGAAAACAAGCACCTTTTTCGCCTAATGAAACCAATACCAAAGAAGGCCCCATATTCAAAAGCTTTTCTGAACCTAATTCTAAATTTGTTTCATAGGTTATCAAATACATTTCTTCCTCTGATACTTTTAAAATATCGGAAAAAGCAATTGCTTTAGTAATTATTTTTATTGACTCAGCCTTGTCTTTCCACAATAGCGGTCGATAATTTGGATCAAAGCTTATGATTTTTCCATGCTCTTTTGCATAGGCTACCGAATCAAATGTTGCCTTTCTACATGGTTCATCTGTTAGCGACACAGAACCGAAATGAAAAATTTTGCAATCATTAATCAATTCCTTTTTCACTTCATTTGTGTTCAGCATCATATCTGCACCGGGGTTTCGATAAAAAGAGAACGAACGATCACCTGATTTATCTAATTGAACAAAAGCAAGTGTTGTAGGAACTTCACTATCAGTAACAAGACCGGAAGTATCAATGTTATGACTGTTCAATGTATCTTTTAAATAAGCACCAAAAGCATCATTGCCGATTTTTCCGATAAATGCCGATGTGCCTCCTAATTTGCTGTTCATTGCCAAAACATTCGCAGGTGCACCTCCCGGATTTCGTGCAAACAAAGCAATACCTTGTTCATTTGTTCCGTTAGGCGTAAAATCAATGAGAATTTCACCCAAGCTTACAATATCAATCATTATTATGCCTCTCTTTTGAATTTAACTCAGTTATGATTTTATTATATGAATTTTTATTTATTTGATAGAAAAACAGTACAACAGCTGTAATTATCCACAATACACCGGGGATTGTTGAAAATGCGTGATGCATAGTAGCCTGAACCGTGTTGTTCTGCACGCTGTTTGCAACAAATCCAAAACCTCCGAGAGTTGCAGATAACAGAGCAGTTCCGATTGCCATACCAACCTTATTTCCCAAAGATACAAACGCATACTGAAAGCCGTCATTGCGAATACCTGTTTTCCACTCGCCATATTCTACACAATCGGGAACAATAGCATAAATAGCTGTATTAAATCCGCAGAAGAAAAATTGTGATAAAGCTGATAAAGTATAAAAAACGATAGGGGAGTTTGTTGCACTAAAAAAATACAAAGCAATCATAGATATACCTGTACCGGCAGCAAAAACAGCCGCCGTTCTACCTTTGTTGCCGATTTTACGGAAAACAATTGGGAATGCACCTGCACCCAAAATAGATGGAACGATTAATATCAGTGAATACACAGTAAACAGGCTTTCGTTTCCTTCAACATATTTAAAATAGTATAAAAGGTCAGCGTTTCTTCTATATAATGTAATTCCAAATAAAACCTGTCCTGCTAATGCAATAAGATAAGGTTTGTTTTGAAGCGCAGCTTTCAACTGAGTTTTTATCGGAATTTTCTTTTTCACAGGTGGCTGTACTACTTCTTTTGTTTTTGAAAAGCAGAACCAGTGGCAAGCTACGAAAATACTACCGTATAAAATAGTAACCAAAAGGTATCCTCTTGCCTGATTTTCGCCTCCAAAAGCCGAAATTAAGGGCAGTGTTACCATATTAATTACATTTATAGCTATCATAGCACAAACAGAGCGGAATGTATTAATCTTTGCGCGTTCTTCAATGTTTTGTGTTAATGTACCGCATAATGTTCCATACGGAATGTTTACACAGGTATATCCCACAACGAGAATACAGTATGTAATATACATATATATTGTTTTTGAACTGTCATCCCAATTGGGATGAGCCCAAAACGTAAGAACTAATACTATGGCGGTCAATGGTGCACCAATCAACAACCATGGACGATATCTGCCCCATTTGGTTTTAGTTCTGTCACTCAGAGAGCCGATTATAGGGTCGTTAATTGCATCCCAGAATCGTGATATCAGCATTAACAACGAAAGAGCTGCCATTGGTATTCCACAAACATCTGTATAGAAAATCATAAGAAAATTGCCAACGAACATCCAACTGAAATTACAGCCGATATCTCCAAAGTCGTAAGCGAGTTTGCTGATAAATGGGATTTTAATATTTGTTTGTTTTTTGTTATCCATATTAACACCCTTTTCAGATTTTAATAACAGCTTTCACAATGTTTGCTTTGTCTTCGATACTTTTATCCATAGCATTTTGAATATCATCAAAATCAAAAATATCTGTAACAATTCCCTTTAAATTGACTTTGCCCGAGGCAACAGCGTCGATTGCCATAGGATAAATATTGCGATAACGAAATACTGTTTTAAAGGTTAATTCTTTATCAAGAACAAGACTCATCGGCAAGTTCATTTCGCCTGTTTTGGAGTAACCTACAAGCACAATGTTACTGCCTTTCTTAGTCATATGGATACATTGACGAGTTGTAAATTCTGTTCCGGCTGTTTCAATTGCAAGGTCGCAACCTGCTCCATTTGTCAACTTCATAATAGCTTCAACAGCATCCTCTTCTTTGCCATTGATTACACCATCAGCACCTAATTCCATTGCCTTGTCTAATCTTTTTTGCATAATATCAACTACATACACTCTGCTTACACCCTCTGCCTTTAATGCCATCATAGATACAAGTCCTATGCAACCGGCACCCATAACTACAGCAGATGTTTCGACACAACTATTGTGTGAGTTATCTGAAAAACATTCCACACACCTTACGGTCAATAATTGATTCCGAAATACTCTATTGATAAAGCTCCTAATATAATAGGATAGCTTTAAATATAAGGAATATTCCAAATGGATTTCTTATGAAAAAATTAATATTCAAATTATGTGGGAGTAATATATTCAGCCTGCGAGAATACGATTTTTAGGTATTCCCTCGGGCTGATTTTTTATGCAATTTTATAATTATAAATTGTTCCTGACGGGCATTGTTTTTTGTCTGTTTGGTTCTTAAAATCAATATTTCTGATATCACAGAAATACCTTTTTGTCCAGACTAAATTACATTATCGAACTATTCATCAAATAGCATCCACGCTATCATAATTCGTCTGCCGTCATTTATTAAAAGCGTCTGAGGTGTGTAAAAGTCAAGACCATAAGCAAGCATTACTGCTTTCGGTGTTTTTACAAAACGGCAACGGCGTGTTGCCGTTTATTCAGTAAGCGTTATATAAATAAACAACATAGAATTCGGGCGACTGTCTTTGGCAGTCGTTTTTCTTTTTTATATATGAAATTTTTGAAAACTGTTAAAAAATACACTTAGCAAAAAGCATAATATAATAAAAATATATTTGTATAATTTTCACATAATCAGTAATTTTTGTTATAAAAATTGCATAAAAAGTTGTGTGTAAATCTATTCAAATCGCCGTTTTATTTATAACTATATAAATTAATGGAAATTTAATGGAAATTTAATAGAAATTTTGGCCATAATGTGATACTATAATTTTGTTAGGTTTTTCTAAATAAATACAAAAGTTTTGAAAGGAGTAAAACAAATGAAAACCAAATTAACAGTAAAGCTTATAAGCGTGCTTGTTGCGCTTAGCATGGTAATTTGCTGTATGTCCTTTGCGTTTGCCGATGTATCGGCTGTGACGGTCAATGACAAAGCAACTGGTTCTGCAATAGCAGGCTCTGTTGTTGAAAACGACGGTTTTACTTGGGACAATGCAACAGTTTACTTTATGCTTACTGACCGTTTCAAAAACGGCAACACATCAAACGACCACTCATACGGCAGAACACTCGACAAAGACGGTAAGCCGATTTCCGGCTGGGACACTGCTCCGGGCACATTCCACGGCGGTGACTTTGCAGGTATTACACAGGCTATCGAGGAGGGCTATTTCAGCGACCTCGGCGTAAATGCACTGTGGATTTCCGCTCCGTATGAGCAGACTCACGGATACTGCGACTCAGGCAATGGCCACTTTGCGCACTATTCATATCACGGCTATTATGTGCTTGACTATACCGAAACAGACGCAAACTTCGGTACACCTGAGGAGTTTGAAACTTTGGTTGACACTGCTCACGAGCACGGCATCAGAGTTATCATGGACATAGTTATGAACCACTGCGGCTACAATACAGTAGCTGATATGGAGGAGTATGGTTTCGGTACACTTTTAGAGGGTGCAACTGATTTTAAGTATGTCATTGAAAATGTCAGTGATTTCAACAAACATATTGATTACGAAACATCATCTGAAGACTGGGGCAAATGGTGGGGCCCCGACTGGGTAAGAAGCGGCCTTCCGGGATACACCGAGGGCGGCGGCAGTAACGAATTGATGAGCCTCGCCGGCCTGCCTGACTTCAAAACAGAGCAGACAAAGACAGTATCTATCCCTCCTATTTTAAAAACAAAATGGACTCAGGAAGGTACATATGACCAGAAGGTTGCTAAATACGGCGACAACTCAGGTAGCGTTAGTGATTACCTAACAACATGGCTTTCTGAATGGGTTTCTAAGTATGGTGTTGACGGTTTCCGTTGCGATACTGCTAAGCACGTTGAAATGGCTTCATGGAAAAAGCTAAAAGATAAATGTGTATCTGCTCTTAAGACTTGGAGAGAGAACAACCCTGACAAGCCGGGTGCAAACTGGCAGGAGGACTTCTGGATGACAGGCGAAGCTTGGGACAAAGGCGTTGGCTATGATAAATACTATTCCCAGGGCGGCTTTGACTCTATGATTAACTTCGACACCTGGGGCGCAGGCGTGCTTGCAAGTTCAAGAGTTGCCGGATTGTATCAGAACTATGCTGACACAATCAACACAAAGGAAGGTTTCAATGCGCTTTCGTTCATTTCATCACACGATGCGCTTTTAACCCGTGGTGATACAAGCGAAATGATTTACAATGGCTCGGCATTTCTCCTAACTCCGGGCGGCGTTCAGATTTACTACGGTGACGAATCAAACCGTCCGATGGTTGATGGCTTATCCTTTGACGGCGCCGGTGGTTCTGGTCACTCACTGCGCAGTGATATGAACTGGGACAGCCTTGACCAAACTGTTCTCGCTCACTGGCAGAAGGTTGGTCAGTTCCGTCACGACCATGTTGCAGTCGGTGGAGGCAGCAACACAATGCTTTCTGCAACAAACGGCGTTGCATTTGCAAGAACATATGACAAGAACGGTATTTCTGACAAGGTAGCAGCCGTAATCGGTGCTTCTTCAAATACAGATATAACTCTTGATGTTTCTTCAATATGGAGCGACGGTCAGCAGCTTATGAACACCTATGACCAGTCATCTGCAATAGTTACAGACGGCAAGGTAACATTTAACAGCGGTGAAAATGGAACAATTCTCATTCAGATGCCGGACGGCAAACCTCTTATGAGCGTAAAAGGCGCGGCAAAGTTCAAGGGTACACAGACTGTTACGGTATCACTTGAGGAATGTGACAGCGCAACCTGCTCAATCGACGGCGGCAATAAGTTCGTTGTTAAAAACGGCACAACCTTTGAAATCGGTAAAACTGCTTACGAGGGCGACACAATCAAAATCACACTCGAGGCAACAAACGAAAAGGGTTCATCAAGAGCGGTTGCATCCTTCTATAAGATGTTTGAGAGCGAAAAAGAGCCGCCAACAGTCGATCCTGATTCTACAGTTCCTCCTCAGCAAGGAAAGATCTATGTAAAGAGCGACAGCGCACCTTATATTTATGCCTGGACAGGTGACAGCACAGCGCTTTGCGGTTCTTGGCCGGGAACACAGATGACAGAAAAGAACAGCGACGGCTACTATGTTATGGAGCTTAACACAACAGATACCTACAATGTTGTTCTCAATAACGGCAGCGACGCACAGAAGAGCCGCGACTTCAAAAATCTCAACGGAGATACATATCTTGAAATTCCGTCAGGCAATTACAGTGCGGCAAAGGTTATGGGCGGAAGCGGTGACGATTCGTCTGAAAAGTCAGTTACATTCACAATTAAGCCGTACAGCCCTTCGGCAAGCTATCATCTCTATGTCTGGACTCACGACGATAGCTTACCGGCAGGCGGATGGCCGGGCATGAAACTTACAGAAAAGGACGCTGACGGTAACTATATATTCACAGTAAACGGCTACGATAAGGTTAGCGCAGTCGTAGGTTTGGGCAGCGACAGCAAAAGGACCCAAGATATTACAGGCATTATCGACGGTTCCTGCATTGAAATAACAAACGAGGACTGCACAACCTTTAAGCTCACTAAGCCTGAGATTGTTCTTTCAAAATTCCAGACGCTCAAGAAAGGGGCAAGAGAAGTACTTGCAATGACATCAAGCGACTATACTGCCTCAAGCTGGAACAATGTTTCTGCTGTTATGACAACAGCCAATGAGCTCATCGCACAGGGCGAGGGCGTTGCAGACGAAGCGCTTGTTGAAAGCACACTTGAGTCGCTTATAAATGCAAAATCAGCACTCGTGCTTGCAAATGCAGGTCTTTCATATGCTGTTAAGGGCAAAACTACAATAGTTGGTGTTGCAGTTCAGGACGCAGACATCACTGTAACAGTGAACGGCAAGTCCTACACAACACATTCAGATGAAATCACAGGCAAATTTACTGTTGAGGCAACTGCGCTCACAGCTTCATCTGTAATCAATGTTGATGTTGAGAGAAAGGGTCTGGCGTCAGAAACATATTCATATAATATGTCAAACGGCGATATAACAAGCTATATTCCACCTACAACAACTCAGACCCAGCCAACAACAACTTCTACAACAAAACCAACTACAGTTACAACTACTACAAAGCCTACTACTGTAACTACAACAACTAAGCCTACTACTGTAACTACAACTACAAAACCAACTACTGCTACAACAGTAACAGAACCTACCGGTATCTTAGGTGATGTAAACGGTGATGGTATTGTAAATGTTAAGGATGCATCTGCAATTCAAAAGTATGCTGCCGAAATGACAGTTGAATTAAACCTAAAGTTAGCTGACTATAACAAAGATGGTTATGTTAATGTTAAGGATGCAACTGATATTCAAAAGACAACTGCATTCTTAAACTAATCAGTATTAGTTATTAACTTAAATTTAAAGGACGAACAGTTTATTCTGTTCGTCTTTTTGTTTATCTCATTTTTATTGATAAGTAAAGTTATGTATGGTAAAATAGATGTATGATTATTAGTGAGGTAGTTTTATGCTTGAAAATAAATTAGGAATGAAAAATTCTGCTGAACTTGCTCGTGAAGAAGAAAGACTCAGTAAGAAAAAAGCAGTTAAATTATTTGAAAATGGTGTATTAAATAATTTACCAAGTGGCAAGTTTTCAACTTTACAAGTAATCCATAAGTATTTGTTTGAAGATATTTATGATTTTGCCGGGGAACTTCGCACGGTAAATATTGCCAAAGGAAATTTTCGTTTTGCACCTGTAATGTATCTAAAGACTGCCTTAGAAAATATTGATAAGATGCCCCAATCAACTTTTGATGAAATAATAGAAAAATATGTAGAAATGAATATTGCCCATCCTTTCAGAGAAGGTAACGGCAGAAGTACAAGAATATGGCTAGACCATATTCTAAAAAATGAAATCGGTATGGTTGTTGATTGGAGTAGGGTAGATAAAGAAGATTACTTACTTGCAATGGAGCGTAGTCCAATCAAAGATATTGAGATTAAGTATGTACTAAAAAATGCACTAACAAATGAAATCAATAACCGTGAATTATATATGAAAGGCATCGACCATAGTTATTACTATGAAGGTTATAATACCTTTGCAACCGGTGATTTGTGATTTTTAAAGTTTTGATTTTGTTCTTAAATATTAATATGTAGTACAAATTTGGGTTTGTAGAGTTGTTTATGTAATATAGGTTAATTAGATAGTAACCGAATAATTCATCTAATTTATAGTTTTATCCCTCCTTCAGTCGATTTATAAAAGGTGGGACTTTGTCAATAATTTGATATAAAAAAAGTAAAAAAGAGGGGGATATTTCATTGTTAAGCGGACTGATGAAATTGGGGTGTTGCTATGCAATGGATGTCATGCAAATGGATGCCTTTGCAGAAATTAAGAACTACGCCGGCAGGGTGTGCATCGTGCATGGTACAAAGGATAAAATCGTAGATGTTTCTTATGCCAAACGTGCGGCAGAAGCATATAAAAGTACGATGCCGATCGGAATGCAAGATTCCAAACGGGTGCAACTTCATTTTATAGATGGCGGAGGGCATATGTTTTCGAAAAAGCATGATGTCATTGCAATGAAATTATTAAAAGAATTCGCCGCAAAACACGAATGATTTTCATCTGATACCATATGGACAAATCTCCACCTTTAAAGACTTGACAGTTGATATAATCTGCCATCACCTCGGAACATTCGTGTTCCGAGGCTTTTTTATGCCCGAATACTGCTTTTTACGGCGGTATTCGAGCAAAGTGTCTGCGTTCTTTGCAAAATTTCTTTTATATTTTTCAAGGTGTACTCGGTCGGAACTCCTATGCCGATGTCATTCGTTCCGATTAAAATCACAAGATTTTTCGGGTTTATGTTCAAGGCGTTACATTCGAGCCTTTCCAACAATCTGTCGCTGTCAACGGCAAACAATCCCGCACCGATTGCGCCGCAAAATTCAGGCTTATCGGATATGAAAATCTTTGTGTTCAACCGCTTTTGCAACACTTTTTTCAAAAACGTGTTTTCGGGCAGATGAAATAGTCCCCCTTGGCTTGCAACTAAACCTAAAAATCGCATAATTTTTAAGGCTTTTGCCCTG
>ERZ772892.2345-NODE-2345-length-16417-cov-19.015402_pt1 | contig 16417 bp, 9 predicted proteins | sample MGYA00512126_ERZ772892 | MGnify/ENA primary metagenome ERZ772892 (study PRJEB29015, sample SAMEA2737697) | human gut metagenome | biome: human gut; feature: human-associated habitat; material: faeces | place: China | collected 2012 ... | reverse complement strand
TGCGCGCCGCCGTCGCCAAGACGGTCAAGGAGTTCTACCACAAGGACTACGACCCCTCGGACATCCGCACGTCGATCATCGCGGCCATTTCGATCAAGGTCACCGACCCGATCTTCGAGAACCAGATGAAGACCAAGTACGGTTCGAAGGAGGTCGAACCGGGGGTCTCGGTCAACAACTTCGTGGCCGACTTCCTCACCAAGCACCTCGACGACTACTTGCACAAGCACGCCGAGACGGCGCAGATTCTCCAGCGGAAGATCGTCGAGAACGAGAAGGAGCGCAAGGCGATCTCGGGCATCCAGAAGAAGGCCCGCGAGACGGCCAAGAAGGTGAGCCTGAACAACAAGAAACTGCGCGACTGCAAGATCCACCGCACGGATCGCAACGAGCTGGCCGAACAGTCGATGATCTTCATCACGGAGGGCAACTCGGCGTCGGGCTCCATCACCAAGAGCCGCGACGTGCGTACGCAGGCGGTCTTTTCGCTGCGCGGCAAGCCGCTGAACTGCTACGGGCTGACGAAGAAGGTGGTCTACGAGAACGAGGAGTTCAACCTCCTTCAGGCGGCGCTGAACATCGAGGAGGACATGGATAACCTGCGCTACAACAAGGTCGTCATCGCCACCGATGCCGATGTCGACGGCATGCACATCCGCCTCTTGATGATGACCTTCTTCCTGCAATTCTTCCCCGAGGTGATCCGCCAGGGGCATCTGTTCGTGCTGCAAACCCCGCTGTTCCGCGTGCGCAACAAGAAGGAGACGCTCTACTGCTATTCCGAGGAGGAGCGCCTGAAGGCCGTGGCCCGGTGCGGCGCGAACGCCGAGATCACGCGATTCAAGGGTCTGGGCGAGATTTCGCCCGACGAGTTCAAGGAGTTCATCGGCGAGAACATGCGCCTGGACAAGGTCCGCATCACCAAGGACGACCCGATCCACGACCTGCTGGAGTTTTATATGGGCAAGAATACGTATGAGCGTCAGGGCTTCATCATCGACAACCTGCGCATCGAGGAGGACATCGTCGAGCAGGACCTTGCGATTAATTAAAAATTAAGAATTAAAAATTAAAAATTCCGATTTCATGGCGGAAGAGAACGATAAGACGGGGCGCGACGAAGCGCTCAACGAGGACGCCTCGACTCCCGAAACCGCGGACGACGCGACGGACGAAACGCCTGTGGCCGAGGCTCCGGCCAAGGCGGGCAAATTCGACCGCCTGACGCAGGAGGAGGGCGGCGTCCGCAAGCTCACGGGCATGTATAAGAACTGGTTCCTGGACTACGCCTCGTACGTGATCCTCGAACGCGCCGTGCCGCATGTCGAGGACGGACTGAAACCCGTCCAGCGGCGTATCCTTCATGCGATGAAGGTCGTCGACGACGGCCGTTACAACAAGGTCGCCAACCTCGTGGGCCAGACCATGCAGTACCACCCGCACGGCGACGCGTCGATCAAGGACGCGCTGGTGCAGCTGGGGCAGAAGGACCTGCTGATCGACTGTCAGGGCAACTGGGGCAACATCCTCACGGGCGACGAGGCCGCCGCGGGCCGTTATATCGAGGCGCGTCTTTCGAAATTCGCCCTCGACGTGGTCTTCAACAAGAAGACGACGGAGTGGATGCTGTCGTACGACGGCCGCAAGGAGGAACCCGTTACGCTGCCCATCAAGTTCCCGCTGCTGCTGGCCCAAGGGTCCGACGGCATCGCCGTGGGACTGGCTTCGAAAATCCTGCCCCACAACTTCGTGGAGCTGATCAACGCCGCCATTGCGCACCTCCAGGGACGTGATTTCCAGCTTTACCCCGACTTCCCGACGGGCGGCATGGCCGACGTGAGCCGCTATAACGACGGCCTTCGCGGCGGCACGGTGAAGGTGCGGGCGAAGATTTCGAAGATCGACAAACGGACGCTTGCCATCACCGAGATTCCCTATACCACGACCACCGAGTCGATCAAGGATTCGATCATCAAGGCCAACGACAAGGGCAAGATCAAGATCCGAAAGGTCGACGACAATACGGCCGACAAGGTCGAAATCGTCATTCAGGTCTCGCCCGACGAGTCGTCGGACAAGACCATCGACGCGCTCTACGCCTTCACCGACTGCGAGGTGTCGATCGCCCCGAACTCGTGCGTCATCTGGGACGAGAAGCCGCACTTCCTCGGGGTTTCGGAGATCCTGCGCCGCTCGGCCGAGCACACCAAGTCGCTGCTGGGGCTGGAGCTGAAAATCCGGCTGGGCGAGTTGAGCGAGGCATGGCACGCCGCCTCGCTCGAACGCATCTTCATCGAGAACAGGCTCTACCAGCTGATCGAGGGGTGCAAGAGCCGCGAGGAGGCTTATTCCGCCGTGGATAAGGGTCTGGAACCCTTCAAGATGCGGCTGCGACGTGAAGTGACGCTTGAAGACGTGCAGAAGCTCACCGAGCTGAAATTTATCCGTATTTCGCGTTACGACAGCGAGAAGGCCGACAACGAGATCCGCCAGATCGAGGAGGACCTGAAGTCGACGCAGTACGACCTGGACCACCTCACCGAATACGCCGTGGCCTACTACGAGCGCATCCGCGACAAGTACGGCAAGGGCAGGGAGCGTCGCACCGAGTTGCGCGAATTCGACTCGATCGAGGCGACGAAGGTGGCCGTCACGAACGCCAAGCTGTACGTGGACCGGGCCGAAGGGTTCTTCGGCATCGGCAAATCCATGAAGGACGCGGAATTCGTCTGCGACTGCTCGGACATCGACGACGTGATCGTCTTCACGAAAGACGGGCGTTACGTGATCACCAAGGTTTCGGACAAGGCCTTCTTCGATAAAAACATCTATTATATCGGGGTCTTCAAGCGCAACGACGACCGCACGATCTACAACGTTCTCTACCGCGACGGGAAGAACGGCGCGATTATGATGAAGCGCTGCGCCATCAAGGGCATCACGCGCGACAAGGAGTACGACATCACCAAGGGAACCGCCAAGAGCGAGATACTGTATATGTCTGTCAATCCGAACGGTGAGGCCGAGGTGCTAAAGGTTTACTTCAAGCCCCGTCCGCGCCTAAAGAAGGTGATCGTCGATCTCGATTTCTCGACCCTCGCCATCAAGGGGCGCCAGAGCCAGGGCAATCTGTTCTCGCGCTACGGCATCCACAAGATCGTGCTGAAGGAGCGCGGCACCTCGACGCTCGGGGGGCAGGACATCTGGTTCGACGAAGATGTCCGCCGGCTGAACGCCGACGGGCGCGGCAAGCTGCTCGGCGAGTTCAAGGGCGATGACCGCCTGATCGTCTGGACCTCGAAGAATCAGTACTACATCACGGGCTACGACCTGATGCAGCACTTCCCCGACGACACGGTCCTCGTGGCGCGTTACGAGTCCGACCGGGTTTACAGCCTGTGTTACTACGACCGCGGCCAGAAGTATTACTACATGAAGCGTTTCACGGCCGAGATGTCGGACAAGATTCAGGATTTCCTCGACGCCGACGCCGATTTCATCTGCGTGACGGACCGCGCCGGGGCCAAACTGGAGATCACCTACAAGGGGGCGCACGCCTCGCGGCCCGCGGATGTGATCGACGTCGACGAGTTCGTGGGCGTCAAGAGCCACCGCGCCAAGGGCAAACGCCTGACGACCTACGACGTGGACCGGCTGCGGATGATCGAACCCGAACTGCCTCCCGAACCGGAACCTTCGGAGGATGAGTCGCTTGACGACGGTCAGCTGACGGACGCTTCAGCTGACGCGGCGCAACGCGCTGCGGCAGAGGGGAAAGCTTCCGAAAAATCCGCCCTGAAGGAGCCGCTCGGCGCCAAGCCCGCCCCGGGAAAGGCTCCGGCGGGCCAGCCCTCGGCCGGAACGATCGTCGGAGGCGTGGAGTTCGAGGTGGAGCGTCCGAAAGGCGACGCCGGCGAGATGATCGACCCCGAACAGCTGAACCTGTTTTAACGAACCGCCTGCGATGAAACCTCTCTTTCTGGTCGGATATATGGGCTGCGGCAAGAGCACCCTCGGACGTAAGCTGGCGCGGCGTCTGGGCGTCGATTTCATCGACACCGACGCGCTGGTCGAGGAGCGCGAAGGCGCCTCCGTGGCCGACGTCTTCCGTTACGAGGGCGAAGAGCGTTTCCGCGAGGCGGAGCGCCGGGTCCTCGACGAGGTGATCGCCGGAGCCTCCTTCGCCGTGGTCTCCACGGGGGGCGGGCTGCCCACGTGGCGCGATAACATGCCGTGCATGAACGCCGTCGGGCATACGGTCTACCTGCGCCGCTCGCCGGAGCAGATCGCCCGGCGGTTAAGCCCCTACGGACGCCGCAAGCGGCCCCGTCTGCAAGGTCTCGACGACGAACAGCTGGTGGCCTTCATGCGCGGCGACATGGCGGCCCGCGAACCGTTCTACGCGCAGGCTTCGCTCGTCGTCGACTGCGACCCGATGTCCGACGACGAGCTGGTCGAACATATCGTGCAAACTTTCTCCGACCGTGGCTGACAACAGACCCATAGGCATTTACGACTCGGGGCTGGGCGGACTGACCGTCTGGCGCGAGGTCCGGCGTGCGCTGCCCGGCGAATCGCTCGCCTATCTCGGCGACGGCGCCAACTGCCCCTATGGCTCGCGGCCCCGCGAGGAGGTGCAGGCGCTGGCCGACGCCGCCGTGGCGCGGCTCGTGGAGCTGGACTGCAAGATGGTCGTCGTGGCCTGCAACACCGCCACGGCCGCGGCCATCGGCTTCCTGCGCGAAAAATACGCCGGCATGCCCATCGTCGGCATGGAGCCGGCCGTGAAACCGGCCTGCCTGGCGACCCGCAGCGGGGTGGTGGGGGTGCTGGCCACCGAACGGAGCCTCGACGGCGAGTTGTTCCGCCGCACGGCCGCCCGGTACGGCAGCGGCATCGAAGTCCTGACCTACCCGGGCACGGGTTTCGTGGAGCTGGTCGAGGGGGACCGGGAGGATACGCCCGAGGCCGAAGCCGCGGTGCGCGCCGCCGTGGAGCCGATGCTGGCGCGGGGCGCCGACCAGATCGTGCTGGGGTGTACGCACTATCCCTTTCTGACGCCCGTGATGGAACGCATCGTCGACGGACGGGCCGCGATCGTCGACCCGTCGCCCGCCGTCGCCCGCCGCGTCGGGCAGCTTTTGGACCGCTACGGCCTGCGCGCTTCGGCGGATAACCGCCCCGCGCTCACGTTCCGCACCTTCGCCGACGAGCTTTACCGCCTGCGTCTCGAACGGAAGGTTGCGGCGTACCTGTAAGACGCTCCCGGCTCCGCCCCCCCCCATTCGCGGGCGGGAACGCTTCCGACCGGAATCGCTCCGGGCGATCGATAAAGTTTGCGGCACCTTCGGAATTGTCGGAAAAAATTCGTACCTTCGCTCGATAATAGCGACATTCTGGAATGGCATCTAAAAATACATCCTCCAACAGCCGGCAGGCCGTTCAGCGTTCCAACAGCGACAGTGCGCGCTGGATCGCCGGACTGCTGCTGCTGTTCATCGGTCTGTTCGCCGCCGCTGCGGTGTTCTTTTCGTTTTTCAGCTGGGCCGCCGACCAGAGCGGGCTGCAAAAATCGGTCGAGGAACGGGTGACGCTCGGCATCGAACCGGAAAATCTCTGCGGCTGGGCCGGAGCGCGGCTGGGGATGTTGCTGGTCGATCATTCGTTCGGGCTTTTCGGCATCCTGATTCCCGCGATGATCGTGCTGGTCGGCGTGCGGATCGTCCGTCAGCGGCCGCTGCTGTTCAACCATTCGATCCTTTCGCTGTTTCTGATTATGATCCTGGGGTCGCTGACGCTGGGATTCGCCTTCGCCAACCGCTGGAGCCTCTGCTGCTCGACGGGGTGGGGCGGCGCTTTCGGCATCGCCTCTTCGGCCCTGCTGCGCACGCATATCGGGGCTTTCGGAACGCTGATCCTGCTTGTCGGCGGCTGGATACTGACGGGTGTTTTCATCAACCGCAACTTCATCAACAAGGTCAACGAGGCGGGCAACGTGGTGGTCGACAAGAGCGGGAAGGTCGTCGAGATCCTCAAGCACAAAGTCGTGCTGCACGGACGTGCGGCCGGGGAGGACGGGGCTGCGGAGGATATTCCCGAACCGGCTCCGAAACCCGGGCCGAAGGCGGCCGCACCGCAGCCCGCGCCGTCGAAAGCGGCGGAACCCGCGGCGCAAAAACCCGCCCCGATCCGTGTGGAACGTCCGTCGGAGCCCGTTGCGGCCCGGAAGTCCGTGCCGGAAGAGGACGAAAATCCCTTCCTCGAACTGACGCCCGACGGGAAACCCGTCGCCGGGGAGACTGCCGCGGAGCAGACGCCCCCTCCCGCGGAGGACGGGGAGTTCATCGAGGTGGACCTTTCGCGTCCCGAGGGCCGTGTGGTGATCGGCCGCAGCGGGCTGGTCGAGCTGGAACGCCCTGCGGTGCGCGACGCCGTGCCTGCGGAGCCTGCCCCGGAGGAGGTTCCGGAGAGGGAGGCCGCACAGTCCGATCCCGATGCGCCCTTTACCGAGATCACCGTGCTGGACGATGCGCCCGCCGCGGAGCCGGAGGGCGTCGTGGTGACGGTCGAGGCCAACGAGGCGAAACTGCTCGACGAGAAGGCGATCCCCACGGAGAGCTACGACCCGCTGAAGGACCTGGTGAACTACCGCAAGCCGCCCGTGACGCTGCTGGAGGACTACATTTCCGATTCGGAGGTCTCGGACGAGGAGATTTTCGAGAACAAGACCAAGATCGAGGAGACGCTCAAATATTTCGGCATTCCGATCCAGCGCATCAAGGCCACGGTGGGTCCCACGGTGACGCTCTACGAGATCGTGCAGGCGCAGGGAATCAAGATCTCGAAGGTGCAGGGCCTCGAAAACGATATTGCGCAGAGCCTCAAGGCGCTGGGTATCCGCATCATCGCGCCGATTCCGGGCAAGGGAACCATCGGCATCGAGGTTCCCAACCGCGACAAGCAGGTGGTTTCGATGTATTCGGCCGTGCGTTCGCTGCGTTTCCAGGAGTCGAAGGCCGAGCTTCCGGTGGTGATCGGGCGCACGATCCAGAACGAAAATTACGTCTTCGACCTGGCCAAGATGCCGCACCTGCTGGTCGCCGGAGCCACGGGACAGGGCAAGTCCGTGGGGCTGAACGCCATCATCACCTCGCTCCTGTACCGCAAACACCCCGCGCAGCTGAAGTTCGTGATGATCGACCCCAAGATGGTCGAGTTCTCGCTCTACGCCAAGATCGAACGCCATTTCCTGGCCAAGATGGAGTCGGAGGACGACGCGATCATCACCGACCCCAAGAAGGCGGTCTATACGCTCAACTCGCTCTGTACGGAGATGGACAACCGTCTGGAACTGTGTAAGAAGGCCGGGGCGCGAAACATCGCCGAGTACAACGAGAAATTCACCTCGCGGCGGCTGAATCCGATGAACGGACATCGCTACCTCCCGTATATCGTGGTGGTGGTCGACGAGTTTGCCGACCTGATAATGACGGCCCGCGAGGTCGAGGGACCGGTCATGCGTCTGGCCCAGAAGGCCCGCGCCATCGGCATCCACCTGATCATCGCCACGCAGCGTCCCGACGTGAAGGTCATCACGGGCGGCATCAAGGCCAACTTCCCGGCCCGCATCGCCTTCCGCGTGATGCAGATGATCGACTCGCGCACGATCATCGACCAGCCGGGGGCCAATCAGCTTATCGGACGCGGCGACATGCTCTTCTCGAAGGACGGCGATCTGACGCGTATTCAGTGTGCGCTGGTCGAGACCCGCGAGGTCGAGCGTATCTGCGAATACATCTCCAAACAGCAGGGCTACACCGAGGCCTACACGCTGCCCGACTATACGCCCGACGGCGGCGACGCTCAAATGGGCAGCGAGGAGTCCTCGGCGCCCGTGAAATATGACTCGCTCTTTGCCGAGATCGCCCGCGACGCCGTGTCCGGAGGTCAGATTTCGACCTCGATGATTCAGCGCAACTACGAGGTGGGCTTCAACCGCGCCGGCCGCATTATGATGCAACTCGAAAGGGCCGGCATCGTCGGCCGCCAGCAGGGGGCCAAACCGCGCGACATCCTCTACCACGACTTGCCTTCGCTGGAGGCGAAATTGCAGGAACTGGGATTGTTTTAAGTCCTCGGCTTAAAACAATCCCAGTTCCTGTGGTTAAGAATTAAAAATTAGGAATTGAAAATTGCGGGAGCTGACGCTATGGGGAGACGAAAATTTTTCATTTTTCATTGTTTCATTGCCGTATTGTTTTGCGGCATATTGCAAGGCAATGCGGCGCAGCCTCGTGCCACGGAGATACTGGAACGCCTTGCGGCGGGATTCCGTGCGATGGACGGCTACGGCGTGAAGTTCGGGGTCGTCTCGGGCGACTACGAAGCCCGCGGCAGCTATGTCGTGGAAGGCGACAGCTATTACCTCGTGCTGGGCGACGCGGAGGTTTTCGCCGACGGAGCCGTGCGCCGCGAGGTCGACAACCGCCGCCGCGAGGTGACCGTTACGGAGGTCGACACCGCGAGCCGCAACATCCTGAACAATCCGGTCCGGGCCTTCGATTTTCTGGGCAGCGAATATACGCCGTCGCTCGTCTCCGAAGCCGACGGCCGCGCCGTCGTGCGGCTGACGCCCGCCGCCGGGAACGACTCCCCGGCAGGCGATGTCACGCTGACGGTCGACACCGCTACGATGCGCCCCCGCTCGCTTTCGTACGACTACGACGGCGAACAGGTGCTGGTGAACGTGCTGGAGGTCGCGCCCCTCGCTGGGCACGTCCGGCGGTTCGATAAAAATGCCTATGCCGGATATGAATTCATAGATTTTCGGTAATTTTTGATGAAATGAAACACCGGGCCGCTATGCGATTGCGTACATGGCGGCCCGATGTGTTTTCGGTCTGACTATTATTACAAATCTTCGCCGTCGGCTTTATTATAACCGTTGTCGTAATACATACAAATGTAATATTTCCTAGCGTATTCTGCGATCATAAACCAAACTTTATTATTAAAGCGATAGTTTATTTTATTGGCAATATATTGAATTAGAATTACCTTTGATATTTCTTCTGTCGGATTGTCCAGTTGTTCCTGTGTATATTTAGATAGTAATGATTTTTTCGATTCGTTGTATATGGCTATGGAATCTGGAGTTTGGTAAAAACCAGCCTCATAGCGTTTGTCGTTGACTGTTATTTCATAGGAAATGTCTTCATCGTCGGGGATTGTTTGTTCGTCGGTCATGGACGTATATCTCGGATTGTTTTCGAATTGTCGGCAGAGTCTGTTGAAGCGGATTTTAATATCTGTTTCACCGCAAGTATTTTGATCTGCCAACATAATTCTCCAGACTTTATTGTTGTTTGTTGCGATGTACACATGGACATCAACTCCATTGAATTCGCCTTCCAAAACATCTTTGACCGCTATGGAGGGTGTGAACCCTTTGGCTTTCAGCTTTTCAATCATGGCGGGTTTGTATCCGTCAACCGGAATGCCGAGAAATTTCGTCACACCTGCTTTTTCGTCTTGTGCTTGCATGGTCGCGGTGCACAAGAGAGCAATAGTTACACACAAAAGTTTCTTCATGGGTGTTGCCGTTTTGTTTTACTTAATTAAACTAAATGGATATAAATTTTAATTTGAATCAAATATAGCGAAAAAAGGCGATAATTTCTATGGTTTGAAGTGCTTTTTTATCTAATTTTCGAATGTCGGACGGCATCGTGTTTTTCGGCCTTTTCTCCCGGCAGTTTGCCGGGAGATTTTTTTCGGGCCGTCAGATCGCCGGAAAAGGGGCAAAAACGGGGTGGTTCGCTGAAAATATCGCGCGCACGAAGCAGATTTATTCCCCTAAAGTTGCTCAAACCGGAAATAAATCGTATTTTTGTTCGTTAAAAGAACGGTAATTTTCGACGGGTGTCGACGGGCCGGTTGCGGCGCTTGTGAGCGTTGAAAATTTGAATTGGAGATAATTCGGTCGAAATTCCGGTCGCGATGCGACGAGGCTCCCGTCTTGGCGGGCGCCGGAGCGGGCCAAGTATGTAAACGCGGCGGGACGCCGCGAAAGCCCGCTTCGAAACGGAAAGACGAAGAATAACAGAATTAAGTATTAATATGTTAACTGAAGAAGAAAAGAATGCCGGTTTGACGGGGCGTATCATCCCCATCAATATCGAAGAGCAGATGAAATCGGCGTACATCGACTATTCGATGTCGGTCATCGTGTCGCGTGCGCTGCCTGACGTGCGCGACGGCATGAAGCCCGTGCACCGCCGCATCCTCTACGATATGAGCGCGGAGCTTAACCTCTACTCCGACAAACCCACACGTAAGTCCGCCCGTATCGTCGGCGACGTGCTCGGTAAGTTCCACCCCCACGGCGACACGTCGGTCTACGACGCGATGGTCCGCCTGGCGCAGGACTGGTCGATGCGCTACCCGCTGGTCGACGGACAGGGTAACTTCGGTTCGATGGACGGCGACTCGCCTGCCGCCATGCGTTACACCGAGGCTCGCATGAAGAAAATCACGGACGAAGTGATGGCCGACATCGACAAGGAGACGGTCGACTGGACGCTGAACTTCGACGACACGATTCCCGAACCCACGGTCCTGCCCACGAAAATCCCGCTGCTGATCGTCAACGGCGCCAGCGGTATCGCCGTCGGTATGGCCACGAACATGGCTCCGCACAACCTTTCGGAGGTGGTCGACGCCTGCTGCGCCTATATCGACAACCCGGAGATCACGGGCGAGGAGCTGCTGCACTACGTCAAGGGGCCCGACTTCCCCACGGGCGGTATCATCTACGGCTACGAGGGAGTGAAGGAGGCGATGCTGACGGGCCGCGGCCGCGTGATGATGCGCGCCAAGACCGACATCGAGCATACGCCCAGCGGCCGCGAGTGCATCGTCATTACGGAGATTCCCTACATGATCAACAAGGCCGAGATGATCAAGAAGATCGCCGACATGATCAACGACAAGAAGATCGACGGCATCTCCTACATCAACGACGAGTCGGACCGCAACGGCCTGCGGATCATCATTATCCTGAAGCACGACGCCGTTGCGAGCGTGGTGCTGAACACGCTGTTCAAGAACACGCCGCTGCAAACGTCGTTCGCCGTGAACAACATCGCGCTGGTCAACGGCCGGCCGCAGATGCTGCCGATGCGCGACCTGATCAAATACTTCATCGAGCACCGCCACGACGTCGTCGTGCGCCGCACGCGCTTCGACAAGCGCAAGGCCGAGGAGCGTCTGCACATCGTGCAGGGTTTGCTGATCGCGCAGGACAACATCGACGAGATCGTGCGCATCATCCGCGCCTCGCAGACGCCCGACGCCGCCAAGCAGACGATGATCGAGCGTTTCGAGTTGTCGGACATCCAGGCTTCGGCCATCATCGAAATGCGCCTGCGCGCCCTAACGGGACTCGAAAGGGGCAAGCTGCTCGCCGAGCGCGACGAACTGGAGAAGCTGATCGCCCACCTGACGGAGGTGCTTGCGAACGTCGGCATGCAGATGCAGATCATCAAGGACGAGCTGCTGGAGATCAAGGAGAAGTACGGCGACGAACGCCGCTCGGAGATCGTCTACGCTTCGGAGGAGTTCAATCCCGAGGATTTCTATGCCGACGACGACATGGTGATCACCATTTCGCACATGGGCTACATCAAGCGCACGCCGCTGGCCGAATACCGCACGCAGAACCGCGGCGGCGTGGGGGCCAAGGGCAGCGCCACGCGCGACGAGGACTTCATCGAGCACATCTACGTGGCTTCGATGCACAATACGATGCTCTTCTTCACCGAAAAGGGCCGCTGCTTCTGGCTCAAGGTCTACGAGATTCCGGAAGGCGCCCGTTCGTCGAAGGGCCGCGCCATCCAGAACGTCATCCAGATCGAGCCGGACGACAAGGTCCGCGCTTACATCAACGTCAAGAGCCTGGCCGATGCGGAGTACGTGAACAACAACTACATCATCATGTGCACCAAGGACGGCACGATCAAGAAGACCAAACTGGAGGCCTACTCGCGTCCGCGCCAGAACGGCGTGAACGCCATCGTCATCCGCGAGGGCGACCAGCTGATCGAGGCCAAGCTCACCAGCGGCAACGCCGAGGTGATGATCGCCGCCCGCGACGGCAAGGCCATCCGTTTCAACGAATCGACGGTGCGTCCGATCGGGCGTGTCGGCGCCGGAGTGCGCGGCATCTCGATCGAGGACGGGGACGAGGTGGTCGGCATGATCTGCGTGGAACCCGATTCGAAGCAGGACGTGCTGGTATTGAGCGAGAACGGCTACGGCAAGCGTACCGATCTGGACGAATACCGCATCACCAACCGCGGCGGAAAGGGCGTGAAGACCATCAACATTACGGAAAAGACAGGCAAACTAATTTCGATACAGGCCGTTACCGACGACAACGACCTGATGATCATCAACCGTTCGGGACTCACCATACGCACCGCTGTCAGCCAGATCCGCCTCGCGGGCCGCGCTACGCAGGGCGTGCGTATCATCAACCTCCGCGAGGGCGACGCCATTGCTTCGGTGATGGCCGTGCCGGCTGCCGGGGAAGAGGAGGAAGTGCAGCCCGCGGAAGGCGTTGAGACCGGAGGCGAAACCCCCGGAGCCGCCCCCGCGGAGGAATAAGAAAAAGAAACAACAAAAACTTTAAAATTTCAGTTTACCATGAAGAAAACGATTTTGACGGCTCTTGCGGCGCTGCTCGTGGCAGTTCCCGCCGTGAAAGCCCAGAAAGTGAACAAGGAAGCCCTTCTCGCCAAGATCGAAAAGAGCGACGCCGACATCGCTAACGAGAAGAAGGCGGCGAAGGCCGCGACGTGGCTCGCCCGCGGCAAGGCTTTCTACGAGGTGGCCGTGGAGCCTACGAAGAGCATCTTCGCCAACATGGAACCGACGATGCTGAAACTGGCTGTCGGCGAACCCAAGTCGACGACGAAGGAGACGCTCAACGGCACGGAGTACGACGCATGGGTGTATCCCTATTTCACGGCTTACGTCAAGGACAACAAGGTCGTGACGTGGAAGCAGAGCAAATGGGTGCTGAAAGACGCTCCCAAGAAGGCCATCGAGGCTTACAACAAGGCTTATGAACTCGATCCCAAGACGGCCGAGAAGGTCAAGGAGGGTCTGAAGCAGGTCAGCGACTTCTGCTCGCAGGTGGGCAACGTCGGCATCGACTCGGGCAACTACGTCGAGGCCGCAGACGCTTACGTGACGGCTTTCGAGGCGCAGTCCAGCCCGGCTTACGAGAAGGCCGACCCCGCGCTGCTCTACTATGCGGGCTACCTGCTGACCGTCGACGGCTCGAACAACCCCAAGTCGTTCACCAAGGGCGGCGAGTACCTGACCAAGGCCATCGACCTGGACTATGCCGACGAGGAGGGTAATATCTATTACTACCTCTTCCACTGCCTCTACGGACAGAAGGACCTCGACAAGGGAAATATTATGAAAGCGAAGGACGTGCTGCTGACGGGTATCGGGAAGTTCCCGAAGAACGAGCGCATTCTCGACGGCCTGATGCAGCTTTACACCGCGGAGCAGGGCGTGGGCGACCCCGCCGACCTGATCGCGCTGATCGACAAGGCCATCGAGGACAACCCGTCGAACGTGGACCTCTGGTTCGGCCGCGGCCGTATCTTCTACGCGCTGAAGGACTACGATCAGAGCATCGAATCGTTCAAGAAGGTCGTGGAGCTGAAGCCCGACCTGTTCGAGGGCAACTACTACCTGGGTGTGTTCTATACGATCAAGGGCGACGCGCTCAACAAGGAGATGAACGAGAAGCAGTACAGCAGCCAGGCGGTTTACGACGCCGATCTGAAAGTCGTCAACGATGTCTACAAGGAGGCTGTGCCCTGGTTCGAGAAGGCGCACCAGATCAAACCCGACGATGTTGATACGCTGGAGTTCCTCAAATCCATCTGCTTCCGTCTGCGCGACGAGGCCGGCATCATGGAGAAGTACAACACCTACAATGCCCTTTACAAGCAGGTGAAAGGCATCGAATAGCCGCTTGACGGGCGGGGATTCAGCGGCGATGGTTCGCCGGTCCCGCTCTTTGAACGGAGTTGCGCTGCCGCCCGTTCGGCAGGCGTTATGAAAAAAGCCCGGCTGGAAAGCCGGGCTTTTTTGCATATGGAGGGGGGGTAAATGGCATTATGAAAACGCCCCGCACCCTGAATCCCGCCTTTTGGCCGTGCGGGCGCGGAGCCGGGGAGCAGCGTTCCGGTAAACCGGCCGCACCCTGAATCCGGCGTCTTACGCCGGTTAGCGGGCGATGCGGCCCGAGACGGAGCCGCGGGCCAGCTGTTCGACCTCTGCGGCCGTGAATTGGTTGTAGTCGCCCGGCACGGTGTTTTTCAACGCGCAGGCCGCGGTTCCGAAGTCCAGCGCAAACTGGGCGTCGTGGGGATGCGCGGCCATTCCGTAGAGCAATCCGCCCACGAAGGCGTCGCCCACGCCGACGCAGTCGACCACGGGGTCGATGTCGTAAACCCGCGTGGAGTGCAGACGTCCGCCCGTGTAGAGCGTTCCCGAGATCAGGTGGTGGTTGGCGCTCAACACGCTGCGCAGTCCGAAGACGATGCTCCGGCAGCGGGGGAAGCGCGCCGCAACCTCCGCCGAGGCCCGTTCGTAACCCGCCGTATCGGGACGATAGGCGGCGTCGCGGGCCGCAAACTGCGGCAGCTGCATGCCGAGCACCTTTTCGTATTCGTCGTCCGTGCCGAAGAAGGCGTCGCACTGCTCCATCAGCGGCGGGAGCACCTCCTGCGGCTCCTTGCCGTATTTCCAGAGGTTCTTGCGGTAGTTGATGTCGCACGAGACGGTCAGTCCCGCCGCGTGCGCCGCCGCAATCGCCTCGGCGCACACGGCCGCCGTGCCGGCGCTCACCGCGGCCGAAATCCCCGACCAGTGGAACCACGAGGCGCCGCGGAAGATTCCGTCCCAGTCGATCATCCCCGGTTGCAGGGTGTCGAAGGCCGAGTCGGCGCGGTCGTATACGACGTGCGACGAGCGCATCGCGGCGGCCTCCTCCATGTAGTAAATCCCGAGCCGCTTGCCGCCGCGCAGGATGGCGTCCGTCCGTACGCCGTAGCGGCGCAGGTCGTCGATGCAGGCGTCGGCCACCCGGTTGTCCGGCAGGCGGGTGACGAATTCGCTTTGCAGGCCGTAGTTGGCCAGCGATACGGCGACGTTGGCCTCGCTTCCGCCGTAGCTGGCGCGGAAGAGGTTCGTCTGGTTGAAACGCAGGTAGTCGGGCGGCGTGAGCCGCAGCATGATCTCCCCGAAGGTAACGATCTTTTGTCTGTCCATGATTTTCGTGAAATAGGAGTTACAAATATACACAAAAAGCCGGACAATCGCAAGCCGGATTGCGCCCGCTTCGGGAAAGGGTTCCGACAGAGAAAGGCCCGGTCGTCGGACCGGGCCTTTCGGAAAAAGCAGGACGGCATGCCTGCCCTTTTTGGATGGATTTTTAGTTGAGGACCGTCACTTTGAGCGGCGTCACGGCGGCGGCCTGCGCCTGCCCGATCTCTTCGATCCACTCCTTCATGTCCTCCACGCCGCCCTGGCTCCAGCCCGAACCGGCGTAGTAGGTCAGCGTCCGGCCGGGTTTCACGGCCTTGACGGCTACGGCGTGGCCCAGCGTGTCCGTAAGCATCTCGGCTCCCGGCAGGATCACGCCCAGGTAGATGTCGCCGTCGCGCACGGGATCCTTCGAGTCCGAAACGGCCTCGCATAGAGCCATCCAGCCTTCGCCCGTGAGTATCTGTTTCACGTCGTGGCGCACGAAGCCCGCGGCGATCGGCATCTCGGCGAATGCTCCTTCGTAGATGTTGTCCATGCGGTTGAAGCGCTGGTTGGCGTCGAGCGAGATGATCTTGGTGAGCGTCACGGGCGTGCCGTCGACATCGAACGGGGCGTAGGTCAATTCGACCGAAGTGCGGATCGGGCCGTTGTCGAGCGTCCGGGCCGTGGCGTAGTTGTGTCCCATCATCCAGAATTTACCGCCGGCGAAGGGCAGCGATGCGCCCGAACCGAGTGTCACGCCCACCTTGTAGCAGTCCATGCCGTCGCCGTAGTTGTGGTGGTAGTTGCCCCGGGCGTACCACTCGTCGATCACCAGTTTGTCGGTGCACTTTACCCATACGTCGATGCCCGGAGTGACGAGCTTCTCGGGAGAGGTTTCGAGCGCCGGGCCGTAGAGGCGGTAGGCTACCTTGTTGTTCTCCCAGGCGTAGTCGTCGTAACGTTCGGGAACCGTGCGGCCGAACGCCTCGGCGGGGTAGTTCTCGCGCTGGCCTGCGACCAGTTTGAACCGCTTGCTTTCCATCGGGTCGGCGTCGGTCTGGAAGATCAGCGCCTGCGGCTC
>ERZ772892.2334-NODE-2334-length-16494-cov-7.537259_pt1 | contig 16494 bp, 11 predicted proteins | sample MGYA00512126_ERZ772892 | MGnify/ENA primary metagenome ERZ772892 (study PRJEB29015, sample SAMEA2737697) | human gut metagenome | biome: human gut; feature: human-associated habitat; material: faeces | place: China | collected 2012 ... | reverse complement strand
AAAGTGTTTTAGAGTTTTTGTTGTAATTCCACATAACTTTTGAAGTAGTGTCAGCTGATACTGAGGTTACAACACCACCACATAGTAATACTGTCATAGCAAGTATTACACATAAAATTCTTTTAATTTTCATAAAGTTCTCCTTTCAATTAAGTATACTAAAACCTTAGTTACTTAATAAAATTGTATAATAAAATACTTTCTATGTCAAATAATATTAAAGCTTTTAGTGGGAAAAATCATTAAGTAATTTATTCAAATTTGTATTTGATTTTACAATTATTATAGCTAAATTTTTCGCCACAAAATGTGAAAAAATACAACAAAATAATTTCAAAACGTGTAAAAAAAGAGGCTTTTAAAGTGTGAAAAATAATGCATTAAAAAAAGCCCTTTTTTACAACTTTTGAATTCGCTGAAAAGCCGGATATTATCAGGGCTACTGCCCTGTAAAATTTTAAAAAAGTTACCTGACTAAGACTAAATCGGATTTTTGCCTTTTTTATTTTATGTTTTTTGTGTTGTTAATACATATATTTTTTATGTACCAAAAAGTCGATTTTGTCTTAGTATAATTTAACGATTTTATTTTTATAATTGACTTTTTAGATTGCTAATTTTGTTATATTTCAGAAAATTTTTACTTTATAAAAACTAAATTCAACTGTTTTATAATGAATTTTGTTGTGAATAATAGTGAGGTTATTATCAGACCTTTGGAAGAAATATTTAAGAAAATTTTTTTGAGTAGTGAATAAAATTTTTAATTAAAATATTGATTAAGTGTAAGTGATGAATATTTTTTCTTAAGAAATCTTGCTTAAACCCAAAAATCATACATTGTAAAACGAGGTTGCAATGGTTATTTAAAATCATAATTCTAAATGTCATAATACAAAAATTTTTTCCAATTCATTTGCATAAATAGGGAAGTCTTCTGTTTTAACCCATTTTTATGTTCATTAAAATTAAAGCTCAAATCAGATAAATAATGTGAAAAAAATATAATATTGATGGTAAAAAATCATAAAAAGTGATACACATGTGTATCACTTTTGTTATCCAAGTTCACATTTTGTAAATAATAGGCACGTATAATTGCCATATTTTTTATTTATACCCTAATACATTGATTTATTTTATTTCTATTAGTTCTGCAGAAAGACAATCAAAATTATTATACCTACAATTTTCTTTCAGTTTTTTTGGCTGATTATTTACAATAGATAAAATGATATACATGTAATTAATAACTTTTTAGATATGTCTCAATTTGATCATGGAAAATACTACGTATCTTTATCAAAAATTAAACCGAGATTTGATTTGAAACATAAATGGTATAGATGTGAGTGCTGTTCAGAAATAACTCCTTATCTATTAAAATAGTGTTGTCCAAGTTGTGGAACTACTAAAATTCATTATATGGATGATAATGAAATTAAGTCTCTTGAATTTTGGAGAAAGCCTATAGATGATGCAATTAGTGGTAAAAAAATTTATGTTATTGATACAGAGGAACATACTGCACAGGTATCTCATAAGGATCAAAGAGATGCTATTTGGAGTAAAACTGAAAAGTATGAACTAAGATTTCAGGATTTACTTCAAAAAAATGAAACTCCTGTTGATATTTTAAGTAGTACTACAACAATGGAAGTTGGAATAGATATTGGTTCATTAGTAGCAGTAGGTCTTAGAAATATTCCACCATTACGTGAAAATTATCAGCAAAGAGCAGGTAGAGCAGGTCGAAGGGGTTCAAGTTTATCTACTATTGTTACATTTTGTGAGGATGGATCTCATGACACATTATATTTTAAAAATCCTGTTCCAATGCTTAGGGGAGATCCAAGAAAGCCTTGGATAGATACTAAAAGTAACAAATTGATTCAGCGCCATTTGGCTATGGTTATTTTTTGTGAATATCTTAGCAATAATAATAATAGCTTAGATTTCATTAGTGCAGCTGAGTTCCTTGATTATCATTTGTTTGAATTTAGTAATTACTTAAAGAAATATGTGATTAGAAAAAAACTTATACCAAATAATATAGAATTTGACTATTCAAAATTTTGTTATTGGCTTAATAATGAGTTAATTAAAATGAAAAATAGAAGGGATGAACATCCTGAGTTGTTTGGTGTTGAAAGCTCTAATAATAAGAACACTAAATCTTTACTAGATGCTTTATACGAGGAAGGTATTATACCTACATATTCTTTCCCAAAAAATATTGTTAGTACTTATATTACAGATGAAAATGGCAGAGTACGCTATGAAATAAGTAGAGGCCTTGATGTTGCGATTGGTGAATATGCACCAGGACGAGCGATTGTTGTTGATAAACAAACTTACCAAATAGGTGGCTTGTATTTTCCAAATAGCGATAAAAGAAAAGGTTTGACTAAGATACCAGCTCGTGCATATGTGGAAGATCCAAATTATTTGAAAGAAATCTTATCTTGTCCAAAATGTGGGTGGTTTGGTTTAAAAGAAGAAAGCCTAACATTGTGTCCGTTTTGCAGTAGCAAAAGTTTAATATCAAGTAAACCATTATTGAGACCGTGGGGATTTGCCCCAAAGGATGGAAAAAGTATTTCAGAAGCACAATTAATAGAACAATATACATCAGTTCAACAACCGCTATATTCAACTTTACCTAATTCTTCTGATATGATAAGTGTCGCTAATTGTGATAATATAAGAATAGCTTCAAGAACTAATCAAAGAATTATTATGATGAATAAAGGTGTTCAGGATTGTGGGTTTATGGTATGCAAAGATTGTGGAGCTTCAATGCCGGGTGATGATGAGCATGTTTTAAATAGTATATATCGACCATACAATAATAAATATGCTGGAAAAAAATGTAATCATTTAAACACTGTAAATGTAAACTTAGGATTTGATTTTATTACTGATATGTTAGTGTTAGAGTTTTTTCTTGATAGTAACTATATTAATGTAGATAGAAATGAAAACCTTTGGCTTGAACGTGCTGGTCAATCATTGGCTGAAGCAATGAGGTTGGCAGCTAGCAAACATTTAGATGTTGAATTTACTGAATTGGTTACTGGATATCGAATAAGGGAAAATAGCAAAGGCTCTTTTATTGATATATATTTGTATGATAGTCTTTCAAGTGGTGCTGGATATGCAGATAGTATAGCTAATGATATTGAAGAAATTTTAATTGAAGTTGAAGATTTATTGAAAAATTGTGATTGTAGTAGTTCTTGCCACAATTGTTTAAGAAACTATAGAAATCAGTTTGTTCATGGTTTATTGGATAGATTTGCAGCGTTAGAATTATTACAATGGGGTAAAAATGGTACAGTAGCATCAGCACTTAATTTTGAAAAACAGGTTGATATTATTAAACCACTATGTAATATATTAAGTTCATTTAATTGTATCCTTGATTTTAGCAATAAGAAAATTACAATTACTAAAGATAAATTTAAAAAAACTTTGGTTGTTTATCCTGCTATGTGGTCTGAAAAGAATAAAGAGAAAACAATATACTTACGTGACTCGTACATTAAATATTCAAAGCCATTTGCAGTGCAAAAAATATTGGATGAAATTGCATTATAACAATGCGTGTAATGATACATTTATAAAAATTATGTAAAATTTGTTATATTTATTGAAAAATTTATGTATATGTGATATATTATGAGTGGCATTAGAACTTTTTAATAAAAATACTTGATTTTTTGCAAAATATATGTTAATATAACATTAAATTATTTCATACCAAGAATAATTAGGTTGCTATAATAAGGTAGTAAACCGTAAAGCGCTGATGCCCTGTTCATTTGAATAGGGCATTATCTTTTATAATTTGATATTTGTTAGGAGGTTAATTATGAGTTATGGTTTAGGTATTGATTGTGGAATTGCTTCAGTAGGTAGTGGAACTGTTCTTTTGAACGAAAAAGAAGAACCTTACAAAATCGATTTTATGGGTGTAAGAACTTTTGATAAAGCTGAAACCGGTACCGGAAAATCATTAGCTGCTGAAAGAAGAACATTTAGAGGATCTAGGAGAACTCACCGAAGAAAGACTCACAGAAAAGATAGAATCAAAAAACTTATTTGTGATACTATGAATGTAGATTTTAAGTACATTCAATCTATCTATGAAAGAAAGAATTTATCAGATATTTATGAGATTAGATATGAAGCATTGAATAGAAAATTAACAAAAGATGAGTTTATTCGATTATTGATTCATTTATCACAGAGAAGAGGTTTTAAGTCTAACAGAAAGATTGATGCAAAAAATAAAAATTCTGATGATGGAAAGATGCTTAAAGAAATTGAAAAGAATAAGTCAATTTTTACAGATAACGGTTATCGTACGATAGGTGAAATGTTATTTAAAAATGAAAAGTTTATTCAAAGAAAAAGAAATAAATCAGACTATTCTATGACTTTTTTAAGAGTTGATTATGAAAATGAAATCAAAGTGATATTTAATCAACAGAGAAAATTCAATAATCAGTATGCAACGGAATCCTTTGAAAATGAATATCTAAAAATCTATTTGTCACAAAGAAATTTTGATGACGGACCGGATGAAAGTAGCCCATACGGTGGAAATCTAATTGGAAAAATGGTGAAGAATTGTACATTTGAACCTACTTTAAAGGCAGCACCAAAAGCATCATATTCGTTTGAGTATGCAAACTTGTTAACTAAGGTCAATAGTATGAAAATTTTATACAATGGAAATAGGAGACCGTTAACTAAGGAAGAAAGAGAAAAAGTTGTTACTTTAGCTTTTAAAAAGAATAAGATAACCTATTCTTCTATTAGAACGGAATTAGGTTTATCTAATGAAGAATTTTTCAATATTTCATATAATTCAAAAGATTATACTGAAACTGAAAAGAAAACAAAGTTTAGTTACTTAACTGCTTATTATGAATTAAAAAAAGCATATGGATCTTCATATTTAGAGTGGAGTGTTGAGAAGAAAAATACTTTAGCAACGATACTTACACTTCACAAAAATGACTCGAAAATTATCGAGAAAATGAAAGAAAAGAATTTCTCGGAAGACGAGATTAATGTTGCTCTTACAATACCATCATTTACAAAGTTTGGAAATCTTTCTATTGTTGTTTTAAATAAAATGATTCCATATCTCGAAGACGGAATGTTGTACAATGAAGCTATTACTGCATTGGGTTATAACTTTAAAGATAATGATAAATGTCAGCAAATGTATTTACCATCAAATCCAAAAGATGCTCCAGAACTTGATGAAATAAGAAATCCTGTAGTTAGACGAACAGTTTCTCAAACTATAAAGGTTATTAATTCTATTATTAGAGAAAAAGGTGAAAGTCCAACATACATCAATATTGAAATAGCTAGGGAACTCGCAAAGAGTTATAAGGAAAGAAAAAATATTGAGGGTATTCAAAAAGCAAATAGGGAGAAAAACGAGAAAAGTTTTGAAGAACTGAAAAATTTGGGAGTTGTTAAACCTACTGCTTTTGATTTAGTGAAATATAAATTGTGGAAAGAACAAGATGGAATATGTGTTTATTCACAAAAACCACTAAAAATAGAAAAACTATTTTCAGAAGGTTATGCTGAGGTGGATCATATTGTTCCTTATAGTATTTCTTTTGATGATTCTTATTCAAACAAAGTTCTTGTGCATACCAATGAAAATCAAAATAAAGGCAACAGAATACCTCTTAATTATTTGAGTGGTAAAGAAAGAGATGAGTTTATAGTTTGGGTGAAGAATTCTCATCTTAGCTTTAGAAAAAAGCAGAATCTTCTTAAAGAAAAAATTTCGGAAGACGATTTTGATGGATTTAAGAATAGAAATTTAAAGGATACACAATATCTTTCAAGATTTCTTTTGAAGTTTATTAAGAAATACCTTAAATTTGCACCAAGTTCTACTAACAGAAAGGAAACGGTAATAGCAGTGAATGGTGCAATAACTTCTTACATTCGTAAAAGATGGGGTATTGAAAAAATCCGTGCAAATGGTGATGCTCATCATGCTACCGATGCAATAGTTATTGCGTGCGTTACCAAGTCAATGATAAAGAGAATCTCAGAGTATTCTAAATACAAGGAGACTCTGTATATCAAGAGCAACGATGAAACATTAGATGTTGATAAAAAAACCGGTGAAGTCAAAAATTATTTTCCTATGCCATACAAGTGGTTTAGAACAGAGCTTGATATTAGATGCTCTAAAAATCCGGAGAGATTTTTGGAATCTAATCCTCTACCTACTTATGCAAGAGACGAAAAGGTTAAACCAATCTTTGTATCAAGAATGGTTGATAGAAAAGTCACTGGACCAGCTCATCAAAATACATTGAGAAGAATGGTTGTAGAAAATGGTCAAAAATATGAAGTTGTTAAAACAGATTTGAATAAATTAAGTTTAGATAATAATAACGAAATTGCTAATTATTATAATCCTGATGATGATAGATTATTATATGATGCATTAAAGAATTATTTAATAAAATTTAATGAATTGCATAAGGAAGAGAATGACAAAAAGGAAGAAATTAAGAGTAAAAAGAAAAAGAAGGTAGAAGATGCTTTTACCGAACCTTTCTATAAGCCAAAAAGTGATGGTTCTAAGGGCCCACTTGTAAAGTCAGTGAAAATTATCAAGAAAATTACTTCATCAGTTACATTAAATAATAACACTACTATAGCTAAAAATGGTGATATGATAAGGACTGATGTGTTTCGTACGGAAGACGGATATTATTTAGTGCCAATTTATGTTGCTGATACAGTAAAAAATGAATTGCCTAATAAAGCAATAGTTCAAGGTGGAGAATGGAAAGCTATGAATGATGAAGACTTTTTATTTTCTCTGTACAGAAATGATTTAATTAAAATTAAGTCAAACAGTGATGTGACATTTTCATTAATGAATGAAAGTAGCAGTTTGCCTGAAACAGAATCCCTACGAGAGGAATTTGTGTATTTTAAAGGAACTAGTATTAATACAGCTTCTATAAGGGTTGTTACTCATGACAATTGTTACATCAAAAAAAGCTTAGGAGTGAAAAACCTTCAGTCTTTAGAAAAATACCAAGTTGATGTTTTGGGGAATGTTTCGAAAGTTAAAAAAGAAAAACGAATGGGTTTTAGATGATGGGATATAGGGTAATTTTTCTTACAAATCCAGCAAGATTATATGTAAAAAATCAACAACTTGTAATAGATAATGGTGATGTTTTTAAAGTTCCATTAGAAGATATTGAATGCATTGCTATTGATTCTATGCAAATAACAATGAATTCATATTTGTTGTCAAGACTATCTGAATATGCTATTACCTTGTATGTAACTGACAAAACACATCACCCTTGTGGAACTTTTCTTCCGTTATTAAGACATTCAAGACATCTATCAGTGCTAAAAAATCAGTTAGAAATGACTTTACCTAATAAGAAAAAACTATGGAAACAAATTGTTTGTCAAAAAATAGAAAATCAAGCAACTGTTTTAAAATTGTGCGGTATAAATGAGTGGAAAAGCATAGATGTTTTGAAAAGTATGGTTAAGTCTGGCGATCCGGATAATATGGAGGCAGTAGCAGCTTCAAAATATTTTAAGTTATTGTTTGGTAAAAATTATACCCGAACTCAAGATAACTTTATAAACCCAAAACTTAACTATGGTTATTCTATTTTGAGAAGTACAATATCAAAGTATCTTGTAGTATATGGATATGAACCTTCACTAGGTATTTTTCATAAGAGTAATCTAAATAGTTTTAATCTGTCAGATGATATCATTGAGCCATTTAGACCAATAGTAGATTTGTATGTAAAAAAATTTGCTTTGGAAGATGAAATAGATACACATACGAAGGCTTCTCTGGCGAATCTATTAAATTGTGATTTAATAATAGACAATAAATTGTTTGCTTGTGCAAAAGCTATTGAACTAACAATAAAAAGTTTATCTAGTTGGTATAATGATAAAAATAAATCTTTATTATTGCCACAGATTATTGATTTGGAACAACATACATATGAATAAATTTATGAGAATAATTGTATTTTTTGATTTACCTGTAAAAACAAAAAGACAGAGAACGGTTGCAACAAGATTTAGAAATTTTCTACTAAAAGATGGTTTTTTTATGGTGCAGTTTTCTGTGTATGCAAGAATTTGTAATGGCGTTGATGATGTTGAGAAACATAAATCAAGAATTAGAGATAATACTCCGGAAAATGGTTCTGTACGAATGTTAGTGATAACTGAAAAACAGTATGAAAGAATGGAAATTCTGATAGGTGATCTTGTAAACGAAGAAAAACAACAAGTATTTGAACAACTTTCTATTTTTTGATTTTTCTTGTGTTTCTGATTGTATTACTGTTAAAAATAATAATTTTTATGCAAAGAAAACTCCCATAAACTTAGTGTTTATGGGAGTTTCTTTAGTCCCTATTATATCATACCAAGAATAATTAGGGAACTATAACGGTTATGGTGATAAGAAAAAGTGGCAGAAGATTATATCATACCAAGAATAATTAGGGAACTATAACCTATACTAGCCATCAAATACCCCCATTTATATTATATCATACCAAGAATAATTAGGGAACTATAACCTTTCCCACTTAATGCCTAACACTTCACTTATTATATCATACCAAGAATAATTAGGGAACTATAACCGTCTGGAATGTTAAATGTACCCTTTAAACATTATATCATACCAAGAATAATTAGGGAACTATAACTTCAACATATTTTGACTGCTTTTGTTGCAGATTATATCATACCAAGAATAATTAGGGAACTATAACCGTTAATATGTTGATGGACCAGTTCGGTGTATTATATCATACCAAGAATAATTAGGGAACTATAACCCACACAACCGAAGATATACAGAAAGCAAAATTATATCATACCAAGAATAATTAGGGAACTATAACCTTATGTTAAGCAACGCAAGGGGTACATATATTATATCATACCAAGAATAATTAGGGAACTATAACACAGAATACAAAGCCTAATATCTACGCAGTATTATATCATACCAAGAATAATTAGGGAACTATAACTAAATAACATCAGACAATGTAATCTTATTTATTATATTATACCAAGAATAATTAGGGAACTATAACCGTCATAGTATTCTTGCTCTTCTTGTGCTAATTATATCATACCAAGAATAATTAGGAAACTATAACGACAGAGCAGATATGGTAAAGAAAGATTTGATTATATCATACCAATAACAACAACCAAAGTCCCAAATATGGGACTTATCTTTTATAATGCACTATAATCTTACTTTTTCTATTGTGTTTCTAAAAGTGAGTATGATATAATGCATAATATACAGAAACTGATATTGATTATTAATTATTTTATATAAATTTAATTATTTAAGGAGGGTATTATGGATTATCAAGAAATTATGAGAGATATTGCAAGTGGTTTAACCGGTGAAAATGAAAAAGATATACAGTACTTAATGGAACAAATGGAAAAGTACAAAGACCATGAATTTGGAAAAGAGATTATCAGGGCTTGTGGTAGGCTGATAAGTGGAATGTTGCCTGAAGAAAAGGTCAATGAATTTGCTAATGCTTTTGAAAAAGATAATGCAGAAATAGAAAATGAACTTGATGATTTGTTTTCTACCCTACAATCAGGTGATTATAATTTAGCACTTAATAAAGTAGAAAAATTAGTTGAAAAGGCTGAAGAATTAATTTCTGCGGGTATGTATCAGAACGATTCAGTCAGTGATTATTTTTGTTTCATTAACCCTATGCAAGAATTACTTTATGGTTATAGACACAGAGATAGTGAGAAAGATATTAGACCATCTAATTTACCATTTGCTACAGTATATTTCTTTTATGGTAATATACTGTTTGAACTTGGTCGTTATACAGAGGCAAATGTTGCCCTTGAAAAAGCAAAAAGATGGAATCCTATGGATGCAGATATTGCCTTTGAATATGCAGAAACATACAAGGCTATGGGGGACATTGAAACATTCTTTGATTATACAATTGAAATTTTCAATTTTGCTTATAAATCTGAGGATTTAGCCCGTTGCTATAGAAATCTTGGTTATTACTTTATTGAAAAGAAACTGTGGCAAGAGGCTATTGCTTGTGAAGATTATAGTTTGAATTTTGATTCTAATACTGCTGCTGCTTATGGTGAGTTGTTTTATATTGAACAAACCACACATTTGAAAATAAAACCTGCACCTATTGAAACAATGAAGAAGTTTAGTAGGAAATACGGCTTTCCATTAGAGCCTAATGAGGATGTTGTAGGATTAGCTATAGCTTATGGTAGGAATAGTGCAGAAAATGGCAATGATGAATTTGCAAAATATTTTCTTAATATTGCATATGACTTAACCCACTTTGATGAAGTGAAACAACTTCTTAATGAATTAGAAAGGAAAGATAATGTACCATACGAACAGTAAGAGTAACTGGTAAAGAAAAAATATCAGTAAAGCCTGATACTATTCGATTGATTATGACTGTTGAAGGTACAAATAAGGTTTATGATAAGGCAGTAAAGGAGTCTGCTGAAAAGACTGAGAAAATCAAGGATATGTTTGAAAATCTTGGATTTGAAAGGGATAAAGTAAAGACTTTATATTTTAATGTTGAAGCTGAATTTGAAAATTTTCAAATCAGCAGAACTTGGAAGAAACGATTTAAAGACTATAAATATACCCACAGAACAAAAATTGAATTTCCGGTTGATAACGAAATGTTGGGTAAAGTTTTGTATGCATTAAGTCGTTCATTGATTCACCCTGAATTTGATATTGATTATACAGTTGCTGACCCTGAGAAACCAAAAAATCAGTTGTTAGAAAAGGCAATCAAAGATTCTATGGAAAAAGCTCAAGTGTTGGCTAAAGCATCAGGAGTTAAACTAAGAAATATCTTGAATATTGATTATTTATGGGGAGAGGTGGATTTTGTCAGCCGTCCTATGAGAACTTCAATGTATGCCTCTGGTGTAGCATTACCTTGTACAGCTGTTTCAGCCGAGTCTTACGATATTGACATTGACCCTGATGATATTGATGTTTCAGATACAGTAACAGTTGTTTGAAGTATTGAATAATACTTTTATCTTTGTTTTGTATGTGATAAGGTTGATAAGTAAATATTAATCGAAAAATATCTATGAAAATTGCAAAGTGTATTTGTTATTATTAATATACCTATTGTTTTTTTATAGTTGTATGTGTTAAAATGCCAATATAGACAGAATAATGTTATGAAAAGTTTGAAATATTAAAATTTGAAATATTAAAGGTGTTATATAAACGATAAAGAAATTATTAAAGAATTAAAGAATGGAATGATCGGTGACTTAGAGAAAGATACCGAGTTCTTAGATAGTATAATTGAAAAATTCGAGGGCAGTAAAGAGGATAAGGATACACTTTACGCAATAGGTTTGCTTATTAGTGAAGCTGTTCCTTTTGCTGAAAAAGAAAAACTTGTACAATCTTTTGAAAAAGAAGTTCCCAGAATAAGTGAAGAACTAGATAGAATTGCAAATATTATTGGAAACGGTGACTATGATATAGCACTTTCATTAGCTGAAAAGCTGATCGAAGAAGGGGAAGGCTATATCAATGATGGTACATTTAAAGAAAATTCCAAAATGGTATTTTTCAGTTTTGAAGAATCTATGCAAGAGGTACTTTACCGTTCTTTGCATAGAAAAGAAAGAAGAGAAATATATGCAGTACCATTTCCGTATGCAACAATATATTTTATGTATGGTTCTGTACTATGGAATTTAGAAGAATTTGAAGAAGCTCAAACAGCCTTTGAAAAAGCAAGAAAATGGAACCCTGTATCAGCAAACATCACATTACAATATGCTGAAACTTTAAGTATTAATGGTAATATTAGTGGGAAAAAATGTTTAAAGCTTTTTAATGAAGTTTTTAAATATACTTTTGAACCAAAGGAATTAGCTTATGTTTACAGAACCTTAGGAAAGTTTTTTTCTGAAAATGAATTGTGGAAAGAGGCTTATATTTGTTACAATACCAGCCTAAAGTATGATGACAATTCCGGAGACGCTTACAATGAACTTGAGTTTATTCAGGATGAAAGTGGTATAACTGAAAATGATATTTCATTTGGTGATGAGATGAAGTTTACTAATAATTATGGTATCTCACTAAAGCCAAATCAAAAAATTATAAAATTAGCAGTTGATTGTGGCGAAGAGGCTTATGCTGAAGAAGATTTTGAAATGGCAAAGTATTTCTTGGATATTGCTTATAATCTATCTCCTAAAGCTGAAATCAAGAGCCTGTTGGATGAAATCGAAAAAGAATTAAACTCTTGAAAAATTTAATAAGTATAGAACCGACCTAGAAGTATTTACTTATAGGTTGGTTTTTGTTTTTTGCTATTAAGGCTATTAATAGTTAAATTACACAATAAAATGAGAAAATATTTGTAAAGTATTATGCTAGAATACCAATTGTTAATGTGATAAAATATTATTACGATGATTTGTAATAGTTCTTTATTGATAAGTATAAAATTAAATTTAGGAGTTTTTTATGAGTAAATGTAGATTATATTTAATGAAAGTGTTATCAGTTTTTCTTTTGGTTACTGTTCTTTTTTCAAGCTTGTGTTTTAGTTCTTTTTCAGTATATGCAGTAAGTAAACCGGGGAAAGTTTCCAACTTAAAAATAACAAAAACCTGTTCAACTGCTGTATCGTTAAATTGGAGTAAAAGCAAAGGTGCTAAGAAATACTTAGTATATAGAAAATTAAATGGCGGTAAGTATAGAAGAATTATAAAAACACCACGTAATTCCTATGTGTCTTATAACCTAAGATCTAACAAAAAATATACCTTTAAAATAACACCATATAAATCTGTTAAGGGCAAAATTTATTTTGGCCCATCAAAAGTAAAATCAATTAATCTAAAAACTGCAAAAACACATACTCCTAAAATTACTTCATCAAATGTAAAGTCAAAGACAAAAGGTATTATAAAGTGTTTAGCAAGATGCTTGTGGCTAAAGGCTTATGTGCAGTATGAACAAACAGGAATTGAGGAAAATAATTGGTATTATTGGTTGGTAACCGATGTTGATTCTATTTCAGCTCATAAAAAGCGTTGTTTAAAGTACCTTTCAAAGTCTTGTTATGATAAATATACAGATGATGATTTACTGATTGAAAAAAATAATCATCTGTACGTATATTCTTATCCTATTGATAGTGGAGTAAAATATGACTTAAATAGTATCACCTTAAAAAAGAAAAGTGGTGGGTATTATTATATTAATTGCGATGCATATAGTGGATTACAAATTGATGGTGAAACTAAGTATGTGGATCAATTAAAGATAAAATACGATAATGGATTTTTTAAGTGCTATTCACTTAAAAATATATGGCATAAGTATGTAGGTGTAGTTAATAAAAAGAGAAATTTAGTGTGGTAAAGCGAAAGGGTGACCTTATAAATGAAAAAAAGAATAATAAGTATTGTATTGTCGTTACTTATGATTATAACAGCAGTTGTATTACCAACATCAGTATCGGCAAAATCTAAGAAATCAGCAAAGACAAAGGCTATGACTGCATATAGAAGTTATTTAGCTGCAAACACTAACACTATTAAGAAATTTTCAGCGGTATATTTAGATAACAATAGTGTACCGGAATTGTTTATAGTCAGTGATGATAACTATGCAGGGTTTTATATTTATCAAAAGGGTAAAGTGAAAAAAATATATATAAATTTGGCTAGTTATTTTTGGGATGGAAAGATAAAATATTATAAGAAAACCGGAATACTTGATACTGTTAATATAAAAAATGGTATAGAAACATGTGGCTCCTCAAAATTTTATGGTACAAGTTTTGACCCTAAAATCTATAATACTATGGGGCTGGAAGGTTCTTCTATAAAACCAAAGTATTATAAGATAAATAAAAAAGGTTCTACAGAAATATCAAAATCAACTTATAATTCAGTTAAGAAAAAACTTACAAAAGGTAAAAAATCATCAACTGTAAAATTTTATAAAAATACTAAGAAGAATAGAAAAAAGTATTTAAAGTGATTTCTACTTGTACACTATTCCATTTGTAAATAACTTAGAAAGACTAGCGATAGTCTTTCTTTTTTATAGATAATTATATTTATAATAATCAAATTTCAAAACAGAAAAGTGCATAGTGAAAGATTACTTAAATATTGATTGAATTATGCACAAATTCATAAAAATGTACATTGTATTATTAAGGTAACTGTGCTAACATCATGCTATAAGAAAGAATCAAAATCGAATAAATTGTATTAGAATATAAGAACTTAATTAATCGAACAAAATAAAATAGCATTTGCTAAAGGCTTTATAGCAGTAAAGAAGTTAGCAAATATTATTTGTCAAATTAAATACTATATTTCTTTATAAGAAATAAATTCTTGTAAAGAATAAAAATTTAACTCCATTTTGTTTGATAATTCAGTGAAACGAAGATACAGATTATTCGTTTTTGATTTAATATAACAAAAAGGAGTTTTTTATTTATGAAAAAACTAAAAATTTAATTGAAAAGTCAGAAAATAAAGAAGATATTGTATTAACAATTCCTGCATTGTTAGAATTGCAAAAACAGATTGAAGAAATATCTCGTAACATTAATAATCAAGTAGTTAATAACTTGTTCTTTAATATTGAAGATGTCATGAAGATGACCGGCTGGTCTAGGAAAACAGTAGAGGAGTTGTTTCGACATTCTGAATTTCCTTCTACAGATTTAGGCAGAAAACAACTTGTACTAAAAACTGCTTTCATTAATTTCTTTTCAGTAAAGAGAAAAAGTAGTGAAAGAAATACTTGGATTAATAATTAATAAGAGGTGTTTTTTATGGCAAATAAACCTAAGAGAAAAGGTAACGGCGAAGGCACAATTTTCTATGATAAAAGTCGTAAGAGATGGAGATGCCAAATAAGTTATCAAAAGTATAGTGGAGAAATAGCAAGAAAAAGTTTATCAGCATCAACTAAAACAGAACTTATTAAAAAGAGAAATCAATTATTAAAAGATATTATGGAGCAAAAAATTTGTGAAACTACAGATGCTACAATAGTTGATTTGCTTAAGGAAGATGCAGAGTATGACCACAATATGAATAGAATACAAGATTCTGCTTATAACAGAATACTACTGACTGTTAGAATTATAGAAAAAGGAAGTCTGGCTAAAATTCCAATTACAAAGATACAAACAAATCAAATTAATGATTTTTTATTTTCGATAAAGCACTATTCTAATAGTGTAATTGATAAAGTGTATTCTTCAATGTCTAAAGCTTATAACCTTGCCATACATAAAAGATTAATGGGATATAACTTGATGGATAGTCCGTTTATTAGAAAGCCAAAGTCAGATAAACCAACTAAGAAAGTAGTAGCCTTTACTGTTGAAGAAGAAAATGATTTTCTTAATTATCTTAAAGATATGAAAATCAATAAAAATGCTATTGATTACAGACCTATGTTTTACATTGAACTTTTTGCCGGACTTAGAATGGGAGAAATTTGTGCTTTGACTGCTAAGGATATTGATTTGAGAAATAGACTTATACATGTTAGAAATACAGTTACAAGAGGTATAAATTATGCAATAAAAGTAGGGGACAGAACAAAAACTCAAAAAGGTTATCGTGATGTACCAATTCAAGATTGTTTAGTGCCTATACTAAAAGAAGTTTTGACAAACTATAAAGAGAATGATAACGGACTACTGTTTTATAATTTTAAAAGCAATAGACCAATATCCACCTCACAAGTAAATAGTTCGTTTACCAGAATATGTAAGAAGCTAAATATAGGAATCAGTGGTGGTCGGCATCCTTCTAAGACATACCTTTGCAACCAGAGTTATTGAGTCAGGAATATCGGCAGAAGTATTGAAAAACTGGATGGGACATACTGATATTTCTGTAACTATAAATACATATTGTGATGTTTTTGATAGACTAAATAACCCTGCAATGGAACAGTTTAATACCTATTGTCAGCAGAATTTAAGTATATAAAATTTAATGAAAATCTTTTGCTACTGCACCAGAGAAATTTTTTCACAAGAAAATGCCTAGTTTTTTAAAAAATTACTAGGCACTTTTTATGCTTAAAAAGAAAAATAATCAGTTGGAATTTATAATCAATAGATATTTATAAAATACTTTTTTATCGCCAAAACCTCATTAATAGGCTGCTTTTGAGGTGATTTTCTGTGTTTTTATCACTTTTTAAATATTTTTGCAAAAAAGTGTTGACTTTTAGGACATCATAAGATATAATAAATATCGTTGTTGAGAGACAACAAAACGCAAAATAAAATATATGCGGGTGTGGCGGAATTGGCAGACGCGCTAGATTTAGGTTCTAGTGTTCACCGA
>ERZ772892.2333-NODE-2333-length-16497-cov-5.573288_pt1 | contig 16497 bp, 19 predicted proteins | sample MGYA00512126_ERZ772892 | MGnify/ENA primary metagenome ERZ772892 (study PRJEB29015, sample SAMEA2737697) | human gut metagenome | biome: human gut; feature: human-associated habitat; material: faeces | place: China | collected 2012 ... | reverse complement strand
TTCACTACCTTCGGTATATTCTGCCAAAGCAACCGCCCGCATCATAGTGATACGGGCGGCTGCTGATCTTGATTTGTTTACTTGTCGAGCCGCGGAAGAATGACTGGAGCTGTTTTGTCCTTGCCGTGTATCTCGACCATAAGATCGATCCCGAAGCGGACCCCCTCGGCATAGGTGCAGCGGCACTCATCCTCGGCGATCGACAGACAGAGCGCATTCAGTTCGGTGAGTAGCTCCTGCCGATCTGCGGGCAGTGCCTCTCGGATACTTTGCATGATACGGGTTTTCTTCTGCAGCTTTTCCCGGTATTCCTCCGTACCGGGGACTGCCGTTTCGGACGGGATGATCTCACCGTCATATAACTTTTCCAGAATAGTCATGGTAACACCTCCTGCTACAACGATACAAAGCTGGCCCTTGAAAGTCCAGCGAGAATAGGCCATGAAAAAAGAAAATTTTGAAATGCCGTATGGGTTTATTATACCGCATTTTGCAAAGGAAAACAGGACAGCCGGGAAATTTACTCCATCCGCAATCCGTGCAGCTGTTTCTTTTCTTCGATTTTCCGGCGCAGCTTGCGGTCGATGGCCGCACGTTGCCTATCCTCTTTCTTGAGCCGATCTTCAAACATTCTGGTAAGCCGAGAGAGCAGACGCAAGGACGCCATACCTACCGACGGGCTGCGCAGCCTGCCGCTGTAATAGCCTTGCAGCAGCCGGGCGGCATACACATTGCCTTGCTCGGCGGCTGCCGTCAGCAGCTCGATCCCAGCCTCTGTATCCCGTTTGACTTCTTTTCCGAACAGTAGTATCTTCCCAAGCTGATACTGTGCATATTGATTTTTCTGCGCCGCAGATTCATTGAGCCAATGAAGCGCCTTTTCCGCATCCTTTGGAATGCCGTCCTCACACAGATAGAGCCTTGCCAGCAGATACTGCGCCTGACTATTTTTCTGAAGCGCTGAAGCCATGAGCAGGCGCTCCGCTTCTGCCAAATTCTTTTCCGTATGCTCTCCACGAAAGAAAAACTTGCCGAGAAGATACTGTGCCCACATATTGCTGCGCTCTGCGGATTCTTTCAGCAGGCGGATCGCCTTGTGCTCGTCGCTGACGCTTGTCTGCCCGGCAAGATGCATTTTGGCAAGAGAGTATTTGGCATAGCTGTTTCCCTGTGCAGAGGCTTTTTCAAACAGTGCCTCCGCCTGCGCCAGATCCTGCTCGACCAGTTCTCCTTTAAGATAGACCTTGCCCAAAAGATACTGTGCGCAGTCGTTGTTCTGCTGCTCGGCCTGCCATGCACGCTGCAGGCCATAAGCTACATTCTGCTCCACCTCTGTCCCGGCCAGATACAGCTTTCCGAGTCGGTACTGCGCATACTCATAGCCTTGGTCTGCTGAAAGCTCCAACCAGCGAACTGCCTCCACCGGATCATAGATCGGACTGTCCTTGTCCAAGTACAATTTTACCTTGCAATACTGAAACAGCGGATCATTCGGATCGTTCCACTTTTTCTTCCCGGCGTTCTCCTGCGGAGCTTCTTCCTGCTCCAGAGGTTCCGGTGCATCCTCCTCTGAATTCGAGAGGCTGTCCTCGAAGGTGATGCGGTCATACAAAATGTTCAGGGACTCTTGAATGACCGCATTTTTGATCGCCTTGAATTCTTTGTTCTGTGACAGTGGGATGCGCTGCTCTGGCGTATCCTGATAGGTTCCGATGATCGTATCCCGCTGTGCGTACCACAGATCATAGAGCGCTGCGATCTCCGGGTTCTTTGCCAGCTCGTCCACGACGGCGTTGACCAGATTACGCCCGGCCTGCGGCAGATAGCCGTAGACCTTTTTGCCCTTGTGGTTCTGCATCTGCTGGGATAATTTCAGAAGCAGCTCCGTGACCACCGGATCGTCATAGCTGCCGGAGTTGATGCGGGCAATGATGTCCGAGAGAATGTCGCGGCTCCGCCCGGTCAGCTCATTGCGCTGATTGGTCTGCTCTACATAGACCTGTAGAAGGTCATGGCGAAAGATCTGTTTCGCAAAGGCCGCCTTGAGATTGCGGATCCCCTGCTTAGTGAGATAGGGTTCTTTGCCGGTAGAGTAGACCACCATATGCACATGGGGATGATAGCTCTCATCGTGATAGGCGGCATACCATTTCAGATCTGTCAGCGGGATCTTCATGTTCTCCGCAATGGTTTCAGCTTGAGAGCGCAGGAGGTTTCTCCAAGCATAGGCGTTGTCGTAGCCAAGGCGGGCCGCATCCTCCCGACGCAGAGAAATGATATGCGTCCACACATTGCCGTCGTGATTTGCGACCTCCGCCGCCACTTGAGAAAGATTGATCGGCACATCCGCATCGGTAAATAAACCATGTGTGCCGTGCCGCTCGGCACGAGGGCGCTTGGCAATATACGAAACATAGTTTTCCCGTTTGCCGATGAGATCCACATTGTCATCGATGGCGCGGGAGATCAGCTCGGAAGCAGTTCCCTTATTGGACTTGGCGAGATAGTCGGCATATTCAAAGCTGTCCTTCACTTCCGGAAAGTCCCGCAGGAGTTCGCCGATCAGTTTTCTCTGTTCCTTGGTGGCAGGCTGATGCTTCCATGTGTCATCGATCTTCTGCACACCCTCGCGCTTTGCAATATACTGAATAAGATGCTCGGAGTGCTGCTTGCTGCCCGCACGGAGATACCGGCTTTTCAAAATGATCCGAGCCATCAGTCATCTCCGTTTTGGAATCGTACCGCATCTTCTAAGCGCACCGCACCCCGCAGTCGCTTCACTTCTTCCACGCATAACCCGCGCAGCCGAGAGAGGGTGTCCTCATCGATCTGATTAGCTGCGGCAGTGACATGAAGCACCATGCACAGCTCCACAGCGATCTTGAACAGCAGCGACGCCATCCGATCCTCTAAAGAGTCGAGGCTGCCCTGCATGGTGGAGACGATCACGCCGGGCAGATAGGCCCGGTACTCTGTGCTTGCCAGATACCCACAGTAAAACAGGATCGCTTTCTCAATGAATTCGCTGGGGCTTTTGCAGTTGTCCGCCTCATAATTTTTCAATATTTTCTCCTCTGTAGATGGGTAGATCCACAGAGGGATACGGATCTTCTTTTCTTTCAGGATGTTCACCTCCAAATACATGGATTTGCGGGCGCTTTACGGGCAGCCGGTGTACCCGTAATTGGCAAATGCCTCATACAGGTGTACCTAAAGCGGAAAAGTTCAAAATGCGCAAAGCTCCTGAACGCAGTCCGCATTGCGGGCTGCTGTGGAGCGGCGGGCGGCATTTACAGCCACCCGCCTTTATCCTGCAACCAAATCGCAGGCGAACGCCAGCGGATTTGGCGCCGCATCCGTCTTGGCACACGCCCCCACAAAGCCGCCGTTTTGCTGCGTTTTCATTTTGGCGGGTATCGTCCCGCTTCTCCGCTGAAAGCTCCACACGAGGCCACACGGTGGCTTACGGGCGGGGCTTTGGCTTGCGTGGGACTTTCCCATCCAACCGGGTAAAGCAACTTTCAGTATAGGACAGCCCGTGCCGCCTTGCAGCGCCATCGAGAATGCGCAGCATCTCGACCTCTTTAGGGCTGGCTGTGTCAGAGATGCCATCGTAAAAGATCCATTCCGGGGAAGAGGGATCGTCCTTGACCAGCACATCATATCCCTGTATCAGCGTTTCATCTGAGCGATAAAGCACGGCGTTCAGACGAAGGCAGCCCACAGTCAGAGCCGCAATGACCATTTCGGAAAAGTCCTCCGGAGGCTGCCTTTTCAGTTGCCGGAGGCTCCGCTCATCCAGATAGCGCTCATAGATATAACCGCTGCCAAGCTGCTTTTGCAATTCTCTTTTGCGGCTCATAGGTGCATTCCCTCCGAGAAATAGAACGGATCCGTTTCGTCCAGCTCCGGTTCATCCTCGTCTAAATCCGGATCGTCATCTTCCTCCAGTTCGTCCTCGTCCGGTTCTGCATCGCTTTCAAAACGAAAGATGGACTCTTGGTGCGGCCAATGAGAGCCGTAAAACTGCGCGGTACTCTCTCGGAGCGCCTGCTCCAAGGCGGCGGGATCCAGTCCGCAATCCTCATAACCCTCCCGGACGACATCGTAGTAATACGGCGCTGGCAGACCGAAGTCCATTTTGAGATTCATCACATACACCATGGCCGTGACCTCTTTGCCGTCCAGCTGCACAGGGACATCCTGTTTGAAGTAGTGGGAGGGATAGCCCTCATACCGGTCGAGTGCCTGCTCATTCCGCTTGGAGATTTCCCACACGGCCACTGGCACCGACGCTCCATCCTTGGGGGCGATCGTAGCGAACGCACCGTGAGGCTGACCTTTGAATTGCAGTTCAAAATTCTCGATCACACCTGTCCCGTACAGCTTCGCACCGGGGCAACGGCTCGCCATTTGCTGAATATTCAGATTGCTGCCGTAGGCAACATATAGTCGTTTGCTCATATTCTTCCTCCTTTATCCCATCGACATGGTGAAAGCAGGCGTATCCTGCTCCTGCTCGTCGGACGGTGCTGCCGGTTCGGACTCCGGCAGCGCCGCCTGCTGTTCCTCTAACCGCTTAGCGGCAAGCCGGGCTTTTTGCGCTTCGGCCTGCGCTGGATCCCGCCATGCGATGTTGCCCTCCAAGTTTTTCAGCAGGTGTTGCCGTGCGGTTTTGAATTCGTCCCCGATCATCCCAAGGCGAAGAAGCCATGTGCGGAAGGTGTATTTTTCATTTTCCGGATGGGTCTTGGCACGGGAAGCCCCGCGCTGCACCAGCGCCTGATGGCTGATTGCGAGGCAGAGCTGAATATAGCTTTTCACCTCACCGGCATGGAGGGTGGAATTGAACAGTCGGAATTCGATGGTGCCCTTGGAGAACACGCTGTGCAGATTCAGGGCATGGTAGCGGCTGTTGTCGTAATGATCGTATCGACCGCCTCTGCCGTTATACCACAGTTCCTCGACATCATCCATGGTCTTAGGCCGCTTGTGATTCAGATCTTCCAAAAAGCGGGTATCCGCTTTCTGACAATAGTGCTCTCGGTTGACCTTCACCTGCAGCGTTTTATAGAGCAGGTCCTCCTTGGCAGCCATGATATTCACAATGTTGCGCAGGGTCTGCGGCGTATGCGCAGAGGCATCCACATGAACATGGATGCCGCAGGAGTCGTTGACTCTGGCGCCTCCGGTTCGGAGCTTCCGCACCAGTTCCTGTACCGTTTCGATGTCCTCGTACTGGCAGATGGGCGACACAAATTCCACCGAGTAGTCCCGGCTTGCCGCTCGGTTGCTTCCATTGCGGCAGCGGATGGAGGCATCGCTGACCACTTTCCACTGCCGGTTCTGCTCATCGCGGATCGTATAGGCATCGTAAGCGCCGCCTACATGGGTGGCCTGCGTACCAAAGTGACCGGCGATGATCCGCGCTGCTGCGCTGCGGGTCAGGCCGGTCATTTCGATCTCAATGCCGAAGTTCTGGCTTCTCAAGCGGGATCACCGCCGGTTGCAGACGGCACGCCCACAGCAGAAGAAGGAGCCGGGCGAGGTTTTTTCGGCTTGGCTGCCGCCTTGCTCTCTGCGTTCAGCTCAATGAATTCCCGGACACCCGCAGGCACATATTTGCCGTACAGCGCCTCCGCCGCCTTTTCCAGCTCGTCCTCAAAGGACAGATCCTTTTGTGCCATATACAGCTTTGCAGCGGAGAGCTTCTCCGCATCGAAAGCCACAGAGATCATTGCTTTCTTCATTTGATTCACCTCACATTCGCATTTCGGGCTGTGCCATGACCGGCTCGGCATATTGCTGCGTATTCAGAGCAGTCAGCCCATGGTTATAATCATCCACCATTTTCTCAGCTTCGGTCATGGTATGCCCGCCGTCATACCACCGGGATTCCATCTCCGCAAGGGTATCTTCCACGGTATCTCTCACATGGGCAGAGTAGTCCTTGGCCGCATCGAGAAACGCATCCCGGCCATGCTTTTTGTAGATCCCGTATAGGGTCCTCATTTTTCCTTTCATGCTGCACCGCCTTATAACGAGAGAACGGGATCGGAATGATCGTTCCGCTTCGGATGCTGATCCTCGCTGTGGTAGATGCCGTCATCCATGACATCGGAGCCGAGCATTCCGAGCACATGATCCAGCTGCTCTGCGCCGGAGCAGCAATCCGGCGCATTGGCAAGATAGGCAGTTGTCTGCACAGCGTCCTCTGCCAGCAGCGCCTCGTTGGTCTGTCGTTCCTGCTCCTGCCGCTGCTCGGTAGGTGTGGCGAGTTGGTTTTGTTTTTTATTCATGGGGTTTCTTCCTCCGTTTCTTCGATATAGGTGATATAGGGGATCTTCAGCCAGTGCGTCCAGCCGCTGCTGCCGATTGGTGTCTGAACAACACCGACCTTGGTGCCGGAGGCATGGATGACCTGACCGTTCCCGATATAGATTCCAATGTGCCCCTCGTGCCAGACCGCAAGGCCGGGGATCTCCGGGATGGTGTCGATCGTACCTTTCTCTGTGGCGTTGTCGTACATGGCGTCTGCGCCGATATCCGGCATCCCATTTGTACCGTATTCGATCTCATGGGTATCGGAATTCAGCCAACCGTAGCCCTTGATGAACCCGACGCAATCGGCAGTACGCCCGCCCAGCCAGTTTTGACGGATGAAATCCTCGTAGCCGCCGACTTCGTCCGGGTACTGTGCGGCCTTTGCCTCATAATAGCTTTCCGTCAGCACCTCTCCAAAGGTGCCCCACACATAGCCCCATCCGGCTTTTTCAGCGGCGATGGCCCACTGGACCAGATCCAGATTGTTCTTGGTCGAGGGATCCGTATAGTGAGAGGTGTCGATATACACAGCCCGGATTGCCTGCATCACCTGTGTGAAATCCTCCGGGGCAAGGCTTGTTCCGAAGGCGGAATTTACCGCCGAGATAAGCTGTGCATCCGTCTGTTCTGCTGTGAAACAGCCCACCAGCTTTTCTACAAATCCGTTGTCATCGGCAAAATCAGAGAGCGCCAGCACATAGAGCACCTGTGCCTCTTTCACTCGTGCCGGAAAACCGGCGGCGAGCATGGCATCCTCGATGGCATACATGGTATCTTCCACTGCCTGCAGCTTAGCTTGTTCCTCGGCAGACAGATTTTCAACCACCATGGTCTGCAAGCGATCCGTGTCGATCTCGATTCCGCCGTTAAAAAGGCTGACCACGGCGACGATGGGCATGATGATGATTATCAGCACGCCGAGCACGATCCCGCCGATCGTCTTGAGCGCTTTCTTGTCCGTCAGCAATGCGACGGCGATTTTCTTGAGGGCTGCGGCTACCGTTGCGCTCATCGTCCGCCCGCCTTGCCGAACAGTGCTGCCTTATAGTCCGGTGCGATGACCTGCAGCAGATACCGCTCGTTGCCGCAGCGATAGAGGCAAGTGCCCCGTTCGGGGTATTTGATGAGTTCAAATTCGCTCGGCTCGACCTGCAATGCATCCATATATTCTTTCGGGTTGATCTGCCCGGCGTTGAACAGGAACTGATGGGTCGGGATGGAGAACAGCGGCTTCGTGTACTCCCGGATGGCGGGAATCAAAAAGTCCTCGATGTTCTGGCTGGCCAGAATGATCGAGGAGTCCTTTTTACGCACACGCTTCATGGCGTTGCGGATATATTCGATTGCGGTCATATTGGTGAGGAACAGATACAGCTCGTCAATGCTGGCGGCTGTGCTGCCCCGGCCCAAAAGCTGATTGCTCATGAAGGACAGAATGTTGAAGAGCATGGCGTCTTTCAGGCGCTTGTTGGTATCCAGCAAGCCTTTCACGCCGAACACCAGGAAGTCGCTGCCGGTGATGTTGGTGTGGCCGTTGAAGTATTTGCTTTCTGCGCCGACGCACATGGAATGGATGCCGAGACAGACCTCCTGCAGCGTTTCTTCGGTATAGAGGTACTTGCGCTGCTTGTCGTAGCCATAGAATTCTTCCTCACACAGCTTGTAGAAGTCCTCCATGATGGGAAAGTCGGATGGCTTTTTCATGCTGTAATCCGTGCTATCGGTAATGCCGAACCGGGCATACAGCTTCGAGAGCAGGATCTCTATGGTGTCGATCTGCGTATCGGTGAAGTCCTTATACGCACGAAAGAAATCTTTCAGAAAGGCGATGTGCTGGCTCAGCCGGGTAACCTTTCGGAATGCCTCCGGCGTTGTCCTGTCCACCTCGCCGCTGCCATCCGACCACGCTTTCGGCTCCAAGGGATTGATGGTGTACTCGCCGGATAGAAAGTCGATATAGCAGCCGCCGAGGGATGCACAGAGTTCCTCATATTCCGATTCCGGATCCAGACAAATGACCGCCTTGCCGGACTCCCGAATGTTTGTGAGCAACAGCTTGAGCAGATAGCTTTTTCCCTGACCGGAGTTGCCGAGAATGAGGATATTGCTGGTGGTCTTATCCTCAGCACGGCGGTCAAAATCGACCAGAATATTCGTGCCGAACTTGTCACGCCCGATATACAGTCCCTGCGGATCCGTTTTGCCGGAGAAGTTGAAGGGATACAGATTCGCCACGCTGGAAGCGGGCAGCACACGCTCATATTGCGCACCGAACTGGTTTGCGCCCACGGGCAGAACAGAGAGAAATCCCTCTTTCTGCCGCAGGGTCAGACGATCTACAGAGATCTTGGACCGGGTCAGCTCCATGGCAATGTCAGACTGCAGTTCCCGAAGAGCCTCCATGCTGCGGGCCTTCAGCTCGAGGAATACCGATACATGAAGCAGCGGCTCCCGGTTCTTTCGCAGGTTGGCCAGCAGCTCCACCACATCCTGCAGGTTACCCTCAGCCTCGATGGTTTCGTTTACATCATTGCCGCCGCTTTTGAGCTTGTTGCGGCGGGTGGCATTCTGGATGATCTTGCGCTGCTCGCCAGCCTCCACCAATCTGTGATAGATCCGCAGGGTCACGCCGCTGCGGTCAGCGAGCTGGGCAAGGATCGCCTGTTCCTCAGTGGAGGGCGGGTATTCCCGGATCACCCACACACAGCGATAGCTGTCGCCGAGGATATAATGGTCCGAGAGAAATTTTACGGTGCCGGGCAGGATCATATCAAAGAAGTCCTTGGTGCGGAGTTCCTCGGCCTGCTCCGGCGTCAGTACCTTTGGTTTTCGTTTGAACATATTGCCTCCTTTTACCGTCATGCAGAGCGGAGGTAACCGGCAGTCGCTTCCGCATCTGCAAAACGACTGTCATGTTTTAAGTTTTTACGGCGGCTACGATCAGCCTGCCGTTCCCGCCGCCGTAGCAGGTGGATAGGGTGAGAAGCTGCTGACCGTAGGCCGGAATAACGCCGGTCGTATAGCAGGCTTTGCATAGCAGATCTGCGACCTGTTCGTCAAATCCCGCACTGCTGCCTGCCTCAATAAAGTCATACCATGGATCTGTCTTTTGCACCGCAGCCACGGCGAACACCGTATAGCGTGAAAGACCCGCAGCGGTTTGCAGATCGATCACGGGATGCTCGGCGGCAAAGTACGCATCGGTATAGCCGGTGAGGTTGCCGAACATCGTGCCGTTTTTCATGTTGTGCCCGTAGAGGATGAGATTGCTGTTTTCATCGCACCGAAAGTCCATAAACGGCACACCGCTTTGACTGTATGCGCCATAAAAGCTCCGGCGCAGGTACCGCTGGGGTTCCTCCGGCGTGAACATGACCGGATAGTCGATCTGGGTTCCGGGAACACACAGCCAGCCGATGCAGTCCGGGTTTTGTGCAAACAGCTCCGTCAGGTCACGCAGCTCCGCTGCCGGTTCCGTGCTTTTCTCTGGGGTAGTGGCTTCTTCCGGCACAACTGCTGCAGAAGGCTCTGTGGCCGGTGGCTCTACCAAGGCTGCGAGAGCGGAAAACTCATCTTTTTCTTTCTGCCGGGCGGAAAGCTCGCTGTAGATCTTCCAGCCGGAGAACAGGGAAAGTACAGCCAGCAGTAGGCACAGAACGCTAAGTGCGATCTTCCTCGTCATCCTCATCCACCTCATAGAACTGCTCACCGTCTGCGTCCGGCATGGCTTCGCCGTTCATACTGGCCTCGAAATACAGTGCGAGAAAGCGCTTGATCTCCGGCTTTTTCATACGATGCACCTCAAAGCCCTGCTCGGAAATGGTTTTCTCGATCCGGTTGGCGGCATCGAAAACCTGCTTGTCCTTTGTGTTTTTCAGCCGGGCCATGAACAGAAACTGCCGGGCTGTGGCCATCTCCATCTGAATGTGGTCCAGATGATCGATATCCTTTTTGATGATCTTCCGCACCTTGGGATCGTGTTCCTCGGCCAGCCTGCCGGTCAGGTACACCTTGTTATCGTCAAAGCATTCCGAGGAGTCGGTGCAGGTGATCTCAATGTCCGGAATGGCCGAGAGCACCATCATCAGATGGCGGATCTTGATCTCGATATTCGTATGAGAAAGCACCGAAATATTGGTGGGCGCTACGAGATAAAAGAGCAGCTCATATTTGCCCACTGCAAGGCCGTACTTGGTAAAGGTTCGGATGCCGAGAAGCTCCTGCACCGAGCGGCCCTTTTTCTTTTTCTGCTGTTTTTCTGCCATGGGTTCACCTCCATTCGTAATACTGTTGTGTGCTGATAAAGTACCGCACGGCGTATTTGATAAAATCCAACACAGTGGTATCATCCATGCGGATAGTCAGAAATCCGAAGCACAGCGTTGCTGCTGCCGGAAGAAAGAATCCGAGCTGCACCAAGGTCACAATGGACAGCAGCGCCGCAATGCCGAGAATGCAAAAATCCCGCAGGCCCCAAAGCCACAGATTGGCCGTGGCTTTCAGGTTTTGCGGGTACAGATATTGTGTCATACTGGCTCCTCCTGTTATTTACCCGTGGCTCGTGCAACGCTGCGGGTCAGGTTGACTGCGGTTGTCGTGGCATGGACAACGCTCATCATGTTGACACGCACAGAGCTGTCAAGCCCGAACTGCTGCGCAATGCGGGGCACCTCATTGGCCGCCAGCATGACGCCAAGTCCCAACAGCATATTACCGGGGAAGGTCAGAAGCCCCAAAAACAGCAGGCTGGTCTGCATGAACGCCGTTAGGCACAGCGCTGCGATCTGTTTCATCCACTGGTTGAAACCGTCCTGATAGCCCCTTGGTACACTGAACATATACAGTGACCCGACTGCGATCTGGATCAACAGAATACCGCCGCGCTTGATATTAGCGAAAAAGATCTTGATCACGCAGTAGGCAAAAGCGATCAGCGCAAGGATGTTGAACAGATTGAAGCTGACATTGTTCGCTACGGAAAAGCTGCCGACCAGTACGCTGGTGCTTTCTCCGGCAAGGTCAATGCTTCGGCCACCGGCGAAAATAGCGGACAGATCATGGGAGAAGGTATTCTGCAGGCTGACGCAGAATTTGTACAGTTCCACCGGGACGATGCCGATCAGGGAGCAGGCAAAGAAGCCTTTCAGAATATTGATGGCCGTTGTCTTGATGTTGGCCCGTCCGCACTGGTATTCGATGGCGACATCGAAGATCGCCACGACCACACCGGCGGCAAACAGCGCCCAGCCGAACAGCGTAAACAGCCGGATCGTTGCCTGTATCCAGTCCAGCTGGAAGATGTCAGCGCCCATGTTGCCCATCATAGTAAAGAAGTCGGCTACGGCGTTATAGATCGTTTCGTAGAGCCATTGCAGCATGGTGTTCCAGATCACATTGGAGATCTGCTCGCCAAGTGCCTCAAAGGTACTCCCGATGGCATTGCCGATGCCGGAAAAAATATCCCCTAACCAATCAAACAATCACTTCACCTCCCGTCAGAGCCGCCGCTTTTCGCAGCGGCCCCGCATGACGGATCAGAGGATAGACCAGATATACAGCGGTGCGGTCAGGGTGAAAATGAGGCAGGCGAACAGAATGCAGGGCGCTGCAAATTCAAACTGCCCGTGTTTTCGGTACTCAAAGTAACTGGTACCGACCTTGACGAAGAACAGGATCGCCAGGATCATATCCACCACCGGGAACACCACATTGTTGACTACCGTTTGGATCTGGGCTTTCGCCGTGTTCCAAGTCTGCTCGATGGCTCCAGCCACATCGCCTGCGGCAAATGCAGTCATGGAGCACATCGAGATCATCACGGCCAGAAGCCCCACAAGGAGCAGTGCCCGCATTGCTTTCTTTCTCATCATGCGTTACCTCCCAATACTTTTTGAATTTCATTTTGCTGAATCCTCCGGATACGAATGTTCAGATATTTGCAAAACTGCAGCTCGGCGACCATGACCTCGGTCACAGTATCGCCGAACAGCCAAAGCTCGTCGCAGAACCATAAGAGAGACATCCCGGCACTGCGTCCGATCTCACGCTCTGCTGGAACACTGTCATCAAGGCATTCCGCATAGAAATGCGGCACGACCGGAGCCGTGTCGCACAGCAGAGCATACCTGCAGTATTGTCGGATCTTTTCAAGGTTGGCGGTTACATCACCGCCGAGGGGCGCACACAGATACACCTTTTTCATTCGTCGCTGTCATCGTCCTTTTTACGCTTGGCAAACAGAATGCCGCAGGCGATGGCACCGCCAAGGGCAATGCTGCCCAACCCGATCCAAAAACCGAGGTTGCTCTCATCGCCGGTCTGCGGTACATCCGGCGTGGGGATCTTCTCGTTGGTCATCTCCGCCTTGACGATCTGTCCGTCCTCGGTGATCTCAAATTCGTGGGGTGTCGTGTCGATGCGGTAGCCCTCCGGGGCATCGAATTCCTCATAGGTGTATTTTCCATAGCGCAGCGTGAATTTAGCAATGCCGTTTTCGTCGGTATAGCCCTCAGCGACAACATTCCCGTCTGCGTCCTTGATACGGAAGCCTGCGCCCGGCAGGAGCTTACCGTCTGAAATATCTTTCTTGGTAAGCTCCAATTCACCGGTGATCGGTTTGTTTTCCAAGTTTCCAAGCTCGATCACAGCGCCGTTTTCGCTGATCTGCACGGTAAAGATCTCATCCGACAGCACATAGCCCTCCGGAGCTGCGATCTCCCGCACCAGCCAAACACCGTAAGGGATGTCCTCGAAGGAAAAGCTGCCGTCCTCGGCGGACTCGGCAGTCAGGAGCGCATTTTCCATGGTGAAGTCTGTGCAGTCGGCACGGAACAGCCCGAACACCGCACCGGGGAGCGGCTCGCCCTGTTCATCCACCTTGATGCCGGTGATGCTGCCGCGAATGATGCGGTTCCCAATGGCCTCGCCGTTGTTTACCTCGATCCTGACCACGGCAGTGGTATCGTCCTCGTAGGTGAAGGTAATGGGATAGGTTTCCTCGCTGATGAGATACGGCGCATCGACGGCATACTCTTTCACATAATAGCTGCCGATCGGAAGGTCGGAGGCAAACACCAGCGTGCCGTCCGCCTGCACACCGGCGATCTCGATCAGGCCATCTGCCGGGATTACGGAGCCGTCCGCTGCGGTCAGTTCCTCCGCCGCATAAAGGGCGAAATACACATGAAGGATCTCGTCGCCGCTACCGATCCGGAACAGCTCGTCCTTCTCCAGATCCTTGTACAGCTTGACCTCCACTTTCTGGCGCTCGTTATACACAGCGACAGAGGTGCTGGTGACGCTGATCTCCTGACCGGCATAGACCAGCTCGGCAGTGAGGACGCTATTATCCCTGACCATACCGTAAGGCGCTTTGGTTTCATGGATCTCATATTTGCCCAGATACAGTTCACGGCTTTCTGTCGTGCCATCTGCGGTCGTAGTCAGTGTATCGACCACATCGCCCTTGGCATAGCGCAGTGTGCCGTCGGGCGTGAACACATCTGCAGCTGCGCAGATCTCAAATTCCGCACCGGCAAGGCCGCTTTCTCCATAGACCGGGGTATATCTGCCGTCCTTTTCCGTGACAGAGGAAAACACCTCGCCGGTCTTGACGATCCGGATCTTTCCTTTCTGCGGGGCATTCGGCTTTTCTGCGATCACAAGGGTGATGCCGTCAGCGCTTTCGGCGTTTTCTGCTGTAACATCGAAATACACCGGCTCAGGGTTCAGCACATACCCGTGGGGTGCCTGCACCTCGACGATGGAATACCCCGTGCCATACGGCAGCATCTCCGGCGTGATGAGCCAGCCGCCATCGTTGGTCACAAAATGGGAGTGCGTTTCCGGCTGCGGGTAGGTGGTTGTCATCTCCACCAGCTTGCCGTCCGGATCGTAGATCTCAAAGGCGGCACCGGCATAAGGAATAATCTTGCCGGTTTCGGCATCGACCTTGACGATCTTCAGATAGGCTTTGAATTCAGCATTGTTGATGAGATACTGATAGGTCTTTCCGTGCTCGGAGATCCGGACGGTAAAGGCAGGCATCAGCTCACGACCGTCCCAGCCCTTGGTCTGCTCCACCACATACTCGCCGAAGGGCAGCGCCTTGCTCTGGGCAAAACCATCCTCGCCGCAGACAAGCACATCTCGCTCGTCCGGATCGGCGGCGTCATAGCTGCCGGAGGCTTTGAGATAAATCTGGAACTGAGCACCGGCCTCCGGTGTTTCGATCTTGGTGCTGCCGTCATCCGTATGCTTGATGATGGCGATGCTGCCCTTGATGACATCCTCGCCCACATCGACGGCAACGGCGTTGTGCTCCAAGGTGAAGTTTCCGGCCTCTGCACCGACGGGATAGACCGTTTCGTCCAAAAGATAGCCGATAGAGGGCGTGATCTCACGGATCGTCCAGCCGTTGCCGCACACATATTCCTTTGTCGTAAAGCTGCCGGAGGCATCGGTTTCATAGGTGTCAACCAGATCATCGCCGTGATAGATGCCATACACGGCACCGGACAGCACAGCATCGCCCTGCGGCGAGCCTTTTTCGCTGTCCCGTTTGGTCAGGGTCACACTGAATTTTTTAAGAATGTTGCCGAATTCCACGATGGCAGTCTGGCCGCTGACTACGCACACGGTCTTGCTCTCCTGCGGCACATAGCGGTCATCCGCAAGCTCCGTGACGGTATATTCACCGGGGGTAAGGTTGTCGATCTGGATCTCACCGTTTTCTCCGGTCGTAACGGTTTCGTTCACCCCGTTGCCAGTGATCGTGAAGCGGATGCCGGACACAATACCGTCCTCGGAGGTTTTGATGATCTTGGCACTGCCGTAGGATACCTTGACATGAAGGTAGCCCGTGACGGGGTCGTTCACCGACTCCGCATAGGTGACCAGATCCTGCAGCGTAGCGTTACCGGGGAGGTAGTGGCCGTCGCTCCAAGTGATGATCCCACGGCGCTGGGAATCTTTCTTTTCTGCCGTAATGGTGACGGTGTCCTCCAGTGCGGTTTTTGCCGTGATGGTCAGTGTATTGCCGCTGACGGAGAAGCTGAGACCGCTGCCGCTGAAGCTGTAATTGCCAAGGACGCCGTTGGTATCGGTCAGTGTCGCCGTGTATTCCGAGCCGTTCCATTCCAGCTCGATGTCCTGCGCTCTGCTGCTGGATTTGCTCATAAAGCTGGGGATCTTGCTGTGGCTCTGCACATTGGCCTCGATCATGCTGTAGTAGCTGAAGATCTGACTGCGCAGCGGATGGCTTGCGCCGATCTGCTCGGTCACAGCATTGTAGCCGCCGGTGCTGACATGGGAAAAGTCCGAATCTCTTTCACCAACGACTGTTTCCCAAATGAGAAGCTGCGTTGTCCAGTCTGACGAGCGTTTCGGTCAAAAGTTCCGCGCCCGACTGCGCAAGGCGGTCGAACAGCTCGCCGGCAGTCTCGCGTGCGCCGACCGGCGTCTCGCAGGTCAGCAGCATATCGCCGGTGTCCAGTCCTTCTTCCATCTGCTGGGCAGTGACACCGGTTTTGGTTTCACCGTTCAGAATCACCCACTGGATCGGAGCTGCCCCGCGGTATGCCGGCAGCAAAGAAGCGTGAAGGTTGATGCAGTGATACTTCGGCAGTTCCAGCACCTCTTTCGGCAAAAGCTGTCCGTATGCCAGCACCACGATCAGATCCGGTGCCAGCTGACGCAGCGTTTCCAAAGCCGTCGCTGCATCTTCCCCTTTTCGCAGGGACAAAGGCTGGTATACCGGAATGTCATATTCCAGAGCAGCCGCTTTCACCGGCGTGGGAATGGTGTGGTGTCCCCGTCCCTTGGGACGATCCGGCTGGGTCAGAACGCCTACGACTTCATGCTTGCTCTCTGCCAGGAAGCGCAGGCAAGGAACAGCAATATCCGGGGTTCCCATATAAACGATTCTCATGCTTTTTCCAACTCCTCCGGATCTACGAATTCTTCGACCACATCAATGAACAACTGTCCGTCCAGGTGGGCATTTTCATGGCACACACACTGTGCACCCAGTGCAGTCAATGTCATTTCGTACCATTCGCCATTTCTATTCTGAGCACGGAATTTACATTTATTCGGGCGTGTGACATAGCCCCACTTGTTGGGAACAGAAAGGCAGCCTTCCAGCACATACTGCTTTCCGAGATCGGAAGAGCA
>ERZ772892.2308-NODE-2308-length-16647-cov-11.287307_pt1 | contig 16647 bp, 22 predicted proteins | sample MGYA00512126_ERZ772892 | MGnify/ENA primary metagenome ERZ772892 (study PRJEB29015, sample SAMEA2737697) | human gut metagenome | biome: human gut; feature: human-associated habitat; material: faeces | place: China | collected 2012 ... | reverse complement strand
ACCTCCCGTTTGCTTCACTGCCGGCTAGTCTGGCTTTGTCTCCTTATGTTCTTATGGATTCATAAGTTAACGATATTTATCAAAGATGCTATCCTTAGCTTCAGTATCCCACATAGTAGCAATAATTGCTCCTATTTCATTTGCCTTAAAGACAATTGGATCCTCAAGCTGACGTTTTCTAGCCTCTTCTTTACCTGAATACATTCTGATAGTTATATTATCTGTCATAGTATCATAGGGAGCTGCTATACACCAGTCACTGTCATTTAAGGTAAGTGGACTGAAGCTTACACTGTCCTCAACTTCTGGGTGTCCTATAGCACGCATATATTGCCATCCAGAAGAGATATTGTCCACTACAAACGGGAATCTTGAGAAGTATTCAACGATTTCATTTACTATACTCTTTGGCATATCGGAATCTATATCTATTCTAGGAACCCATTGCATGTTATTAATATTCCTTATTTTACGCAATTCCTCTCCGGCCTTTACAATAGCTTCAATGTTCTCTTCAGGGATAACTCCCTTATAAGTTGAAATGGGACCACAAGCTAAGTTGTACTTCTTCAATACTTTAAAGAAATCATCATAAGGAACTATCATACAAGAGGGACTAACTTTCTTGATTCTGTCAATAAGAGAGGCAATTTCATCTCTAGATTTACTAGAACCTTTAGCAGTTAATAGAGTACGAAGTACTTCAGCATTCTTAGTTCTACCTAATCCATTAGCTTCCAGCTTAGCAATCTGAGCTTTAATATCTTCTGTCTTATCGACATTCTGCCCTTCCAAGTATTTCTTACAATACTCCATAGAAGCAACTACTAGGGCATTACGTAGAGCTTCCGCATTCAAATTATTTACCATTGTTATGACTTATTATACTAGTTATATAACGCACACTATACACTATGAACGAACAGCCACTACTTCCAGTTACTAAGAGTAAGAGTACACATATAAGCTGATTGTGCCAAGGTCCGTACTCGGTTCTAGATATATTAAAATAGAATGTATTCTTAACACCATTAATAATAGCCCTATTCCAGGTTGGGGTGTCTACGGCTAGCTTAAATGTGTTATTAAACCCTTCAGCTTGTAATACAAGTTTATTTACCTTCTTAGTAGTAGAATTACCATCTTGTGTAATAGTTTCATCCTCTACTATTCTGTCTATGACTTTGCATTTAACTCTGTGGTCAACATTCATATCATGCCAGAACTGAGTAGTATATACTTTAATACATAAACATAGTATTAACAAAGCTACTATTGCAATCCTTCCTGAAACCTTTTCAATTTCAGGTCTTAAGTCAATTATTGTTGGCATCTTTTACACTTAATAATTGCGTTGCTGTATTCAGTCCTAATTCATATGCTTCAGCAATCAATACCACTGCATCGGCTAATGTAAGCTTGTTATTATTTGCTTCAGCAAACTCACCTGCTTCTTCAAAGATTTCTTTCAAATTATCTGCCATAATTAAATAAGTTTTAAAGTTACTACTCTAGTAGGGTAGGAGAGACTCGAACTCTCACACCCGAAGGCATCAGTGCCTAAAACTGACGTGTCTACCATTCCACCACTACCCCATTACCGTTTTAATAATTTAATGAACTCATCTTCATTCCCCTTGTAGTATTGCTGAAGATATGCTATATACACAGCTTCATTCTTAACTATTTGAGGGAACTTATTCTCAAACTCAATTACTCTCTCTTCTCCAACTACGCTAACATGAAAGTCTCTAGCATCATTACTAGGACTGCATAGCAACATAAATAAAATAACTATTAGATACTTCATTATAAATAAAAGAAAGAGGAGTGTTGCCACTCCCTTTCTAGTTTTAACCCAAAGTCAGTGTTAATCTTTAAAGTCGTTACGACTATATTCGAAATAAGTTTCACACATCTTTAAAGTCGTTTCAATCTTATCGGCTCCAAGCAATCCTATTAACCCAGCGGCTAATTTATCAGCAGGAGTTTCGATAACAGCTTTCTTAGAAGCAAGACCAACTTGACGTTGATAGGATTCAACACTGGTTTTAATATGGAACGACGTTACATGGGTCTCTTCAGTAAAGATAAGCTTAGACTTAGTAGATTCTACAATTTCAGCCATAAATGCCGGAGCAATCTGTGCTTTAGCAATGTAGTTACATACATCTGACAAGTCGTCGTCTACGCTATAACCTTCAGCTTCGGAGAATGTTTCACGAATAAACCTTTCAGCTGTTTCAGCATCAAGACAATCCATAGTAATCACAGAACCAATTCTTTTACCTCTTAAGAAGGTAGGTTCAATCAGCTCAATATGATTAGTAGTAAATAAAGTGATTACGTTCATATCTTTGGTATCGCCACCATCCAAAGTATTCAGAATGTCCTGCATTGCAGAATCTCTGTTACCTCTAGTTACCTGGTCAATATCCTCTACAAAGACAATAACACCATGACCTGAACGGTCTACCACTTTACACATACGGAGAGTTTCAGCCAACAGAGAAGGGTCTTTTAGATATACGAATGACCATCCGTTGTTTACCGCATCTTTGGCTAGTTTAAATGCCAGTAGGGTCTTACCAGTACCATATTTACCTTCCAGTAAGCAGCCATACTTCAAAGGAATACCCTTTGCAATACATTTCTCTGGGTACAAGATTCTTGAACGAAGCGGTTGCAGCTCAAATTCTGTCTTCTTTGACAGAACCATAAACTGCTTATCGATACCGGCTAGAGTCATAATCTTCGGTTCACTCAGATTGGTAATTTCAAGTGCCTGGTTCTTATAGATAGATTCAGTTGCGAGCAATTCTTTAGTTCTTTCAACAATATCATCAATAAGAGATTGGTACTTGAATTGGCACTGACCTTTAACCAATAGTAAATGACGGTCGTTGTCATAGTTAATATTGATTTCAGAATCCTCACCAAGTTCTTCCAAAGAGATTTTACCAAAAGGTACTTTAGTACGAGAGCCATCAGCTAAGATAACATCTACGGTGTCAATATTACTGTTGCCGGAAGGACTCTTATCCTCCTTACTAACAGCAGAACCAAACACTTCATTGATAGCTCTATTCAGCTGATACACGCCATCTGGTTTCCAACATAGGAGTGTGTACTTGAATGATGCCATCTTCTTAGACTGCTTGATTTCGCCTTCAATGAAGCCCAGAACGTCTGCATACTTCATATTACTTTGGCACACTTCGATGATTCTCTGTTTCTGAGATTCCTCGTACTTGTTAACTCTAGCTGCTATAGCAGCGGTGGTTCCTTGCGGAATAATGTTCTTCGCCATTACTTGTTAGGTTTATTAATCTTATTTACTTCCTTAATAATTGCCTCGCAATTCTCTCTGGTTGTAGTTAAACAACCTAATTGAATAATTGAACCATCTTGAGTGATGGTAAGATTCTTATCATCAATTGTGGTTCTACATTCACTTCCCCTAATAATACTTTTAATCAATGGGTAGGGTAATGCAGTATTCTTACAGAATATTACATTCTTGCCTTCCACATAAATGACATCGTAGCCGTCAATGCTACCTACTACCTTCCTCATAAAAGATTCTTATCATCAATTGTGTGGGCCCAGCCAGACTTGAACTGACAACCTCAACATTATGAGTGTTTTGCTCTAACCAATTGAGCTATGAGCCCTTAATTCTTTAAGACTAACACAATTAATAGTAAGGTCTTATTAATAACAAACTCATTAACATATTAAAATCATAATTAGTAGTTGGACCACCAGGATTCGAACCTGGACAAACAGAACCAAAACCTGTTGTGCTGCCGTTACACCATAGTCCAATTACTAAGGGAATACTATGACTCCCTTACATACTCTTCATAAATATACAGTTCAAAGTTAGGTCTTATAAACATATCTTTGTCTGTAGCTTCGTCCCAATGAGTAACTATAACCTTCTTGCGAACGTTATGGCTAAACATAGAATCAATATTGAGACTATGCCTAAACAAAACTGGATCAAACTCTATAGCCCGGAAAGATTTCTGAAAGTCGTTAAATTGGTTGTTGGGGTCTACAACAGATCTAACTGGCTTATCAGAAGGAAACGGACCGTTACCATGACGCGTTATGTATGGTCTAGTAACGTAATTAACCGTAACGGTGTCATTACATCCAATTTGTTTTAGTATTCGATGAGCATTCTGTGATGTTGTATTAGATGGAGTGCAATGGGGCATTATTCCGAATCTTTGGTCTAGTAATATACCTTGGGAACCTTCAAAGATAAGATTGTCGTAATCTTCCCATATAGCTTCTAAGGTACTTACTTGGACAGTGTTGAAATATGCATTCACAGTTCTGCACCAATTATCCAAGTCAATTGATGGATATACACTATTCATGTGATAATAGTTGTCTGCTATTGCATTAACTTTCTCTCTAAGAATGTGTATATTCAAGCAATCTATAACCATAAGATTATACCCCGACTTCACTCGGTCTAAACACGTTTTAAAACCAGTCCCTACAGTACCGTGACGTAGATTTACTACGTCACTTACTTGGGAATAGACGTCGAATGGTACTATGACTTGACATAATGGGTTATAAATAATTTTAGGAGTAATACCTAATTTCTTTAAATCCATTGCTTCAAGTGTAGAGGTTACTGGGTCTACAGTACAGTATTCAGACCAATATGTAGGCACTCCTAGCAAGGTTCCACTTCCAAAGTTACTAAATGTGTGCATAAGGTCTCCGTATTTAACAGTATGGCCAACTTGATGTCCACCACTAAACCTTATTACAAGTGAGTTCTCTGGATTCTTAGCACATATATTATGTACCGTCTGTCCCTTACCTTCATCGCCCATAAATGAGCCTAACACTATACTAATCATGATTTTAATAGAAATTTTGTTTGTCTTCGGTAGTTGTACTACTAGAAGCATCACTAGGAGTTTCTGCATACACAGGCTCCTCGTAATTGTCTTTAATTGCTTTAGCAATTACTTTATCCACTTCATCAGATTTGCACATTAGTACATTCTGTCCAAGTAGATTCTTCCAAGATTCAGCCACCCTTGTGCCATAACTGGCATTAGTAATGTGAATGTGGAATACATGGTACTGCTCTTGTGCTTTCAGAATTGCTTCATTAGCACTAATAGAACCAGCACCTTTTTGATACCCTAGAATTTCAGTCAAACTGTTACCTGGGATTCCTTGTAGATTAGGTTCATCACCAATAGTAAACAAGAATCCTTTAGTGTGTCTTTTGAACCAAGAATCGGTTTCAGTGTGATATCCTGCAACTATGTGAGCTAATAAATAGCTCTCACCTGCATTACCACCACCTCCACCTTCTATTACTAAGGACTCTAATGAATTTAGAATCTTCTCAGTATCAGATTCAAACTGTCCAACCTGAATAGGATATCTATCGAATTCGTGGTCTCCAACTGCCATAAACAACAATTGAGGATCACGTACTCCCATTTGCATGACAGAATCCATAATCTTAGGTAAATGGTTCTTAATCATTTCATAAGGAGTATTCATCATTGAACCAGTAACATCTAGTGCAATGATTATCGGAGTAGAGTATGGATGTTCTTGAGAGTCACGACACTCACGAACTCCAACATTGACCATTTCAGCTTTAACTTGAGTATTAAAGCTACGTGCATTTACATTAAATGACGCTGCTGTATTACTAGCATTTACTGAAATGTTCTTAAAGAGCTGGTCACGCGATGCTTTAGCATATCCTCTATCATCGGATAAAGTTCTATAAGCAATACTACTGTAAACACCACTTCCCATGATTAATTATCTAATGGGTTAGTAATGTCTCCTTTTACATCATCCAAATTAATGGATTCTGTTGCATCAGCAGGAAATTCTTCTTCGTCTACCTGCATGGCTAGAGCAAGTTCAATCTTTGCAACACGCAGTTTACGTGCCAATTCATGTCTTGTTTTTACCCATTCAGCCGGATTCAGATTCTCTCCCGGATTCAAAGAGTCTCTTGATTTAACGGCAAGATCATTATGCTTATTGATTTCTCCCTGAATACGGAGTACTTTCAACTTGCAGTCCTGAACGAATCTGTCTTCTTCAATTTTAGTCAATTCATACAGATTCTGTGCTCTTGCATCAAGTACACTCTGACCACTCTTACTCAATTTCTCTTTAAAACTGTTCATTTACATTTCACTTTAACATGTTAACTTCATAAGCATCTCTGTGTGTTAAAAATAATCTAACAATAGCCTAAGACTATCATCGAGCCTCCTACCGGAATCGAACCGATAACCTATCGCTTACAAGACGATTGCTCTGCCAGTTGAGCTAAGGAGGCAATTTCAGAAGACTTTGATATAAAACTATACTGCTGTAGTCTTCTTATGCAAATCAAAGATTGCGGTGCATACGGGAATCGAACCCGTACCCCAAGATAGACAGTCTAGTATCCTAACCTTTAGACCAATGCACCATAGAGCTAGCTTACCTACACTTAACTTCCGTTCCCGGACACAGGATTCAACTTCCGTTCCCAAGTGTATTGTCTCTTCCCGCCAGCTGAGGTATTCCCAATGTTATTGATAGGTGTCCATCTCTTCAAATAACTTGGTATGCTAATGAGACTGGGCATATTTTAACTTAATTAAGTCTACAGAGGGTGGGTGTTAGCCGTTTCTATCCCACCATTGCGTACTACAGTGCTAACTACCGTCTAAGCTTCCATCCCTTACGTCGCCTTAGAGTGTACATGATTATTATTGCCTAATCAGTTACTTGATTGGAAGGATTATGTACAAGGTATTCCCAACGGGGCTCGAACCCGTATTTCCACCGTGAAAGGGTGATTACCTAACCAGTTAGTAGATGGGAATATAAGAGTCATGAATAGGAGGTATAAGCATAGTCTAAAACTAACTCAAAGGCTAAGACCAGCTGCATGAGCAAAGACAAAGATAACGACCTTTAAGGGATTCGTTTTTATATGCAGCTGTCAGTACATTTTATAAGTTAATATGCCAAGATCTGTGGAAACAGATCTTAAAATTGCTATAAACTTTTTATACCTTTCCTATTCACGCAAAGAGAGATTAGAATCTAAAGCGATTCAGGTTCTCTACACCTCAGTAGTGAGAGCTTTCAGCTTCTCATATGTCTTAGTAAGAGCTTCTGGAATAACAATCTTAAGAGCAGCAATCTTACTACGCTCTTCAATTTGCCAAGTTCTGAACTCAGTTCCTTTAGTTTGCATTGTCATACTATAGACTTCACTTGCATCCCTATACTTACGTTCAAGTTCCAGATTGTGTTCCTCAACAAGCTTCTTGATTCTGTATTTGTACTTATTTAATGCTCCTTCAACATTTCTATGTTTCTGTTGTAGTTGCATATAACAATCCTCTACTAAATCAGAGCTAATTGATGGGACGAAATGATACATCATTGCATTGACACCTTCTCCTACTAGCTTATTAGGCTGCACCATACGTTTCATCATATCAGTACGTGCCATAGAGAATGGTTTGTCTGGATGGATAAACTTACCTAGAGTGGCTGCTTCAGCTTCTAAGTTATAATATTCCATTCTTTCTGCAATAGAGAATGTAGCAATGGCATCCTTCTCATTCCACATAATACCTCTTTCAGGAACTTCGGGCATTTCGGAAAGATTCTCAAGGTAATCACATAGATCAGCATTATCAATGAGGCTTAGTTCCTCATCCTTAGCCTTAATAGCTTCACGCATCCAAGCGCAGAAAGTATTCATTTCAGCGATTTCTTTAAGAAGTTCTGGTACAGAAGACAGGTATTGTTCGTTTCTACCTTCAGTTAAAATGGCAGCTTCACCTCCATTTAACAATCTTACAGTACTCGTAATAAATCCCACACCCTCTAAGGCTCTGCGATTAGATTCCATACATTCTTTAGCCAAATTAGCTAAATGATTAGCGGAAGTAGAAGTAATTCCCTTCTCGCCAAAGAATACACGATTAATTTCCTTCATATAAATCCTTATTAATTAAGTTAGTACCGGGTACGGGATTTGAACCCGTATTACATGTGTGAAAGACATGCGTCCTATCCAATTAGACGAACCCGACATCCGTTATGCCTTCCAGAAAGTGAATTCTGCATCACTTCCTCTTCCTACGTACTTTACTCCGAATCCATTGGCTCTATAAATAGGTTCTACGTCCAACCAATGATTCTTAATAGCTTCTTCCTCTGTTATATTATCAGATGCTATATAGGCAATCACATCTGATTGTTTAAACGCGGAAGCCAGACCATTCCAATTCTTAACTATTAAAGTATTAAAAGCTAAGATAACCGCATCGGGTATAGACTTAAAGTCTCTACTCATCAATTCCCTTGAATTTAACACTTTCACCATAATTTTAGTAATTAGGTTAATAATAATTTCACAACTCTTATTAATCAGCGCGGAGGCAGCTGGATTCGAACCAGCGGAACCCTTTTAGAGGTTCGGAGTCTTAGCAGGACTCTGGTATAGACCACTCACCCATACCTCCAATTACAGAAGACCTTGCTGTATCATTATTAATGCTGTTCGCCTTCTTAAGCTGTAAAAGATTGTTACTTCACAGCTTCAAAGTTGTCTTCGGTTGGATTATCCTTTTTATCCTCGACAAACATTTCTTTAAATGTCTTCTTAAAAGGAATACTCTTAAGAAGTTCAAATGCTGGGTTGAGATTCTCAGCTGTTTTAGCCATGAAACTACCAGCAGTATTTTCATTACCATAAACAGTAACTTGTCCAAGATGGATATGTTCATACATCTCTGCGGATGCTTCAGCAATGCCTTTAAGCTGATCCACTGTCTTGTATTGAACAATCATTTGTGGAGTCATACCACATCCAATCATCTTCTCTACTGCCTTTGCAGGAGCCATTTCAACAGCAGTAATCTTGTCTGCCTCTGCCATCAAAGATGCTCTCTTACCTTCAGCCTCTGCAAGCAACTTTCTCTTAGTACCTTCAGCTTCAGCTTCAAGTTGCATCTGAGTTGCATTTGCCTTAGCTTCTGCCTCCTTAAGAATTTCAGCAGCTTTAGCTTCTGCCTTAAGAATAGCTTCTTGCTTTACAGCTTCAGCATCAATAATGGCTTTCTCCTTAGCTTTATTAGCAGGCACAATTACCGTTGCATTTAATTCAGCTTCTTTAGCTTTGGCTTCAGCTTCTTTAATTTCTGCAATCTTCTCTTGCTCGGTTCTAGCAATAGTAGTTTCTGCATCCACTTTAGAAATACCTGCAACCTTATCGGCATCAGCAGCAGCCTTTGCAGCTTCTCCTTTAGCCTTAGACACTTCAATTGTAGCCATATGCTCGGCTACTCCAGCCTGCTTATTAGCTTCAGCTGTCTTCTTACGAGCTTCAGACTCATATTCAGCAGTCCTGGCCTCCTTCTCTTGAACAGCTTTAATTGTCTCAGCCTCCTGATTCTGTTGGGCGGCAGCAATACGAATTTGCTTAGCTGATTCGGCTTCTTGTTCTTTAGCAGCTGCTTCCGCTTTAGATTTAGCCATATTAGCTTTAGCTTGTGCATCCCATTCAGTCTGTTGAGAAATTGCAATAGACTCTTGCTCTGCTACCTTAGAAAGCTTCTCAGTATTAGCTTTAGCTACTCCTACTTCCTGCTCTTTCTGTTGATCTGCAATAGCAATACGTTGTTCCTTCTGCTGCTCTGACAGTTTAACTTCCTGCTCCTTAGTAGTTTCGGCTAATCTAATTGCTTTATCCTTATTAGTTTCAGCAATAGTAGTCTCTTGGTCCTTAAGAGTAATAGCAATGGCTACTTTCTGGTCTCTAGTCGTTTCAGCTACTTTAGTCTCCCTTTCCTTAGTAGTAAGGGCAATTTGAATTGCTCCTTTCTTCTCTTCTTCAGCAATAGCAGCTTCTGCCTGTGCTCTAGCCTTAGTAGTTTCTTTCTGACCTAGATTCTCAATATAATTAGCAGCATCTCTGATGTCACTAATATTGATATTAATCAGATACAAACCCAATTTGTTTAATTCAGTGTTAATATTGTCTCTGGCTTGAGTTAAGAACTTATCTCTGTTAGAATTAAGTTCCTCAATTTCCATAGAAGCTACAATAAGCCTCATTTGGCCATATACGATGTCTGAAATTAAACTCTCTTTATCTGTATCATCAACTCCAAGTAATCTATTAGCAGCATTCTGCATAATTAATGGGTCTTGGCTGATTGCTACAGTGACTGTAGTAGGAACAGTAACACGAATATTCTGGGCTGATAATGCATCCTTGAGAGTTAAATTCAACTGAATAGGACGCATTGACATTACTTCATATCCCTGAATGATAGGCCATACAAATGCAGCTCCACCGTGATACACTCTAGCAGTTTTAATTTCTACTTCCCTGCTGACTTGGTTCCCTTTGGCATCAAGTTCATTTACCTTCTCTTTGTGAGAACCAGTTTTACCATAAACTACTAATAGTTCATCAGATTTACATTTACGATAACGAGATAAAATCCCAATGATAGTAATAATTGCTATTAATACAATTACTCCTACGATAATTAATGTTGTCATTTCCATCTTATGAGTCTTTAATCTATGTACAATGTGTTATCCATAACCTCACGAATTGTAACCACTTGATTAACCGCATATGAAGTACCTGAAATAGAAACGAGTTCTACTTCTCTAGATGCTCCACTTATATTTATAAAAGCTAAATAGCGTTTATCATCTAAGCGAACATATATTCTAGCTGGTCTTCCTGCTAAGTATACAAGAGGTTCGTCGGTTGGAAAGTTCTGTAATTTCATACAGAATTTATATAAATGATACAGCATAAACACAAATACAAGACCTATAAAGAATCCTATTAACCAATCAATCCAGGTTATCTCATAACCTAGTAGTTGTTTAATAGAAGTCCATCCTCCAAATCCCATCAGGAAGTGAATAAGACCTTTAAATGAAACAACATCACCAATGTCGAAATCGGCATCTCCATCGAAGTCCACATCAACATCAAGTTCACCTGCAACCCATGATATTATGAATTGCAAGATAAAGATACCATAGGCAACACCACCTATGATATAATACACATCACTCATCTTGTTAATAATTTAATCTGTTAATAAATAGTGGGACAGGATGGAGTCGAACCATCATCTCTGAATTTTCAGTCCAGCGCGAACTGACCACCTGCGCTACTGCCCCATATTGCCTACACATACGTCTTCACTGGATTTTATGCTTTATTACGCCAGTTGCTTTGGACAACCTAAATCCTTCAGTGCTGTACAATCTTAAAGGCGCCATACAGACTGCCATCGCACCTACTCCCATTATCGTGTCACGCAACGTATCCACATCCACCTCTAGGACTTTCACCTAGACCACATCCTCGGCATTATAGTATCTTAGTGAATAATAAACAATGAAACAAACTGGAAATTAATTTTAAAGTTAATATTATGTCTATAAGATACTAAGGGTGTTATGTCAGAATCGAACTGACGACCTATTGAACCACAATCAAGTGCTCTAACCAACTGAGCTAATAACACCATATATAGTTACTCATTCTCGTAACCTTCGCGCACTGCATTTGCAAATACTTGTTTACACATCTCGTATTCTAGAATGGCTAGTGCTAAGTCTTCTCCTACGTCTTCTACAAACTTGTCTCGGTTATCAGTCTCGTCAAGTTCGTTTAATACCGCTATCAAGTATTCTAGTAGTTCAAGACATCTATTGTAGCTTTCCCCAACTTTATTAATAATGGCTATCCTATCATTGCTTCTCTTATAGTACTTATGGGTTGAATAATTACAGTATAACACTACTAATGCACATATAAGTGTAGTAGTAGTGAATGCTTCATTTATATAACATAAGATACTGTGAGTTACAGTAGCAATTAATACAACTGTATTAGCATAAAACATCCAATTTAAAGACTTGAGAGCTTTACGGTGTGATAATAAATTATCAACCTCTTCTTTTACCTCGTTAAGCGATTCTAATTCTTTTTCATACTGTTCACATGATACTTCAAGTAGTTCTTCACTCATATTATTCAATTTAGTTTAATAGTGGACCGTGTGAGATTTGAACTCCTCCTTCATCTTGCAAGGATGATGTGCTCCCGGATTACACTACACAGCCCAGATTTAGTCTCACTATCGTAGGACTATAAGCTTCCAACGTCCGACTGGCTACGGAAGGTTATTTACCGGTCTAATAACCTATTATTCATTTTATATGCTTTGTTACTTCTTAGTTAAGTACCTGTACACATCTTCGCTACTACTAGATACTACGATCATTACACCTATCCAGGAGCTAATTACAAACAGTGTCAGAACTAGTAACATTCCATAGTCGAACTCGTAACGTTCTTTATTTCTTTGCCTTACTTTGTACTCAATAATTAATCCGATTATGGTACGTAATAAAGTAGCAATGCATCCAGCCGAATAAATCCATAAGAACAACATACTACTTCTTTCTAAACATCACTATACCTGGAGATACAAATACTATAACTGCAACAACACCAATCCATGAAGTTATTACAAGAGTTAATTCCATTAATAAGTCACACAAGTTGTAAGTGTAATTAGAATTTCTCTTATAGTCACGATATTCATAGAAACACACAGCCATCAAAGCAACTACACATCCGATAATATAAATAATCAGCATCATACATTTTTAATTATTAGTTAATAAGTACCCCGACTGCGATTCGAACGCAGATATGTGGCTTAGTATAAGAACTAGGAGTCGAACCTAATTCTTATTGTTATTAATTTCATTTTTATGGTAACGGTAATAGGAACGTTCTCCACACTTGTTCTTAGACTTATAAGTATCAAGCTGTGAATCACAGTTAGGACATATGCATCGTAAATTATCTCTACGATTGTTAGATGCATGTCCGTCTATATGGTCAATGATAAAGACCAGCTCTTTACCATTCCAGATAGGCTTCATACCACATATAGCACATACTCCACCTTGCTCTTTTAGAATATCTTTCTTGAAGGCCTTAGGAGAGTAGTTAGCTCTCATTATACTTTCATCACCGTCCAAAAGCTTCTTGTAAGCAAGCATATGAGCATGTTCAAATTGACATTTAGGACCACAGTACTTGCCATAACTTCCGTTATAACTAATAAGTTCTGCACCACAGTTTAAACAGTATTTGTACTTCCTATTGAATGTTTCTTTAGGATTAATTTTACGTTTAATTGGTAACTCTATGCCAAGTCTACGCGCTACATTCTTAATATTAGCACCTGAACAACCATATCTTCTTCCTATTTCCTCATAACTGAGCTTATCTATCAAAATTAAATGCTCAAGTTGAGCTTTCTCGTTAATCCATTTACTTGTCATATTCGTCTAAATTAGAAATTCGTACCTCAAAGATACGAATCTTTTACGAATTAAACAAGTAAATGGATGTTTTGTTGAAATTAATAACAGTGAGTTACGGACTCACCAGCCGTATGAAGGCCACTGTTCTATCCCTTGAACTATCGAGGCATTAACAGAAGACATTGTAATCATATGTAACATGACACCTGCTGTATGTCTTCTTAGGCGATACTATTTTATGAACATAAAGCTATCAGTTCTTTAGTAGTCCTTTTATATTGCAATCTGTTATATCTTTCTCCCTTACATATTGCACAACTACAGGGAGTACTCATGGTTTTAAACCTAAAGGTATTCTTAGCATTATAAAGTTCAGTCCAGCTTATTGCTTTACGCCACTTATTACTGCTACAGATATACCAATGCGGAAATGACCGTTTAATCCTAGTAATATACTTCTGGTCTTTCTTTAGGTTCCTCCACAATTTGTTTCTGTGAATTCTTGATTCTTTCATGTTTAGTTCTTCCATCGTCTCGTCCGTTGATATTAACAATGTCCTGACTTGGATTGTAACCAGTACCAATGAATTTCTTCATATCTAGTCCCGATAAATTGATTGTCTTCATACGATAATTAAATTTTAATAGTTAAATACACTGTGATACTTTAGCCAATCTCTATAAGCTTTAGCATCCATGTTATAGGAATAATTCCAGTGAAACCTTCTCAGCTCCTTAATAAGTTCTGTTCGTATTTCATACGTGAGACGCACACCAGGTGCTGTATTAGATATGTAGAATTGTTCTTTAACAAATGAGAAATACCCGTATAATATAGGTGTGCGCTTTCCCTTAAACTTATTAAGTAGAATAGCATGCAAACGGCTGTTATCCTTGCTGTACTTCGTCGGATATAGTGTCACGTTCATTGTCTAATATAGCAACAGCTAGACTATAACCATTATATAATGTCCCAATAAGACGTTTAAGTTTCTTCTTTATCTTCCTAGGAAGTTTTGGAAGATTAACATTCATAAGCTCTTCAGCTTCTTTATGTCTGGCTCTAACAGCAAGTTCTAAGTTCTCAGGGACATCTTCGGAATCAAAGAATGCGTTCAATACAGGTTCCTCTGGTAACAATCTTATGACTCTGTAAGCTACTCTTGCTTTCTTATTGTTACTGAGCTGATCAACGTGTTTAAATTTCAATTTCATAATCTTTCATTAATAAATTAATAAGAGGAAGGACAGGGATTCGAACCCTGGGATCGCTGTTACACGACCAACAGTTTTCAAGACTGCCGCATTAAGCCAACTCTGCCACCCTTCCATTAATAAGAGAGCATCTATCTTTCGATTACATACTCAATGACACTCTCCGAATTACTCCGGTCCTCGACAGTAGACCTTTACTGTTTAGCTAAAGCTGTCGACACTTTAGGTTATCAGTTTCGCACGCCCTGCACGACTCGAACATGCAACACACCCAGTTTTGGAGACAGGGGCTCTACCGATTGAGCTAAGGACGCATTTTAGTTACCAATCCTGAATGATTGTAAGGAACATTACTATAAAACCCGCTGTACCTACAGCAACTCTGCCATCTTCATTTAGTGGAGAATACACTGCTATTAGAATTAATACAAATCCTAATAATAGTTGTAATATAAACTTAACATTTCTCATAATCACGCATCTCCAGAATTAGCAATCCACATGATGTATATGATCATAATCACACCTACGACAAATTCTGTTAACATAATCAAATACGTTTAAAATTAAACATTGCGGCGAGTGCAGGATTCGAACCTGCGACCAATTGGTTAACGGCCAACTGCTCTACCACTGAGCTAACTCGCCATTTAAATACTAAACACCATCTAGCATTATTAAGAAACCTATAATGGCTATCATAGAACCAATTATGATTGGAACTCCTATAATATCTCCTAAGTTTACTAGTATTGGCAACAATAGAATCATGCATCCAATTAGAAACATGATAAGTCCTTTAATAAATCTGTGTGTCATAAAATCTATATATTTCCTACTGACAGGCGGCAGCATGATTATCCATGCGGAATTATCATGCCCGTGGGAGTCATTACATAAGTCTTAGAGACTTGAATGAAATACCACTTAACTGCTTTCTTAATTAACTTAAATAGTTTCATAATAACTCAGTTTTAGTCAGTAAATTAATAATCTAAAGAAACCACTCTATCTTCACAGACCGAGTGGTCGAATACAATTATTTGTACTTCAAGTTGCTTAATTAAAACATTTCCAGTGACTCCAGAGGGACTTGAACCCTCGACCCACGGATTAACAGAATATTTTAGATATTCTATCTTCAGAGATAACATAATCTTTGGTGAAATTTATTCCTTTAACTTGTCCATTCTTGGATGTTTCAGTCCTAAGAGTAATTGTACGTCTATCAACCAACTCAGACATAGGGAATAAATAAATTGTATCTAAATCACAACATATAACTACATCCACTTCATCAATGGTGTATTTATGAGTTTCTTTGTTACTCCAGTTATTTGTCACTAAACTAAAACAAAGAGAGTTATTCTCTGTCTTAGTATCAGTGGTTTTAACTTGACACTTAAAGAATTTGTTGTTGTGGAAGACAACGAAATCAAAAGGGAGATTGTCAGACATAGGTAATAATACATCAATACCATACTTAGCTAACTCTCCGATTGCTACACGCTCTCCCATTTCACCTAATTGTTTGTTATTTCTAACTTCCATGTCACTCCGCAGGGACTTGAACCCTGTTCTATAGATTAAAAGTCTATAGCATATCCATACATGCTCCGGAGTGAGACATCCGTTAATCCGTTGCTCTAAGCCAGCTGAGCTATGGAGTCATCCTACAGAAGACAGAATTAAATCACACGAATAAATTGGCGGTTGCCAAGTCATGAAGTGCTGACGTCTTCTTATATTTCACTAAATCGAAGAGTGGGCGCTCGGATTCGAACCGAGGAATACAGATTTTGCAGACCTGCCTATTAAGCCACTCTAGCACGCCCACATGTCAATGGACTAATGTAAGGCGAAAGTGAAACGGTTTAATCATTAAGGTTTTAATGATTGGATCTAGTGAAACTAAACAAACATACAAATAAATCGTCTGGGTAGTGTGGCTCGAACACACGACATCTAGGTCCAGGAACTAATGCTTTAGAGATTTATCCAATCATTAGAGTTAATAGATTTAATATC
>ERZ772892.2280-NODE-2280-length-16807-cov-19.582856_pt1 | contig 16807 bp, 9 predicted proteins | sample MGYA00512126_ERZ772892 | MGnify/ENA primary metagenome ERZ772892 (study PRJEB29015, sample SAMEA2737697) | human gut metagenome | biome: human gut; feature: human-associated habitat; material: faeces | place: China | collected 2012 ... | reverse complement strand
GAAATTTATCGTATTCTTAACCGTTGACCACCGATGCCATGACCACCGCCGCGAGGGCCGCGGTCTCGGTGCGCAGACGCTGTCGTCCGAGGGTGATCTCTTCGAAACCGTTGGCCAGCGCGAAGGCGATTTCGCCGGGCGAGAAGTCGCCTTCGGGACCGATGAAGACCGTGGCCGTCTCGCCCGGACGGAGCGCGCGGGCCAGGTAGGCCTTCCCGGCGGGCGACTGCGCCGGGGCGCAGTGGGCGATGAACTTCCGCCCCTCGGGGGCCGACAGCACCGCTTCGCGGAAGGGGGTGAGCGGATGCAGCACGGGGCGGTAGGCCTTGAGCGACTGTTTCAGCGCCGCGGTGACGACCTTCTCGCCCCGCTCGGGCTTGAAGACCCGGCGTTCGCTGTGTTCCGTTTCCAGCGGCACGACGGCCGTGACGCCCACCTCGGTGGCTTTTTCCAAAAACCACTCGAAACGCTCCGAATTCTTGGTCGGCGCGATGGCCATCGTCAGCGCGTAAGGCAGTTTTTCGAACCCGGTTTCGGCGCTGACGACCCGCACGGTGCAGCGCCGGGGATTGTCGTCGGTGATTTCGCAACAAAATAAATTGCCCCGTCCGTCAGTTATATGGATGCGCCCGCCGCACTGGAGCCGCAGTACGCGGATGCAGTGTTTCGACTCCTCCTCGTTCAGCGTATGAAGCGGGGGGACGATGTCCGGCGCGTAGAAAAGTTGCATGATTGGAGACCTATTATTTATTCTATTTACAGATTTTTCCCTAACTTTGTCGAATAATGCGCGACAAAGTTACTAAAATAACACGATCGATGAAACGTATCACCGCTTTATTAACACTTTTTCTGGCTATGACATTCATATCCTGCAAGTCCGGGAAAACCGTGGGCGAAAATCCTTTTTTCGCCGAATGGGAGACCCCATACGGCGTGCCGCCCTTCGACAAGATCGAACCGGAGCACTTCCTGCCTGCGATCGAACGCGGCATGTCGCTGCACGAGGCCGAGATCGACGCCATCACGTCGAACAACGACGCGCCGACGTTCGAGAACGTCATCCTCGCCTACGACGCTTCGGGAAAGATGCTTTCGCAGGTCGAGCTGATCTTCGGGATGCTCTGCGCCGCGGAGAACACCTCCGAAATGCAGGCGCTGGAGGAGCAGATTATGCCCCGGATGGCGGCGCACGCCGACAAGATCCGTCTCAACGGGAAACTTTTCGAACGGATCAAAGCCGTCTACGACCGTCGTGCCGCGCTGGGACTCGACGCCGAGCAGAGCCGTCTGCTGGAGAAGACCTACCGCAGTTTCGTGCGCGCCGGAGCGCTGCTCGACGCCGAGCGGAAGGCGCGTCTGAAGGCGATCAACGAGGAGCTGTCGCTCACGGCCGTGAAGTTCGGGCAGAACCTCCTCGCCGAGAACAACAACTATGCGCTGGAACTCGCCTCGTCCGATCTGGACGGCATTCCGGCCACGGCCCGCGATCTGGCCCGCGAAAAGGCCGAGGCGATGGGCCGGAAGGGCAAATACGTCTTTACGCTGCACAAGCCCAGCCTGATCCCGTTTCTGACCTACTCGTCGAAACGCGAACTGCGCGAGCAGATCTACAAGGCCTACCTCAACCGCTGCAACAACGGCGACGAGTATGACAACAAACAGCTGATCAACGATTTCATCCGCCTGCGCACGGAGAAGGCCCACCTGCTGGGCTATCCCTCGTATGCCGCCTACGTCGTGGACGACGAGATGGCCGGAACGACCGACGCCGTGTACGGCCTGCTGGAGGAGATCTGGACCCCGGCGCTCGAAAGCGCCAAGGGCGAGCTGGCCGAGATGGAGGAGCTGTTCCGGAAGGATTTCCCCGAGGGAGAGTTCGCGTCGTGGGACTGGTGGTATTACGCCGAGAAGGTCCGCAAGCAGAAATATGCCCTCGACGAGGAGATGCTGCGGCCCTATTTCTCGCTGGAGAACGTGCAGGGAGGCATCTTCTTCCTCGCCAACCGGCTCTACGGCATCACGTTCCGCCCGATCGTCGTGCCGCTGTACCACCCCGAGGCGGTCGCTTACGAGGTGCTCGACGTCGACCAGTCGCATCTGGGCGTGCTCTATTTCGATTACTTCCCGCGCGACGGAAAGAGCCAGGGCGCGTGGTGCGGCAACTACGTGGAGCAGACCTACGAGGACGGGAAGCGCGTGGCGCCCGTGGTGTCGGTCGTCTGCAACTTCACGCGCCCGGCGGGGGGCAATCCCGCGCTGCTGACCCTCGACGAGACCGAGACGCTGTTCCACGAGTTCGGGCATGCGCTCCACTTCCTGTTCCACGACGTGAAGTACCGCGGACTCGCGGAGGTCGAGGGCGATTTCGTGGAGCTGCCCTCGCAGCTGATGGAGAACTGGGCGTTCGATCCCGAGGTGCTCAGGCAGTATGCCGTGCATTACCGTTCGAACGAGGTGATTCCGAAATACCTCGTCGACAAACTGCGCCGCAGCGAACTTTTCAACCAGGGTTTCATGGCCACCGAGCTGATCGCCGCGTCGCTTTCGGACATGGACATCCACTCGATCACCGAATACGAGCCGTTCGACCCGATGGCCTTCGAGCGCAAGGCCCTGACCGAAAAACGCGGGCTGATCCCGCAGATCGAGCCGCGCTACCGTTACCCCTATTTCTCGCACATCTTCGACGGCGGCTACTCCGCGGGCTACTATTTCTATACGTGGGCCGAGGTGCTCGACAAGGACGCCTTCGAGGCCTTCCGCGAGAGCGGCGACCTCTTTAACAAGAAGATCGCCGGCGATTTCCGCCGCAAGATCCTCGCCCGCGGCGGCTCGGAGGACGGCATGACCATGTACCGCGACTTCCGCGGCAAGGACCCCGACAAGCGGGCGATGCTTCGCGGCCGGGGGCTTCTGAATGAACCCGAACCGTCCGGCGAGGACGCCGCTCCCGCCGCCGAAACGGCATCCGCCGCCCGGGAAAACTGAAACTCGCACCCATCGGAAAAGAAACCGCTAATTTGATATGATAATGAAAAAAGTACTGTTTATTATGGCCGTTTCCGCTATGGCGGCAGGCTGCGCCGACAATTCGATCCCCAAAGCGCAGCTGCCCGAACTCGATCTGTCGAATCCCCTGCTGGCCGCATGGGATACGCCCCATGAGACCCCGCCGTTCTCCGAGATAAAACTCGCGGACTACGAACCGGCGTTCGATGCCGCGATCGCCTGCTCGCGCGCCGAGATCGACGCGATCGTGAACAACCCCAGGAAACCCACCTTCGGCAATACGATCGTGGCGCTGGAGCGTCAGGGCGAGCTGCTCAACCGCATCGCGGGGCTTTTCTTCAACCTGCTCGAAGCCGACACGTCGGACGAAATGCAGGAGATCGCACAGCGCGTGCAGCCCAAGCTGACCGAACTGTCGAACGACATCTCGCTCAATCCCGAGCTGTTCGCCCGGGTGAAACAGGTCTACGAGCATCCGGGACGTCTTCGCAAAGAGGACAGGAAACTGCTCGAGGACACCTATCAGAGTTTCGCTCGCAGCGGCGCGGCCCTTTCCGACGCCGACAAGGAGCTTTACCGCAAGTACACCTCCGAACTCTCGGGGCTGACGCTCCGGTTCGGGCAGAACGCGCTGGCCGCGACCAACGCATTCACGCTCAGCATCACCGATCCGAAGGTGGTGGCCGAGCTGCCCGCATTCGTCCGCGAAGGCATGGCCGCCGAGGCCAAGGCCCGCGGCGAGAAGGGCTGGACCGTGACGCTGCAACATCCCAGCTACCTGCCGTTTATGACCTATTCCTCGAACCGCGAACTGAAGGAGAAACTCTGGAAAGCCAGCAATTCGAGGGCGCTGGGCGGCGAGTTCGACAACACGGAGATCGTGAAGAAAATCGCCAATACGCGTCTGAAGATCGCCAACCTGCTGGGCTACAAGTGCTATGCCGATTACGTGCTCGAACGCCGCATGGCCGAGAATACGAAAACGGTCAACGACTTCCTCGCGGAACTGCTGGCCGCGACCAAGTCCTATGCCGACGCCGACTACCGCACGGTGAGCGACTACGCCGCTACGCTCGGTTTCAAGGGACAGCTGATGCCCTGGGACTGGTCCTATTACACCGAGAAATACAAGGATGAGAAATATGCCCTGAACGACGAGCTGGTGAAACCCTACCTGAAACTCGAAAACGTGAAGAAGGGCGTCTTCATGCTGGCCAACAAGCTCTACGGGCTGAATTTCACGCCCGACGACAAGATCGAGGTGTACCATCCCGACGTGACGGCCTACGACGTGACGGACGCCGACGGACGCTTCATGGCGGTCCTCTACCTCGACTTCTTCCCCCGCGAGTCGAAGCGTTCGGGGGCGTGGATGACCGAGTTCCGCGGCACGAAGATCGAGGACGGCAAGGAGATCCGTCCGCTGGTGTCGCTGGTGATGAACTTCACCAAGCCCTCCGAAACGGCTCCGTCGCTGCTGACGTTCGACGAGCTGGAGACCTTCCTCCACGAATTCGGACACGCGCTGCACGGCATGCTGGGCGAGGGCAAGTACGAGTCGCAGACCGGCACGAACGTCTACCGCGACTTCGTGGAACTGCCCTCGCAGCTGATGGAGAACTGGGCGACCGAGAAGGAGTTCCTCGACCTGTGGGCCGTGCACTACGAGACCGGCGAGCCGATGCCCGCCGAGATCGTCGACCGCATCGTCGCCGCGCAGAACTATCTGGCGGCTTACGCCAACGTGCGCCAGCTGTCGTTCGGCATGACCGACATGGCATGGCATACGCTCACCGAGCCGTTCGAGGGCGACGTGGAGCAGTTCGAAGCCGTCTCGATGGCCCCGACGCAGGTGCTGCCCGTCGTTCCCGGAACGGCGATGGCTCCGGCCTTCGGCCACATCTTCTCGGGCGGTTACGCCGCCGGATACTACGGTTACAAGTGGGCCGAGGTGCTCGAGGCCGACGCTTTCTCGCTCTTCAAGGAGAAGGGCATCTTCAACCGCGAGGCGGCTTCGTCGTTCCGCGAGAACGTCCTCGCGAAGGGCGGCACGGAGCACCCGATGGAACTCTACGTGCGTTTCCGCGGCCACAAGCCCGAAACCCGCGCCCTCATCGAAAAGATGGGTCTGGGAAAATAAGCGATCCGTTCACCGATTCCGGAGGAGGGCCTGTGCAGGCCCTCCTCTTTTCGTATCCCGGGGACCGGAACCGCAGGCTGCCGTTCCGGGTCGGGCATTCGGATCTTCGGCGCCGCGGGCGCCGACGCGTCTGTCCGCCCCCCCCCGCCGGGCGCGATTCAGTTTTGCAACCGTCCGGTTTTTTCGTATCTTTGCGACTTGGGAAGAGAATTTTTTTGTTGACTACATCTATGCTTGAAAAATCGAATGCCGCATTGATCGAGGCGATCCATGCGCATACTCCGCAGCATTCGAATCCGGCTTCGCTGCTGATGGACATGCTGAACATAGGCCGCGAGGCCGCTTACAGGAGGCTGCGCGGCGAGGTGCCGTTCACCTTCGGCGAAGCCAGCGCGCTGTGCGCGCGGATGCACTTCTCGCTCGACCGGGTGGTGGGGCTGGCGGCTACGGACAAGTTGTCATTCCAGCTCAAGTTCAAGGAGTTCACCGCGCTGCTCGAAACCTATAACGAGATTCTGGAACGCGACATCGCCTTTATGCGCGAGGTGGCGTCAGACCCCACGACCGAATTTGCCACGGCGACCAATTCGCTGCCGGCGGAGTTCTACGGCAAATACGACAACCTGAACCGGTTCAAGCTCTTCAAATGGCTTTACCAGCACGAAGTGGGCAACCCCGCCGTGAGGACCTTCGAGGAGCTGAAGCTCCCCGCGGAATTGCAGCGCAACTGCCGGGAGTATGTCCGGTGGGTGCAGTCGGTCGCGACGACCTACCTGATCTTCGACGACAGCAATTTTAAGCACTGGCTCAACGCCCTGCGCGCCTACCGGGAGATGCACCTGATTTCGCAGGAGAGCGTTCGCGTGCTCCGGGACGAACTCTTCGCCATGCTCGACGAGATGGAGACGGTGGCGGTCAAGGGGGAGTTCGAGAACGGCAACAAGATCTTCCTCTATCTTTCGGACATCGACCTCGAGTCGTCGTACAGCTATGTCACGACCAGCAGACACCAGGCCGTGAACATCGGAATGTTCTCGCTGAACGGACTGCGGACGCCCGATCCGCTGATGTACGAATACGTGAAGAAATGGATCAAGACCCAGAGCCGGTTTTCGACGCTCATATCCGGCAGCGGAGAGCTGCGGCGCATCCACTATTTCAAGCGTCAGCGCGAGATCGTCGCCCAGCTGGGCTGACGCCCCGTTTCCGATGCGGAGTCTCTCCGGCGGGCACGAAAGGAAAGGGGAGGGTTTCACAACCCTCCCCTCGAAGCCTCCGGATGTGCGGAACATAGTTGCGTCACTGTCAAGCAATCCTTCCAACTTCTGTGGGCGTCACTACATGCAAACTGAATTCTTCATAGCCCCTTTCGGAACTGGTACAAACGTACGCCATTTCAGCGGGCGAACCAAGACGAAAATCGAAACAATCCGAAATGCGATGTTCTAATTTCGTGTATCGAACGGATTATCGCCGCTCCGGTTTCGATAATCGGTTATTCCGGGAGGCGGCGTTTCGATTATCGAAACGAAAGGCCTCCGGCGTCTGGAATCCGAAACGCCGCTTCCGCCCGCCGCAGAAATGAAAAAACGACTAAATTTTGCACGGGCCGCGACGAAGTAGTAAAAAATTACTACTTTTACCCCGTCCCCGTTCATACCGGCTATTTCCCATGGAAGACGAAAGAACACTGCTCGAAAAACTTGCCCGCGGCGACCGCGCGTCGTTCGACGCCCTCTACATGAGGTATGCGGCGAAGACCGAGGAGTTTCTGTGCCGCATGCTCAAGAACCGGGCAGAGGCCGAGGACATCACCCACGACCTGTTCCTGAAAATCTGGCAGAACCGCAGCACGATGGCCGGCGTCACGGCCTTCGGCTCCTACCTGTTCCGCATGGCCCGCAATGCCGTATACGACCGTTTCGACAGCCGCGCGGTGCGGACCAACTTCGCCCGGCAGACCAATCTGCTGCCCGAATACGAACTTCCGGACGTGGACAACCGCGATCTGCTGCTGCTGATTCAGCTGGCGGTGGAGAAGATGCCCGGGCAGCGGCAGCGCATCTTCCGCATGAGCCGTGAGGAGGGCATCGCCAACGACGAAATCGCCCGGCGTCTTGGCATCTCCACGCGCACCGTCGAAAATCAGATTTCGAGGGCCTTGTCCGAACTGCGCAAACTCGTCACGCTGATCCTGTTTTTCTTCTAAAAACTTTTTTCACCTTTCGGGCGTGCGTAACGGCCGCGTGAACCGTCTTATTGGTGAAACGGGAAAGATCGTTATGTCTGTAAATCGAATAAAAACCATTATCGAAACCTTCCTCGGCAGCGACATGCCCGGGGAGGTGCAGCAGCGCTTCGCGGAGTGGCTGCGCGACCCCGCCTCGCGCGATGAAAAGGAGCGGGCGCTGGAAAACTACTGGAACGGACTCCGGGCCGAAGAGCCGGGAGGCCGTGAACGCAAACTCGAACGGCTCCACGAGGCGATGCGCCGCGGCGAGCGGTTCCGCGTCCGCCGCATCTGGCGCAACGTCGCAGCCGCGGCCGCCGTCGTGCTGCTGGCCGCCGGAACGAACTACGTCGTGGTGAAGGATTACCTGCGCACGAAGATCGAAACCAACATCGTCACCTCGGCCCACGACAAGGGCGAGTACGTACTGCCCGACGGTACGCATATCTGGCTCAACGCCGGGAGCGTGCTCCGGTACTACGGCGACCTGACGGGGCGCCGCAGGGTGGTGGAACTCGACGGCGAAGGCTTCTTCAAGGTCCGGCACGATGCCGACCGTCCGTTCATCCTGCAGATGGAGGATATGAACATCGAGGTGCTCGGCACGGAGTTCGACGTGATCAACTACGCCGAGTTCGCGACCACAGAGGCCATTCTCTGCAACGGCAGCATCCGCGCCTACGGCGGCCGTCTGCCGGCGCCCGTGACGCTGAAACCCGGCGACAGGCTGGTGTTCGACAGGAAGGAAGGGCGCGCCTCGCGCTCGCGGGTCTCGACGCGCAACTACTCGCAGTGGATGGGCGGCTCGTTGTCGTTCGACGACACCTCGCTGGCCGACATTCTCACCAACCTCGAACGCTGGTACGCCGTCGAGATCGACGCTCCCGAGGCGTGGACCCGGCAGGTGCGCATGTCGTTCAAGCTGATCCGCAACGAAAGTATCGAGGAGATTCTGAAAGCCATGTCGCTCGTCGTGGAGATGGACTACGTCTGCGCAGGGCGGCGCATAACGATCATTCCCAAACAACCGAAAAATTCCTAAAAATTACGCGCCTATGTAAAAAGGACCCGGACTTTCCCGCTTTCACTTCCGGAACGCAGAATCCGTTCCGGCCGTTTCGACCATTACCTAAATTACAAACCCATGCGTAAACTTATCCAAGCTAAAATCCTTGGTGCAGCCCTGCTATTGCTTTTTCTGACCACGGGAGGACGGGCGCAAACTCCCCCCCCCCACGGTTAGCATTGCCAAGGAAAACGTCTCTGTCGAACAGGTTTTGAAAGAGATAGAGCGACTGACCAATTACACGTTTTTCTACAATAACGGCGACTTCGACCTCAAGCGGATCGTGTCCGTCGCGGCCGTGCGCAAGCCCGTGTCCGAGGTGGTGCGGCAGATGCTGCCCGACTGTTCGTGCCGTTTCGAGAACCGGAGGATCATCCTCGTCAAGGACGCCGCGCCCCAGCGCCAGACGGTGAAGGGCGTCGTCAAGGACGAGAAGGGTGCGCCCGTGATCGGCGCCACGGTCCTCGTGACCGATGCCGGGCAGACCCGGGGCATATCGACCGACATGAACGGCAGCTTCACGCTCACCCTCCCGGCGCTTACGGCCGAAGCCATGCTCGAAGTGTCGTTCATCGGCTTCGACACCTACAAATCGGCGGTCGGAAGCCGCACGTTCTTCGACGTGGTGCTGACCTACGCCCAGCAGAGCATCGACGAGGTGGTCGTGGTGGGATACGGCGTGCAGAAGAAGGCCAACCTCACGGGAGCCGTGGCCACCGTGTCGCAGAAGGAGCTGAAAGACCGTCCCGTGTCGAACGTGGGCCGCGCCTTGCAGGGCGTGATCCCCAACCTCAACGTGACGCTCTCGTCGGGACAGCCCGGAGCCGGAGCGACCTACAACATCCGCGGTACGACCTCGCCCAACGGCGGCAGCCCCCTGGTGCTGATCGACGGCGTCGAGACCTATCCCGACCGCATCAACTCGAACGACATCGAGTCGATCACGGTCCTGAAGGACGCTTCGTCCGCCGCCATCTACGGCGCACGCGGAGCCTTCGGCGTCATCCTGATCACCACCAAGAGCGGCAAGTACAACGAGAAGGCCGAAGTGTCGTACAACGGCTATTTCTCCGTCTCCAGCCCCACGACCTCGACCGACTACGAGACGCGCGGATACTACTCGGCCAAGATCGCCGACTTCTTTATGATGGCCACGCAGAACACCCCCTACACCTCCTACACCGAGGCCGACTACAAGGCTCTCTGGGAGCGGCGCAACGACAAGACCGAGAACCCGGCGCGTCCGTGGGTCGTCACCGACAGGCGCAACGGCCGTCAGCAGTACGTCTATCTGGCCAACTTCGACTGGTACAACTACCTCTACGACGACAGCCGCCCGACGTGGGACCACAACATCAACATCAAGGGCGGAACCAAGGCGCTCTCCTACATGGTCAGCGGACGCTATTACCAGCAGAAGGGCGTCAACCGCATCGAGCCGGACATGTTCAAGTCCTACAACTTCCGCGTGAAGCTCCAGGCCGAGATCAAACCCTGGCTGACCATCGCCAGCAACACCAAGTTCTTCCAGTCGAACTACAAGTATTACGGTTACGAGGACGAGTATAACAACTTCCGCAAACCCACGCTGCACGCCCTGGCGTCGTTCGTGCCGGTGAATCCCGACGGTACGGCCGTGTCGCACACCTCGATGACCCAGTCGTCGACCCACTACCTGATGGACGGTTACAGCGCCATGATGCAGAAGGGCAAGAGCTTCGGCAACAAGAAGACGCAGGAGATCACCACGACGTTCGAAGCCACGTTCAAACTGCACAAAAACTTCAACGTAAAGGCCGACTTCAGCTATACGCAGGGATACCTCCACAACGACTACCGCAGCGTCAATGTCCAGTATTCGCAGTATCCGGGCGAGGTGATGACCGAACCCGAAGGAAGCTTCCCCAACAAGTACAAGGAGGTCGTCTGGGACCAGAACTACTATGTGGCCGACGTCTACGGAACCTACAACAAGACCTTCAGCGAGAAGCACAACCTGACGCTGATCGCCGGTTACAACTACGAGGCCAAGTATTACCGCGACCTCACGGCGGCCAACGACGGACTGCTGTCCGAGGACCTCTCGGACTTCAACCTCGCCAAGGGTACGACCAACTTCACGCTCAACGGAGGCCGCAACGAATACGCCATCATGGGCTGGTTCTACCGCGCGGCTTACGATTACAAGGGCAAGTACCTGGCCGAAGTCAACGGACGCTACGACGGTACGTCGCGTTTCCCGCGCGGCAAGCGTTACGGCTTCTTCCCCTCGTTCTCGGCGGCATACCGCATCAGCGAGGAGGCGTTCTTCGAACCGCTGCGCAAGACGGTCGACAACCTCAAGATCCGACTTTCGTACGGTTCGCTCGGCAACCAGCAGATCGGTTACTACGACTTCATCCAGACCATCACGACCAAGGGCTCGATGGGCGACTATTCGTTCGACGGTACGATTCTCGGCCAGCACGCCACGGTGAGCGATCCCGTGTCGGGCAACCAGACCTGGGAGAAGGTCATCTCGAAGAACCTCGGCGCGGATCTCAACATGTTCAGCAACCGTCTCTCGCTGACGGCCGATTTCTACATCCGCGACACGAAGGGCATCCTGGGCAAGGGCAAGTCGCTGCCCTCGATCTACGGCGCCAACGAACCGCAGGTCAACTCGAACAACCTCCGTACGAAAGGTTACGAACTGGTGCTGGGCTGGCGCGACTCGTTCAAACTCGCCGGAAGCACCTTCAGCTACGGCATCACGGGGACGTTCTCGGACTACACGGCCGAGTACACCAAGTGCGACAACCCCTCGGGGCTGATCGGAGGCCCTTATGTGGGCAAGAAGTACGGCGAAATCTGGGGCTATAAGGTCGACGGGCTGTTCCGCAACGACGAGGAGGCCGCCGAGTACGCTTCGCGCGTGGACCTTTCGAAGGTCGCCGCAGGATATTATTCCGCGACGGGAGCCTATGGAAAGGGCGTTCGCGGAGGCGACATCAAGTACCTCGACCTGGACGGAAGCGGTATCGTCGACGGCGGCAAGGGAACGCTGGAAGACCCGGGAGACCGCCGCGTGATCGGCAACTCGTCGCCCCGCTACCAGTACGGACTCACGCTCAACCTTTCGTGGTACGGATTCGACCTCTCGGTGTTCATGCAGGGCATCGGCCGGCTCGACTGGTATCCCGGCGCGGACAACCTGCGCTTCTGGGGGCCGTACAGCCGTCCCTATGCGACCTTCATTCCGAAGAATTTTATGAGTCAGGTGTGGAGCGAGAGCAATCCCGACGCCTATCTCCCGCGCGCCCGCGCCTATACGTCGCTCAACTCGACGCAGGGCACGGCCTACTATACCAACGACCGTTACCTGCAAAATCTGGCCTACTGCCGGCTGAAAAACCTCACCCTCGGCTACACGATTCCCAAGCGGCTGACCTCGAAGGTCGGCATCAAGGAGTGCCGTGTCTACTTCAGCGGCGAGAACCTCGCCACGTGGAGCGCCCTGAAAAACGATTTCCTCGATCCCGAGCAGGCTGCCGCCGATTCGGACAAGAAGTCGAACGTCTATCCCTGGTGCAGGACCTATTCCGTGGGTCTGAACTTAACCTTCTAAAGCGATTGCCGTTATGAAAAAATACATTCTTTATATACTGACCGGTGTGGCGGCGTGCGGACTTTGCAGCTGCGAGGACGCGCTCGACCGCTACCCGAAGGACCGGCTCACTCCCGATAACTTCTTCCACACGGAGGAGGAGTGTCAGCTCTACACCAACGATTTCTACACGATGTTCCCCTCCGCCGGGACCATCTACGGCGAGACGGCCGACATCATCGCCAAGACCACGCTCACGAGCGAGGTGCTGGGCAACCGCACCGTGCCCGCGACGGCTGGCTCCTGGAAGTGGGAGAAGCTGCGCGACATCAATTTCTTCCTCCAATACTCCTCCAACTGTGCCGACGAGTACGTGCGGCTCGAGTACGAGGGCGTGGCGCGCTTCTTCCGGGCGTGGTTCTACTTCGAGAAGGTGAAGCATTACGGCGACGTGCCCTGGGTCGACCGTCCGATCGACGCCGGCGACCCGCTGCTCTTCGAAAAGGGCCGCGATCCGCGCGAGATGGTGATGCAGAAGGTGATCGAAGACCTCGATTTCGCCGTTACCAACCTGCCCGTCGAAAGGTCGGTCTACCGCGTGACGCGCTGGGCGGCGCTGGCGCTCAAGAGCCGCGTCTACCTGTTCGAGGGAACCTTCCGCAAGTATCACGGGCTGAAGGACTGGGAAAGCTATCTCTCGGCCTGCGCGACGGCGTCGAAGCGCTTCATCGACGAGAGCGGATACTCGGTCTACACGACGGGAACGACGCCGTATCTCAACCTTTTCTCGTCGCTCAAGGCCCTCGACACCGAAATCGTGCTCGCCCGGGCCTACAACACGGCTATCGGTCTGAAGCACGACGTCAACGGCTACCTCACGAGCATCACGATGGGACGCCCCGGCCTGCTGAAGAACATCGCCAACATGTATCTGATGAAGGACGGCACGCCCTTCACCTCGCAGCCCGGCTGGGAGACGATGCAGCTCCCCGAGGAGAGCAAAAACCGGGACGGCCGCTTCGCACAGACGGTCCGCACGCCCGGGTACAAGCGCATCGACGACACGGCGCTGTCGGCCCCGAACCTTGCGGCGACGATGACCGGATACCAGCTGGTGAAGTACCTCCAGTCGGCCAAGTACGATTCGTACAACGCTTCGACGAACGACCTGCCGCTGCTGCGCGCCGCCGAGGTGATGCTCAACTACGCCGAGGCCAAGGCCGAGCTGGGAACCCTCACGCAGGAAGACATCGACCTTGCGATCAAGCCGCTGCGCGACCGTGCGGGCGTCGCCAACCTCTCGCTCACGAAGGCCAACGCCTCGCCCGACCCCTATCTGGCTTCGCCGGAGACCGGCTATGCCAACGTGACGGGCGACAACAAGGGCGTGATCCTCGAAATCCGCCGCGAACGCACCGTCGAACTGCTGATGGAGAACCTCCGCTACTGGGACATCATGCGCTGGAAGGAGGGCAAGCGTTTCGAAAAACCCTTCACGGGGCTGTATTTCCCCGGCACGGGGTCCTACGACCTGAACAACGACGGCGTGGACGACGTCTGCATCTGGTCCGGCTCGAAGCCCGCGACCTCGGCCCCGGCGGTCTACGAGCTGAACAAGGAGATCTTCTTGAGCGGGGGCGACAGCGGCTACATCATTATCCATACGGATTACGCCCGTTCGTGGAACGAGGAGCGCGACTACCTCTATCCCGTGCCCACCGACGACCGGGTGCTGACCCAGGGCGCCATTACGCAGAACCCCGGCTGGAACGACGGCCTAAATTTCTAACCTGAAAAAAAGAATGATTATGAAAATCAAGCGATTCATACTGCTCGCCTTCTCCGGCTGCTGCCTGGCGCTGTCCGGGGCGGCCTGCTCCGGGCTGGAGGGCGACAACTCCGACTTCGATTTCGGGGACATGACCTCCGACGCACCCGACAATCCCTACGACGGACAGGGTTACGACCGCCTGCCCAACTCGGTGCGGCTGGCGACCTACAACACCCACCGCTGCGAGGGATGGACCCAGAACTCCGGGACCGACCGCGCGAACTACAACAACACGGCCAAGGTCATCTCGCTGATGGACCCCGACGTGATCGCGTTGCAGGAACTGGACAAGAACACCACGTGGCATCAGACCGACCAGTTGCAGGAACTGGCCGACCGCACGGGGATGCGGCCCTACTACTGCAAGACGATCAGCTACCGCGGCGGCGACTACGGCATCGGCATCCTCTGCAAGACGGCGCCTAAAAACACCTATGCGGGCGATCTGCCGGGAACCGAGGCGCGGAAGTTCTTCCTCGCGGAGTTCGACGGCTACATCTTCATCGCCACGCACTTCTGCCACCAGAGCGATGAGAACCGCCAGCGGTCGTTCGAGATCATAACCGAGTATATCGCCGCCAACTACGCCGCCTATACCAAGCCGATCTACCTGGCGGGGGACCTCAACACGTCGAAGCTTCCGGCAGCGGCGCTCGAATCGTGGAAGATCATCAGCACCTCGGCCAATACCTTCGTGAACACCTCTTCGCCGTCGCGCATCGACTATGTGCTCGTCTACACGGGCAACTCGCCGTCGTACGAGGTGCTGCGCACCGCCGTGCCCTCGTACGAGGAGATCAACGTGATGACGGTCTCCGACCACCTTCCCGTACTGGTAGACCTCAAAAAGTAAGCGATTATGAAAAACAGACTCTTGAATAGCTTTTTCCGGGCGGCGGCGGCCTTCGCGCTGCTGCTCGCGGCCGGAGCGTGCAAGGACGACGTGGCGCTGCCGATGCAGCGGGTAGCGCTGAACACGCACGCGATTCTCGCGCCGTCGTTCGCCACGACGCTCTCGTTCGACGTCGAGGCCAACTGCGACTGGACGATCTCCGTCGCGGGCGACGACACCTCGTGGGCCGAACTCTCGCAGACCGAGGCCACGGGCATGGCGACCGTGGCGGTGTCCATTGCCGAAAACAATACTTCCGGCTCCCGTGCGCTGACGATACGCGTTGCGGCCAAACGGAATGCCGCGGTCGTGGAGGAGTTGTCCTTCGTGCAGGCTTCGGCGACGGCCGAGGGGTATCTCTCGATCCCCGATCTGCGGAAACTGGCCGCCGACGGCGACTACTCCGTGACGCAGGACGTGAAGATGCGCGGAATCGTGGTGTCGAGCGTCCAGGACAATAACTATTACGACAACTGCATCGCGCTCCAGAGCGCCCTGAAAGCCAACTGCGGCATTACGCTCCGCACCGACGAGGTGCTCTACCGCAAGCCGGGCGAGGAGCTGGAGATCGACCTGAAGGGGGCGGTCGTCGGGGTGAATCCCGAAACCGGCGTGATGGAGGTGAAACCCGCCGCGGACGACAAGGTGAGCCGCACGGAGACGACGCAGGTGAAGATCGAAGCCTTGAAGATCACCTACGAGGAGCTTCGGTCGGGAGCCTACGAGTCGATGTATGCAGGCATTTATTCCCAGGTCTACGTGCCGGAAGGCGGTTCGCTGAACGGTATAACGCTCAAGGACGATCTGTCGATGCAGGACCCCGACAACAACCGTTTCCGGCTGGTGGCTTCGCAGGCTTCCTCGTTTGGCATTGATCCTGCGCCGACGGGTAGCGGAGTGCTCAAGGGAATCGTTGTGCCGCAGGACGGCGCCTATGCGATCCGCCCCTGCACGGCCGGGGACAAGGAACTCACCGGGCTGCGCTTCGGCGCCCAGGTTGGAATCAGGCTGCCCTATGTCTTCTCGTTCTACGCCGCCTCGCAGGCCAACAAGGATTGCAAGTACGTGACGGTGACCGATGGCACGTTCGACAAATTGGGGGCAGACTTCAAGGTCGAGGACAAGGATGTCACCAAATGCGTCGTGCTGACGGCAAAGGTGGCCCCGACGTCGAACAGCAGCCATTTCCGGCTGACGCACTGGGCCGATGAGGCCGCGCATGACAACATTCCGGCCAAGTCGATGGTTTACGGTCAGGACTCCTATTTCCTGCTGACCGTGCCTTTGGCCGAGGATATGCCTGCATCGTTCCGCATCTCATTCGGTATGTCGGGAACGGGCGGCGCTCCGAAGAACTGGGCGGTGGCCTATTCGACCGACGGCACGGAGTACGTCACTCCCTCCGACGGCTCGACAGCCATCTCGATTCCCGGGGCGATTGCGAGCAGCGGCTATTTCTATTATTTTACGGTGACCCTGACGCCGCAGTTGCGGCTGATGAAGGGCCAGACGCTGCTACTGAAACTTTATCCGACAGACAACGTCAGTTGCAACGGCGGTACGGCTGGATACAATTCGGATTCGCGCTTGCATTCGTGCGTCGCGATTGAGGCCGTGCCGAAATTCAGTACACCGAAACCGGTCGGAGCGGTTTATTTCGAGCCTTTCGACGGGTTGACCGAAGGGTTGGACTACCTCTACGGCGATAAGTTGGCTGCCATGCTGAACTATTGCGGCAGCGACATCTCGGAATGGGACGCCGTGCTGAAAAACGGACTTTCGGGCACCAACGTTCATCAGCGTCCGGGTTATGCCCAGATCGGTTATGTCGAGTCGCAGGCCGTGAAGCGGGCAGAGTATGAGAATAAGGCGGGGGCACTGCTCACGCCGGCGCTGAACGCAACGGGCGATCTGAACCTCTCTTTCCGCGCGATGGCCTACAAGACCTGTTCGGATCGCCCCAAGGGTAAGGCGACCGAACCCAAGGACAAGAAGGGCGATCTGACGGAGATCGTCGTCGAGGTGATCGGCGGCGGAACGATCGACGGCG
>ERZ772892.2265-NODE-2265-length-16945-cov-4.445648_pt1 | contig 16945 bp, 27 predicted proteins | sample MGYA00512126_ERZ772892 | MGnify/ENA primary metagenome ERZ772892 (study PRJEB29015, sample SAMEA2737697) | human gut metagenome | biome: human gut; feature: human-associated habitat; material: faeces | place: China | collected 2012 ... | reverse complement strand
CAACAACGGCCGCTACATCCGCCGCGAGACCTTCTCCGGCACCTGCGCGCGCAGCTTCTATGTGGGCGATGCCGTAAAGAAAGAGGATATCCACGCAAAGTTCGAGGATGGCATCCTGCACATCCAGCTGCCTGCACCCCAGCAGCAGAAGGCTCTGCCTGCAAACCCCAATCTCATCGAAATTGAATAACCGTTATGCCAGTGTGAAGAACACCGGCGCATAACCCAAGCCCCTGTGAGCATTTGCCCGCAGGGGCTTTTGCGTCTGTGCCTTTTCTTGCAGGTGGCAGTATGCTATACTTGTGACGATAAATCGGAGGTTGGAGGAGAAAAGGATGAAATACTTATACTTGCATGGATTGGGGCAAAATGCTGATAGTTGGAATCAGGTGACAAGAGCAGCAGAAGAGTTGGATAATAGTGTATGCGTGGATTTGGCAAAAATGGTCAAAGGAAAAAAAGTAACATATTCCACACTCTACTCTACTTTTTCAGAAATGTGTGATTCAGAAAATGAAGGCATCACTTTGTGTGGACTCTCTTTGGGCGGTGTATTGGCTCTTAACTATGCGATAGACCATCCACAAAAAGTAAAGGCATTAGTTTTGATTGCAGCACAGTATAAGATGCCGGTGAGATTATTAAAACTGCAAAATGCACTGTTTCGCTTTATGCCGCAGTCAATGTTTCAACAAACCGGCTTTGAAAAACATGATTTTATAAGGCTGTGCAACACTATGATGAAACTGGATTTTAGTGATTCCTTAAACCAAGTTTCTTGTCCGGTATTGGTCATTTGTGGAGAAAAAGACAAAGCAAACAAAAAAGCGTCAATCGAACTTGCACATAGTCTGAAATATTCCAAATTCAAAGAAATTCCAGAAACAGGTCATGAAGTAAATTTGGAGTCTCCAGAAAAATTAGCGTCGCTATTGCAGGAGTTTTACAACAGTATCTGACAGATTCAAGTTTGATAAGGAGGGACTTTACATGAAAAAGAGTATATCAAGGATTATCGGTTTGACAATGTTAATTATAGCTATTGTATTTATAATGTTTGCATTGAATCATCCGGAAAAGAGTTTCCCTTGGAGTAATACAATTACTTGGTTACTGTATGGTGTATATTTTCTTGTGACAGTAGTGCTGCTTATTGCTCCTAAGATAACAGCATCGATCTCAGATGCGTTGTCCGCATCCGTGAAAAGGCGGAAGGCTGGAAGATCGGGTGAGACACTTGGAAAAGAAGGAGGGAAGGACGCTGCTGTAAGGAGGAAAAACAAAAAGTGAAGCGCAAAAAACCTTGCGGGCAATTGCCTGCAAGGTTTTTTGCGCTTTCACAGCCTGAACCGGAGCTGCTCTGTTTTTCCATCCATCCGGTACCGGATGCAGAAGGCACCGTTCTCTGCTGTCTCCACCTGTACTTGCTCTGCCTGTTCGGCCAGCGTCCGCAGGCGGCGGTACTCTGCCCGCTGCTGCTCTGTGTAGCGGACGGGCATGTCCGACGTAAGGAACACCTGCCCCAGCAGCGCATTCACGGTGGCAAGTATCTTTTTCTGCTCTGTGGTCAGGCGGCAGTTTTCTTCCCGGAGAAAAAAGACATCCGGGTCGCTGCCGTAGGCGCGGCCGTTGAGCTGCCGCCGGAACACCGTGTTGTTGAGCGCCTGCTTTGTGGACACCCGCTCCCGGTGGAACAGGCGCATATACCACACATCATCCCAGTCCAGGCTGACATCGCAGCCCACCCGGCAGTAGTCCGCCAGCCCGAAGGCGGTCATCACCGGCACACCGCAGCCAAGGATCTGCTTCTCGCCGCACCAGCCCCGCAGCAGTTCCATGGCGCGGTACATCCGGGCGGCGCGGCTCTCCCGCGCATTGCCGAAAGGTGCTGCACCGTAGAGAAAATCCAGCTTGACCAGATCAAAGCCCCACTCGTTCAGCACACGGTCGAACACCCGGTGCAGATAGTCCAGCACGTCCGGATTATCAATGTCCAGCGCATAGAAGCTGCTCCAGTTGCCGCCGCAGCACCACGGTTTGCCCTTTACTTGCAGCAGCCAGTCCGGATGCTGCCGGTAGACCGCCGAATCCTTTTCGCACACGAAGGGGGCCAGCCATAACCCGGCACGGAACCCGCTTGCGTGGATGGCATCCGCCATCTGCTTCATACCCTGCGGGAATTTGGCGGGGTCTGCTTCCAGCCAGTCGCCCACCTTTGGCTCCCAGCCGTCATCCACCTGAAACAGGTCGCCGGGCGCGAGCAGGGTCTCACAGCCTGCAAGATCCTCCCGGATGCTTGCTTCCGTAATATCCTCATAGCGGTTGTACCAGCTGGAATATCCCATTAGCTTTTCCCGGGTACGCGGCCGGATGCCCATGGTACGGAACCACCCGTCAAACACTTCGTCCTCACTGCCCTCGGTAAAAAAGAGGTCAAATAACGGGAAGGTTCCGCCGGGGTGCTCCACCCCGGCGCAGTCCCGCTCCAGCGTCAGCAGGCTTTTGGCGCTGTCGTACCGGAAGATGGTGTAGCCCGGCCGCTCGTCCAGCGAAGCCGCCAGCCGGAACCGGTTTCCGCTGCGGAAATAGCAGTAGGAGAACCCGTGGCTCTGCCCATTGTGCTGGCCGTAGGGCACAAAGTGGTAGTCGCCGTAGCGGTCAAAAAAGTATTTTTTCAGCAGAAACCCGGGAATGTGATCCACACCGCGAAGCTTGCCCTTCCGGTCCAGCTCCGGGCTGTAAGTCCATGTCTGGTAGCCGTTCATGAACAGCCGATCGGCTGCATCCATCTTCCATGACAGTTCGGCACGGACGGACTTCAATGTTCCGGCAGGCAGGTCTGCCGCCAGATGTAAGGCACCGTCCCGACCGGATACGGTCACGCTGCCCTGCTGCTTGCCGCCGGTGGTCTGTGCGTACCAGTGAAGCGTCTCACTCATGCTTTACCGCCTCCCCATGCAGCTGTGCGCTGATCTCGGCCGCACGCTCGTCGGTCAGCACGAACTTGCGCTGGAAGAGCACCAGAACGCCCGCCAGCACCAGCATGGGCAGGATGGTCATCATCAGGCGCAGACCCAGCAGGGTGCCCGCACGCTGGGCGGCGACCGGGCCAGTCTCGTCCGTGTTGCCCACAAGGCCGATCAGATCCAGCCCGATGCCGGTGAGGAACACCGCCACACCGGAAGCTGCCTTGACCACGAAGGTCTGCATGGAAAAGATGACGCTTTCCTCCCGGCGTCCGGTCCGCAGCTGCCCGTAGTCCACGCTGTTGGACAGGAACAGAGTGGTCAGCACGCTGAGCATACCGTTGCAGGCAAACACCACTACGCCCGGGATGCACAGCAGCGCCAGACTGTGGGCCAGCCCGGTCAGGCAGAACACCAGCAGTGTGCCGTAGCCGCACAGCGCCAGCACAAGGCTCAGCCGGAACACCTGCGTGCTGCTGAATTTTTTGCGCAGCAGCGGGTAGACCATCATGCCAAGAATCTGGGCCGCACCGCCCACGGTGGAAAACAGGGTGTAGGTGGCTTTCCAGCCCTCACCGCCGAAGTCGTATTTGAAGAAATAGATGATAAAGTTGGAGGTCAGGTACAACGCCGAGTTGATGAGCACGATGCTGCCCACCACGACCATGGCCTGATCGTTGCGGAAAAGCGCCGAGAACATCTCCTTTACTGTGGCTGTCTTCATTTCGGAAGGAGTCGTTTCCTTCATGGAAGCGCAGCACAGCAGTTCTGCCGCCACGAACAGCACGGCCACGATGAGAGCCACCCAGCGGAAACCGGCTCTTTCGCTGTCGCCGCCCAGCGCGCCTACCAGCAGCATGGTGAACATGGCGATGAGCGCCGAGCCGACACCGGCGCAGGTGCGCCCCACCATGGAAAGATTCTCACGGTCTGCGGGAGTTTGGGTGACCGCCGGGATCATGGACCAGTAGGGAATATCCATCATGGTGTAGGTGACGCCCCACAGGATGTACACCACGCTGAAGTAGACCATCAGCGCGGCCTGCCCCATGACAGGGGCGGCAAACAGGGCATAGAGCACCAGTGCATTGAGCACCGAGCCGGAAACGATCCACGGCCGGAACCTGCCCCAGCGGGTGCGGGTCTTTGCCACCAGAATGCCCATGAAGGGGTCGTTGAAGGCGTCAAACAGCCGGGCGGCCATCAGCACAAGCCCTACAAAACTGGCCGAAAGCCCCAGCACATCCTGATAATAGTACATGACATAAGAGGCCGACAGGGCATAGACCATGTCCTTACCCACGGCACCAATGCCGAATGCGGATTTCTGCTTCAATGTCAGTTCCATACAGGTTCCTCCTTTTCCAGCGTAAAGCTTACGGTTACAGGTTCCGTCTGCGGTGCGGACACGGTCAGCACGGCGGTACCGGCTTTGCCTGCCGTGCGCAGATAGGTGCCGGTCATACCGCCCTCGGCCACGGCTGTTTCCGGGCCGACCAGTGCGGCGTCGCCCTCCACGGCAAAGTGTACCGGCAGCTGTGCATACGCGGCAGGGTTGCCGTTCTCGTCCAGAACACGGACCTCGTACCCGCCGACGTTGACCATCGGCTCCACGGCGATCGTCATGTTCTTCTGCAGACGCGGGCCGTGGCCGGGCTTGCCGTAGTTCGGGATCTCCGGCGCTTCATGCAGACCGGCGCCGACGCCGTGGCCGACATACTCGCGCACGAGTGAATAGCCATAGCTCTCGGCGTACTCCTGAACGGCGTGGCCGATGTCGGAGATGCGGTAGCCGACGCGGGCAAATTGGATGCCCTCGAAAAAGCTCTGGCGCGTGATGCGGATCAGGCGCAGGGCCTCATCCGAGCACTTGCCGCACGGGAACGTGCCCGCGCAGTCGCCGTTGAAGCCGCGGTAGCGGGCGCCGACGTCGACGCTGACGATATCGCCCTCATGCAGGACGCGGTCGCCGGGGATGCCGTGGATGATCTCGTCATTGACGGAGATGCATGCCGCCGTCGGGAAGCCGCCGTCGGTCATGAAGCACGGCGACGCGCCGGACTTTGTGATGAACTTGTGCACTTCGCGGTTGATCTGGCGGGTGGTCACACCCGGCTCCACCATCTGACGCGCGACGGTACGCGCGCCAGCGGTGATCCGGCCGCCTGCCGCATGATATCGATCTCGGGATTGGATTTGATGATGATCATTCCAGACCCAGAGCTTTCTCGATCGCAGCGGTCGTGGCCTCGATGGTCGGCTGGTTATCGACCTTGACGAGCTTGCCGCGCTGGGCATAGAAGTCCTTGAGTGGCTCGGTCTCGGCATGGTAGACGTCCAGGCGCGCCTTCACGGTCTCGGGAGCGTCGTCCTTGCGGATGGTCAGCTCACCGCCGCAGAAGTCGCACTTGCCTTCCACCTTGGGAGGATTGGAGACGATGTGGAACGTGGCGCTGCAGTCCTTGCAGGTCCGGCGGCCGGACATACGCTCGATGATGGTCTCGTCCGCGATCTCGATCGAGAGGGCGGTGTCGACGTCGATGCCGTGCTGCTCCAGCGCTTCCGCCTGGGGGATCGTGCGCGGCATACCGTCGAGGATATAACCATTGGCGCAGTCGGGCTCAGCCAGACGCTCGCAGACGATGCCGATGATGACGTCGTCCGGAACGAGCTTGCCGCTTTCCACGTAGGATTTTGCTTTCAGGCCCACGGGCGTGCCGTTTTTCATGGCCGCGCGCAGGATGTTGCCGGTGGAAATGGTGGGGATATTCAGCTTGCGGCTGAGGATCTCAGCCTGCGTACCCTTGCCCGCACCGGGGGCACCTAACAAAACAAGTTTCATTGTGTGCATCCTCCTATCAGTTCAGGAAGCCCTTGTAGTTGCGCATGAGCATCTGCGCCTCGAGTGCGCGGACGGTCTCAAGTGCAACACCGACAACGATGATGATGGACGTGCCGCCCAGGGAAATACCGGTGAGCTGCTCCGCCTTCGAGCACGCGCTGACGATCAGCGGCGTGATCGCGATGACGCTCAGGTAGATCGCGCCGAAGAGCGTGATCTTGTTGAGCACCTTCTGGATGAATTCGCTCGTCGGCTTGCCTGCACGGAAGCCCGGGATGAACCCACCGTTCTTCTTCAGGTTGTTGGCGACCTCGATCGGGTTGAACTGGATCGTGGAGTAGAAGTAGCTGAAGAAGATGATGAGCAGGAAGTAGATGACGATATACGGCCAGGTGGTCGTATCAAAGATGTGCTTCATGACCCAACCGTTCTGCCACTTCGGAACGAAGGCGCAGATGGTGGCCGGCAGCGACGCGATCGACTGGGCGAAGATGATCGGCAGGACGCCGCTCATGTTCACCTTCATCGGCAGGTGCGTGCTCTGGCCGCCGTACATCTTGCGGCCGACCACGCGCTTGGAATACTGCACCGGCAGACGGCGCTCGGCGTCGTTGACGAGCACGATGAGCACGATGAGCAGCAGGGCGCCGAGGTACATCAGCACCAGGACCCACCAGGCGAGGTCGCCATTGGCGACGTTGTTGATCTGGCGGATGATGGAGTTCGGGAAGCGGGCGACGATGCTCACGAACAGGATGATCGAGATACCGTTGCCGATGCCGAACTCGGTGATCTGCTCACCAAGCCACATGATGAGGGCGGAGCCGGACGTAAAGGTCAGGATGATGACGATGGCTGCCCAGACATTGCTGGCAAAGTCCGCGTTGATGAGGCTGTAGTTGCGCATCATCATATAATACGCAAAGCCCTGCAGCAGGCCGATGGCGACCGTGCTGTAGCGGGTGATGCTGGCGATCTTCTTCTTGCCTTCCTCGCCGCCTTCCTTCTGCAGACGCTCCAGCGCGGGGATCGCAATGCACAGGAGCTGAATGATGATGGAAGCGTTGATGTACGGCTGGATGGACAGTGCGAAGATCGTCGCCTGAGAGAACGCGCCGCCGGACATGACGTTGAACAGGCCCAGGATCGTGTTCTGCAGGCCACTAGCCTGGAAGTAGTCGGCCAGTGCTTTGGTGTCGACGAAAGGTACGGGTACGGCATTGCCGAGACGGTAAAGCAGGACAATCAGAAGCGTAAAGAGAATTTTCTTGCGCAGTTCCTCAATGCGCCATGCGTTACGAAATGTCTGGAGCACCTTACACCACCTCAGCCTTTCCTCCTGCTGCCTCGATCTTCGCTTTCGCGGATTCGGAGAAAGCAGAAGCCTTCACAGTCAGCTTCTTGGTGATTTCGCCGTTGCCAAGGATCTTCACACCGTAGGTGCACTTGCTAAGGATGCCGGCATCGAGCAGGGCCTTTGCGTCGACGACAGCGCCGTCTTCAAACTTCTCCAGAGCGGAGACGTTCACGCTCTCGAGCGGTTTGGCAAAGATGTTGTGGAAGCCGCGCTTCGGGATGCGGCGGGCCAGAGGCATCTGGCCGCCTTCAAAGCCGATGCGGAGTTTGCCGCCCGAACGAGCCTTCTGGCCCTTGTGTCCGCGGCCTGCGGTCTTGCCGTTGCCAGTGCCGGTGCCACGGCCCTTGCGTTTATTCACATGGGTAGAACCCATAACCGGAGCAAGTTCATGTAAATTCATCTACTTGTCCTCCTTATTGTTCTTCCGTGACCTGCAGCAGGTAGCCGATCTTTGCGATCTTGCCGCGAGTCTGGGTGTTGTCAGGCTGAACAGTTTCCTGACCGATCTTGCGCAGACCGAGGGAATGCGCGGTCGCGATGTGCTTTTCAAGACGGCCGTTGAGGCTCTTGACAAGCTTAATTCTAAGATTCGCCATTTTGAGCCCTCCTTAACCGACGATGTCTTCCACGTTCTTGCCTCTGATGCGCGCAACTTCCGCTGCGTCGCGCAGAGAGGTCAGACCCTGCATCGTTGCCTTGACAACGTTCTGCGGGTTGTTCGAGCGCAGGCACTTTGCACGAATGTTGGAAATGCCGACTGCTTCCATGACAGCACGGACAGCGCCGCCGGCGATGATGCCGGTGCCTTCGGGAGCCGGCTTCAGCATGACGCGGCCAGCACCGAATTCGCCGATGATGTCGTGCGGAATCGTGGTGCCTTCGAGCGTGATCTTGACCATGTTCTTCTTCGCGTCAGCAATGCCCTTCAGGATTGCTTCGGAAACTTCAGCGGCTTTGCCGAGGCCGTAGCCAACGGTGCCCTTGCCGTCGCCGACAACAACCAGAGCGGAGAACTTCATGACACGGCCGCCCTTGACGGTCTTGGAAACGCGGTTCAGGTAAACGACCTTTTCGATCATTTCCGGGCCATTGTCTTCCTTGGGTGCGCGATCTCTATTGTAAGCCATTGTTCATCCTCCTCCGATTAGAATTCCAGGCCGCCTTCGCGGGCGCCTTCGGCAAGCTCTGCCACACGACCATGGTAGATATAACCGCCACGATCGAACACGACAGTGTCGATGCCCTTTGCCTTAGCGCGTTCTGCAACCAGCTTGCCGACCTTGCGGGCAGCTTCCTTGTTGCCGGTGGCGCCTTCAAAATCCTTCTCATTGGAAGCGGCGGCAACGAGCGTAACACCGTTGACGTCGTCGATGATCTGTGCGTAGATGTTGGCGTTGCTGCGGTAGACGTTCAGGCGGGGCCGTTCGGGCGTGCCGGAGATCTTACCGCGAACGCGGGTATGACGCTTCATACGCTGAGCGTTCTTATCAAATGTTTTCACCATAATGGCACACCTCCTAATTACTTCTTACCGCCGGCCTTGCCCTCTTTGTGGCGAATGGTCTCAGTGGCGTACTTGATGCCCTTGCCCTTGTAAGGCTCGGGAGGTCTCTTGCCTCTGACGTTCGCTGCAAACTGGCCGACCTTCTGCTTGTCGATGCCGTTGATGACGACCTTGTTGGGAGCCGGGACATCGATTGTGATGCCTTCGATCTCTTCCATGGTGACAAGGTGGGAATAGCCGAGGTTCATGACGAGTTTGTTGCCTTCCTTGCTGGCCTTGTAGCCAACGCCGTTGATCTCGAGTTCCTTCTTGAAGCCATCGGTCACGCCGACAACCATGTCATGGATCAGGCTGCGGGTCAGGCCGTGCAGGCTCTTGTGCAGCTTATCCTCGGACGGACGGCCGACATGAATCACATTGCCTTCGACCTTGATGATCATCTCCGGGCGCATCGTCTGTGTCAGTGTGCCCTTGGGGCCCTTTACGGTAACGACGTTCGGCTCCGCGACGGAAACCTCGACGCCTGCAGGGATGGTAACGGGCATTCTACCAATTCTAGACATTGTTCAATACCCTCCTTACCATACGAATGCCAGGACTTCGCCGCCGACATGGTTCGCACGCGCTGTCTTGTCGGTCATGACGCCCTTGGACGTGGAAATAATTGCGATGCCGAGACCCTTCAGGACTCTGGGCAGTTCGTCAGCGCCGGCGTAGACACGCAGGCCGGGCTTAGAGACACGGCGCAGGCCGCTGATGACCTTTTCCTTACCGGCAAGGTACTTCAGCTGGATGCGGATGACGCCCTGGGTGCCGTCCTCGACGACTTCGTAGCTCTTGATGTAGCCTTCGTCGAGCAGGATCTTTGCGATGGCCTTCTTCAGGTTGGAAGCGGGCACATCAACGGATTCGTGCTTTGCCGTGTTTGCATTGCGGATGCGCGTCAGCATATCGGCAACGGGATCAGTGATTTGCATGGTTTGTTCCTCCTAGTTTGAAGTTACCGCATTGCGGTTTTGGTGGCGAGGTATCACGACTAATCCTTGCTGCCGGCCGGAGCCGACCCGATTAACCGTGACCTTTCGCCATCCATACTTTTATCGTTGGAGGGCGGCTCCCGCCGCCCTGGCGATAACAAAAGAAAGTGTAGAGCGTTTCCGCTCTCCTCCACCGCTCAACCCCTCAGTCATCTGAGGGCGGATCAGTGAAGATTTTTCCTCACCCCATCACTCCCCCCAGTCATCTGAGGGCAGATTGGTGAAGATTTTTTCGTCAGGCAAGGTTTTGCGGGGAAGGCGTACATTGTGTACGCCGAACCGCAAAAAACGCAGCATGACGGAAAAAGATTTACCAAGATGCCTTTCTCACGCCGGGGATCTGGCCCTTGTAGGCCAGTTCACGGAAGCAGATACGGCAGACGCCGTAGTCACGCAGGTAGGCATGGGGACGGCCGCAGATCTTGCAGCGGTTGTAGTAGCGGGTGGAGAACTTGGGTTCTTCCTTCTGCTTGAGAATCATTGCTTTTCTTGCCATTACCGGTATCCTCCAATCAAGCGTAGAACGGAGCGCCGACCATGGTCAGCAACTCTTTGGCTTCTTCGTCGGTGGTCGCGGTGGTGCAGATGCAGATGTCCATGCCGCGGATCTTATCGACCTTGTCGTACTCGATTTCCGGGAAGATCAGCTGTTCCTTGAGACCGAAGGCATAGTTGCCGCGGCCGTCGAAGGAGTTGGGGTTGATGCCGCGGAAGTCGCGGACACGGGGCAGAGCCACGTTGAACAGACGGTCGAGGAACTCCCACATGCGATCGCCGCGGAGCGTGACCTTGACGCCGACAGTCTCGCCTTCACGAACCTTGAAGTTCGCGACGGACTTGCGGGCCTTGGTGGTGATGGGCTTCTGGCCGGTGATGGTGGCGATGTCCTTGCAGATGGCTTCGATCTCCTTGGCGTTGCCCTTGGATTCGCCGCAGCCGACATTGACGATGACCTTGCTCAGCTTCGGGATCTGCATCACGGACTTATACTGGAACTTGTTCATGAGGGCGGGAGCGATCTCTTCCGTGTACTTTACTTTCAGTCTAGCCATGTTTCAATCCTCCCTCTCAAATTTCCTGGCCGCACTTCTTGCAGACGCGGACCTTCTTGCCGTCGGCGAGCTTCACGGCGTGGCGGGTGGCCTTGCCGCACTTCGGGCAGACGAGCATGACCTTGGAAGCGTACATCGGGATCTCACGGCTCACAATGCCGCCCTGATCGCCCTGCTTCTTCGGCTTGACATGGCAGGTAGCGACATTGATGCCCTCAACGACGACCTTGCCGGCAACGGGCATAGCCTCGAGGACCTTGCCCTTCTTGCCCTTGTCCTTGCCGGACAGGACAATAACGGTATCATTCTTCTTAACGTTCATCTCTTGGTCCCCCTATTAAACTGTTTCGGGTGCCAGGGAGCAGATCTTCATGAAACCAGAGTCACGGAGTTCTCTCGCCACCGGCCCAAAAATACGGGTGCCGCGAGGGCTGTTGTCATCCTTGATGAGAACGGCTGCGTTCTCGTCGAAGCGGACGTAGGTACCGTCTGCACGGCGGGCGCCCTTCATGGAGCGGACGATGACGGCCTTGACGACCTCGCCCTTCTTGACCGTGCCGTTCGGCGCAGCCTTACGGACAGACGCAACAACGACGTCGCCGATGTTGCCGTACTTGCGCTTCGCGCCGCCTAGGACGCGGATGCACTTGATTTCCTTGGCACCGGTATTGTCGGCAACCTTCAAATAAGTTTCGCACTGAATCATTTGTTGTCGACCTCCTTACTTTGCCTTTTCGATGATCTCTACAAGTCTCCATCTCTTGTCCTTGGACAGCGGACGGCACTCCATGACCTTGACGGTATCGCCGATGCCGGCTTCGTTCTTCTCGTCATGGGCCTTGAGCTTGTAGGTTCTCTTGATGATTTTATGATACAGCGGATGCTGTACGTTCGTCGCAATCGCAACCACGATGGTCTTGTCCATCTTATCGGAGATGACGGTACCAACTCTGGTCTTGCGGAACGCTCTGGTAGTTTCACTCATTGCAGTTTCCTCCTCAGTTACTTGGTCTCGTTCTCACGAATAATAGTTTTGATGCGGGCAATATCTTTCTTGACGGCTGCGATGCGCAGGGGGTTGTCAAGCTGGTTGGTTGCATGCTGCATTCTGAGCATGAACAGGTCCTTCTTGAGATCTGCCAGCTTGGAGTCGAGCTCAGCCGCAGACAGTTTACGGATTTCATTTGCCTTCATCTTATTCACCACCATTCTCGGTTTCCGGGGCTTCCTTGGCAATGATCTTCGTCTTGATGGGCAGCTTGTGCTGAGCAAGACGCAGTGCCTCGCGCGCTTCCGCTTCGGAAACGCCGCCGATTTCGAACATGACTTTCTGATTCTTGACGACTGCAACCCAGTATTCCGGAGCGCCCTTGCCGGAGCCCATACGGACGCCGAGAGCCTTCTTGGAAACAGGCTTGTCGGGGAAGATCTTGATCCAGACCTGGCCGCCGCGCTTGGTGTAACGGGTCATGGCGACACGGGCTGCTTCGATCTGATTGCCGGTGATCCAGCCGGGCTCGAGAGCCTGGATACCAAACTCACCGTAGGAGACCTTGTTGCCGCGGGAGGCGGCGCCCTTCATGCGGCCTCTCTGCACACGGCGGTACTTGGTTCTTTTCGGCATCAACATTAGCGGTTGCCTCCTTCCGTGTTGTTATTGTTGTACGGACGGCGCTCACCGTTGTAGGAACGGCGGTCGTTGTTGTACGGACGGCGTTCGCCATTGCCGCGGCGGTCGCCGTTGCGGCGGTCGTTCGGACGGCGGTCGCGGCGCTCGCGTCTTGCGGGCTCCGGATTCTCGGAACGCAGCGTGGAGTTCAGGACTTCGCCCTTGTAGATCCAGACCTTGCAGCCGACGCGGCCATAGGTCGTGTTGGCCTCGGCAAAGCCGTAGTCGATGTCAGCGCGGATGGTCTGCAGGGGGATGGTGCCCTCATGATAGGATTCGCTTCTGGCGATCTCGGCGCCGCCCAGACGGCCGCCGCAGGTGCACTTGATGCCCTTGGCGCCCAGACGGGTCGCGCGCTGGATGGCCTGCTTCATTGCGCGGCGGAAGGAGATACGCTTCTCGAGCTGCGCGGCAATGTTCTCTGCGACGAGCTGTGCGTTCAGGTCGGGGCTGCGGACCTCAACGATGTTGAGGGCAACGGTCTTGCCAAGCTTGGCTTCGATCTTCTGACGCAGGACTTCGATCTCCGTGCCGCCCTTGCCGATGATGACACCGGGACGGGAGCAGTGGATGCTGATCTTGACCTTGGCGTTGTCACGTTCAATTTCGATCTTGGCGATGCCGGCGGAGTAGAGGGTGGACTTCAGATACTTACGGATGTTGTAGTCCTCGACGATCAGATCGCCGACCTTATCCTCACGGGCATACCAACGAGAGTCCCAATCTTTAATTACGCCGACGCGCAATCCATGGGGATTAACTTTCTGTCCCATAGTAACCTCCTGCTTAAGCCTTCTCGCTCACACCGATGGTGATGTGAGTGGTTCTCTTCAGAATGCGATTGTATCTGCCCTGCGCTCTGGGCATGCCGCGCTTGAGCGTGGGGCCCGGGTTTGCGATGGCAGTGGTGACAACCAGATTGTCAGCGTTCATGCCGTGGTTGTTTTCTGCGTTCGCAACAGCGCTCTTGAGCAGCTTGAGCATGGGCTCGGAGGCCGCCTTCGGGGTCTGCATCAGATATGCGGTTGCAGTCTTTACGTCCTTGCCGCGGATCAGGTCGCACAGAATGACGACCTTGCGCGGAGAGATACGCAGGTATTTCAAATAAGCTCTAGCTTCCATGTTTCTTGCGTCCTCCTCTTATGCGTTGGTGGTCTTGCTGCCGGAGTGGCCGCGGAAGGTCCGCGTCGGAGCAAACTCGCCAAGCTTGTGGCCGACCATATCCTCGGTGATATAGACGGGTACATGACGGCGGCCGTCATGAACAGCGATCGTGTGGCCAACGAAGGAAGGGAAGATCGTGGAGCTTCTGGACCAGGTCTTGAGGACCTTCTTATCACCGGCCTTGTTGAGTTCTTCCACGCGCTTGAACAGCTCGGGTGCTACAAACGGGCCTTTTTTAATGCTTCTGCTCATCTTATATCCTCCTTACTTCGCGTTTCTGTGCTTAAAGATATACTTGTTGGTGCGGTTCTTGGTCTTGCGGGTCTTCAGGCCCATTGCAGGCTTGCCCCAAGGCGTCATAGGACCGGGATGGCCAACAGGAGACTTGCCTTCGCCGCCGCCGTGCGGGTGGTCATTCGGGTTCATGACAGAACCGCGGACCGTCGGGCGGATGCCCATGTGGCGGGTACGGCCGGCCTTGCCGATGTGCACGTTCTCATGGTCGATGTTGCCGACCTGACCGATTACTGCAACGCAGTTCGGGCGAACGAGGCGGACTTCGCCGGACGGCAGACGAACCTGCGCGAACTGCGCGTCCTTTGCCATCAGCTGGGCGTAGTCGCCGGCGGAGCGGACAAGCTGTGCGCCACGGCCGGGGTTGATCTCAATGTTGTGGATGATGGTACCGACGGGGATATTGGCCAGCGGCAGGCAGTTGCCGGGCTTGATATCGGCACTGGCGGAGGAGACGACCGTGTCGCCGGCCTTCAGGCCGAGGGGCGCGAGGATGTAGCGGAGTTCGCCGTCTTCGTACTTAACCAGAGCGATGAACGCGCTGCGGTTCGGGTCATACTCGATGCGCTGGACAGTCGCCGGCATATCAAGCTTGTCGCGGCGGAAGTCGATGATGCGGTACTTGCGCTTGTTGCCGCCGCCGCGATGGCGGACGGTGATGCGGCCGTAGCTGTTGCGGCCCGCGTTCTTCTTGACAGTCTCAAGAAGGCTGCGTTCAGGCTTTGCCTTTTTGTCTACGCCGTCGAACGCGGAAACAGTCATGTTTCTTCTCGACGGGGTATACGGCTTAAAAGATTTGATCGCCATATTGCGTTACTCTCCTTACAAATTGATTAGACCATACCCTCGAAGAACTCGATGGTCTTGGAATCGGCAGTCAGCTTGACCATGGCCTTCTTCCAGCTGGCGCGACGGCCTGCGGGAGCGGCGCCCTGGCGCTTTTCCTTGCCTTCCATACGGATGGTGTTGACTTTCTCGACCTTCACGCCGAAGATCTCCTCGACAGCCTTCTTGATCTCGACCTTGTTGGCATCGATCGCAACCTGGAAGACATATTTCTTGTCTTCGGTGGCTTCCATGGACTGTTCGGTGATGACGGGCTTGATGATGATATCGTAAGCGGTCTTCATTATGCGAACACCTCCTCAATCTTTGCAAGAGCAGCTTTGTCAACGACGAGCTTCTTTGCGTTCAGAATGTCGTAAACGTTGATCAGGTTGGCGAAGGTCACCACAACACCCGGGATGTTGGCCGCGCTCTTGACAACGATGTCGTTGTTCTCAGCGGTGACGACCAGAGCCTTGGTGTCGGCGCCGACAGCCTTCAAAAACGCAGCCATGGGCTTGGTCTTGATGGCGTCCAGCTTGATCTCGTCGATGACGACGACGTTTTCTTCCTGTGCCTTCGCGCTCAGAACGGACTTGAGAGCCAGTCTCTTGACCTTCTTGTTGAGCGTGTAGCTGTAATCGCGGGGCTTCGGTGCGAACACGATGCCGCCGTGGGTCCACTGCGGAGCGCGGATGGAGCCCTGGCGGGCACGGCCGGTGCCCTTCTGGCGCCACGGCTTGATGCCGCCGCCGGAGACCTCTGCGCGGGTCAGGGAACTCTGCGTGCCCTGACGGCAGTTGGCCAGATGATTCTTTACGACGTCGTGAACGACAGCCTCATTGGGCTCGATCCCGAAAATGGCATCAGAGAGCTCGATCTCGCCGACCTGCTTACCAGCCATATCAAAAACTTTAGTCTGCATGATTTACTCTCCTCTCTCAGCGGTTTCTTGCCGAAGCCTTCTGCGGGTTGGTACGCGCGGAAGCCTTCTGCGGGTTGATGCTCGCGTTGGCAGCAGCGCCCTTTGCCTTGAAGTTCTTGACGGTGTTCTTGATGTAGACAACGCCGCCCTTCGGGCCGGGAATCGCACCGCGAACGACAATCATGTTGAGTTCGTCGTCAACCTTGACGATGTCGAGGTTCTCAACCGTGACCTGCTCAACGCCCATCTGGCCTGCGCCATGATGGCCCTTGAAAATACGGCTGGGGGAAGAGGTGGGGCCCATAGAACCGGCCTGACGGTGAACCGGGCCGCCGCCGTGGGTCATCGGGGTGCGATGGCCGCCGCAGCGCTTGACCGGGCCTTCGTAGCCGTGGCCCTTGCTGATACCGGTGACATCAACCTTGTCGCCGACTGCGAAAACGCTTGCCTTAATCTCGTCGCCGACATTCATCTCGGCGGCCTTTTCCACGCGGAACTCCTTGAGGTGCTTCTTGAGGGCAACCTCTGCCTTCTTCAGATGGCCGAGTTCCGGCTTGGTCAGCTTGGATTCCTTGACGTCCTCAAAGCCAAGCTGTACGGCGTTGTAGCCGTCTTTCTCGGTGGTCTTCTTCTGGGTCACGACGCAGGGGCCTGCCTCAATGACAGTGACCGGAATGACCTTGCCGCTCTCATCGAAAATCTGGGTCATGCCCACTTTTTTGCCGATGATTGCTTTCTGCATTTGCATGTGTGTTTCCTCCTAAGTTAAGGTTATTGGTTGAGCGACTTGCGCATTGGGACGCATTGGTCGGTCAACATGACCCGTCCGTCCTCTATAGTGGCGAACCGTGGCGGGCTGCTGTAATTGACGTTTGGATTACAGCTTTATCTCAATTTCAACGCCAGCGGGAAGGTCGAGGCTCATGAGAGCTTCCACAGTCTTCTGGTTGGGGTTGAGAATATCGATCAGTCTCTTGTGGGTTCTGCGCTCGAACTGCTCACGGGAATCCTTGTACTTATGAACAGCGCGGAGAATGGTAACGACCTCTTTCTTGGTCGGCAGCGGGATCGGGCCGGAAACGGAAGCGCCGTTGCGCTTGGCGGTTTCAACGATCTTCTCGGCGCTGGCGTCGATGAGCTGATGATCATAAGCCTTGAGGCGGATTCTGATCATTTCCTGGTTTGCCATGTGTTTTTCCTCCTTGATTTGCACGTACTCAGTTGTTTCTGTGATCTCTGGGTACGGTCGAGTCCCGCAATACGCTAAGCCGTGCGTATCATTCTGCACCATGAAAAAAGGCCGACGTTGT
>ERZ772892.2264-NODE-2264-length-16949-cov-33.170534_pt1 | contig 16949 bp, 10 predicted proteins | sample MGYA00512126_ERZ772892 | MGnify/ENA primary metagenome ERZ772892 (study PRJEB29015, sample SAMEA2737697) | human gut metagenome | biome: human gut; feature: human-associated habitat; material: faeces | place: China | collected 2012 ... | reverse complement strand
GTACACCATTAGGGACTCGAACCCTAGACACCCTGATTAAGAGTCAGGTGCTCTACCAACTGAGCTAATGGTGCACATCTGCGAAGCATCCGTCTACCTTATGAGCGGCGTTTGCATCAGCAGATAATATTATAGCGCGATTCAGCGATTTGTCAAGAGGGAAAATCACTTTTTTTCGAGAAAAATCAGCTTTTCTGCGCATTTTCATGTGTCCACGGGGCATTTCGCCCGTCCAGACCCGCCAGAATGCCGCTTCCAAAGGCGAACATCAGGTTGAAGCCACCGCAGTCGCCGTCCACATCCAGCACCTCGCCCGCCGCGTACAGTCCCGGCAGGCGGCGATTTTGTAATGTCGCCGGGTCAAAATCCGCGACCGACGCCCCGCCCGACGCCACCTGTGCGCTCTCGAAGCCCTTCACGCCGCGAATCGGCAGCAGCCACGCATCCGCCGTTTTCGTCAAGCGCTCCGCCATGTCCGCTGTCATCTGCCCGCATAGGCTGCTTTCGCGCACTCCCCAATCTGCCTGCCGCATCAGCGCCGCCGACAGTCGCGGCACGCACAGCCCCGTCAGCAGCTCCGCCATCGGGCGCTGCGCCCAGTTTTTCCGGCGGTGGTGCAGTTCCCGGCGGAAATCGCCCGCATCCGCAAAGCCCATGCCCTTCACCAGCGACACGCGAAGCACCCGCCCGTCCTTTGCATACCGTGCGCACTGCATCACGCACACGCCGCTGACCCCGTAATCCGCGAACAGCAGCTCGCCATCCTCCTCATGCAGGACGCTTTTCCGGTCGATAACCGCCACCTGCGCCTTGACGCGGATGCCGCTCAGCCCCTTGATTGACGTGCTATCTGTGATGATTTGCGTCAGCGCGGGCGCGAAAGTCGTCGCGGGGCAGCCGAGATTCGTCAGCAGACGCAGGGCGCTGCCGTCGCTGCCGAGCTTGGGCTGGGCGCATCCGCCGCCGCTGATGATAACGCGGTTCGCCCGAAATTGCTGCCCGTCCGCCGAGAGCGCCGTCCAGCCATCATTTTCGCGGTGCAGCGTTGTGATGGATACGCCCGTCACCACCCGCACATGCAAGGCGGTCAATTGCAGGCGGAGCGCATCCAGCACACTTGAAGCCTGCGAACTGACGGGGTACACGCGCCCCGCCTCTTCCTGCCGAAGCCGCAGTCCAAGATGCTCCCAGAAGGCTTTCTGTTCCTCTGCGCCGCAGTGAGACAGCACAGCCGCCGCGAACGCCGCATTTCCCGGATAGCGCGGCGCACCCGTGTTCATCAGGTTGCAGCGGCCGTTGCCCGTCGCGAGGATTTTTTTGCCAACGCGATCCATTTTTTCCGCTACCGTGACCGTATCGCCGCATTCCGCCGCCGCAATCGCCGCCGCCAATCCCGCTGCGCCGCCGCCGATGACCAAAACGCTTCCCATAATCTGTGTTTCCTCCGCTTCTTTCCTGTATGCCGCGCTGCCTGATGACATAGGCTATCCGTGTCATAGGAGGCGATAACTTTGACGCAGCAAGGCAAAAAGGCCACTTGGCGCTCGCTCGTCGCGCTGGAAGCCGCCACGCTCGGCGCAGGGGCGCTCGTCGGCTATCTCACTCGCGACAGCATGGACTTCTTCCACGCTCTGAACAAACCCGGCTTTGCGCCGCCGGGCTGGCTCTTCCCCATCGTTTGGAGTATCCTCTATGCGTTGATGGCGTACTGCATGTGGCTCGTCCTGCGCGCGCAGGGGCGCGACCGTTTCCTGCTGCTGGGGCTGTATATCGCCCAGTTAGCCGTCAACCTGATGTGGCCCGTGCTGTTCTTTATCCTGAAGGCGCTTGGGCTTTCCTTCTTTTGGCTGATTCTGCTGCTCTGCCTGGCTTTCATCATGGCGGTGCAGTTCGGGCGGCAGAAGCCCCTTGCCGGATGGCTGCTCGTGCCGTACCTGCTGTGGGTGACGTTCGCGGGCGTGCTGAATTTCGCCGTCGCCCGCATGAACCCCTGATGCACGCTCCATGGCGTAAATCTTCCGCAGCGGCGCGGTCAGTGTGCCGTCCGGCTCGTAAATCATCAGCGGCGGTTCAGGGTGCAGCATCGGGCGCGCATCCTTGAGCGCCTCAATCATCACCAGATTCGCCGCCTTTTGCGCCGAGGGGTAAATCAGCTGGAACCGCTTCGGCGCAAGCCCGGCTTTCTCCATGGCCTTCATCACTTCCAGCATCCGCGCCGCCGGGTAGATGACCGCCATCCGCCCCTTGCCGCGCAGCAGATGATACGCCATCTTGAACCACGCCGTCAGCCCACTTTTCTGCTGATGGCGCGCCAAGGACAGCGTTTGCGCCGGATTTGGCAGCGTCGTGCCATGATGCCCATACGGCGGATTGCACACAATTACGTCGATGCTTCCGGGCGCAAGCACCTCGTCGGCACTCTCCACTGGCAGAGCGTGGATGCGGATGATATGTTCCAGCCCGTTGAGCTGCACGCTCCGCCGCGCCATATCCGCCATATCCGGCTGAATTTCAAACGCATCGACGCTTTTCGCGCGCCCCATGCCTGCCAGCAGCAGCGGCAGGATACCCGTCCCCGTGCCGAAATCAGCACAGCGGTCGCGGCTTTCCGCCCGCACGAAGCTCGACAGCAGCACGGCATCCATGCCGAAGCGGAAACCCTGCTCCTTTTGCAGGATGCGCAGCCCCGCCTGCTGCAATTCGTCCACCCGTTCGCCGGGCAGGATGGTCAGTTTTCCGGCGCAATCAGCGTCAATCGGCTTGTCAGACAATAGCCTTCCTCCCCTTCTTCTGTCCGCACACGACACCAGATTTCGCCCTTTTCCAGCACGGTCAGCACCAAATCCGCTTCGACTTTCGCCGTTTCGGGCGCATCGGCGCTGCACCACTGGTAGAGCGTTTCTGCTTGGCGGATGTTCGCTGTCCACCCAGTCACTTTTTCCAGCGTCACGTCCAGAATCGGCGTATCGCTGATGACGACCGCACCGGGCGCGCTGTCGCTCAAATACTGCGACGCGCAGTAGCCCTCTTTGCCGCCGTAGCGGATGTAACTCCAGCCGTTTTCCTGCGAAATGAATGTCACCAGTGCGCCGCGCGGAAGCCACTGCACAATCGATGCGCCCGCATTGGGCGACTGCCGCATGGCCAGCGAATCCGACTTTGTGCTGACGTATTTTTGCCCCAGCGGCGCGTCCGGCTGCTCGCAGGAGAGCGCATCCGCCGTGAAATACCCCGTCATCTGCCCGACCGCGGCATAGCACCAGCCGCCGTCCTGCGCAAGCACCGTCACCTGCGTTCCTCGCGGGATTGTCGCCAGCACTGCCGCATCCACAGCCATTGCCTGACGAAGCGGCGTATTGTCCGCGCTCACCCACGCAACGTAGCTGCCAGCTGACACGTCATCCTCCACCTTCGCGGGCGGTTCGGACGCAGCTGGAACAGGCGTTGCGCTTGGTTCGGGGGATGCCGTCGGTTCGGGCGTCCCACTCGGTGTGGGCGTCCCACTCGGCACATCAAAGCGCAGGTACTGCGTCATGACGTACCCGGTCAGGCTGCCCCAGCGAACGGCACACCACGTTTCGCCGTATGCCGTGACGATGATGCTCGTTCCCTTCGGGATTTCCGCCAGCACGGGGTATTCCGTGCCCGCACCCTGCCGGAGGTTGAGCGTCGAGGCGGTGGAATTGACAATCGCGGTCTGTTCGCCGCTTGTCGTCGGCACAGGCGTCAATTCGATGCCGACGGCGCTGAAATCAAGGCTGCTTGCCAGCACATAGCCGTCAATGCCGCCCGCCGTCACGCGGCACCAGCTGCCGTCGCTGCTCTGCACGGCAATTTGAACGCCCTGCGGCAGGTTCATCAGCACCACCGCAGCAGTAGACGGGGTCGCCCGAAGCGCTGTCGCCGTCCTGACCATCGCAGAACGCCCGGTCTGGCTCGTTTTGCCCGGATAAGTATTGCTGAACGTGAGATACTCCGCCGCGCAGTAGCCTGTTTTCGCGCCGTACTGTACGTTCGCCCAGCCGTTCTCCACCGCGAACACGCACAGCACCGCGCCGCCGGGGATGGTGGACTGCACCGCCGCATCGTAGCTGCCGGACGCGCGCAGATTCAGTGAATTCGTGCCTGTCACGGTCGCCCAGCGGGTGATTGGCGTCGGGTTTTCGTCGCTCTGCGTCGGCGGCGTGCCGGTGAACGTCAAATTTTCCGTGCGGACGTAGCCGACAATCCGTCCGAAGCGGATGAGCGTCCAATTTTCGCCCTTCGCCAGCACCGTCACGGCTGTTCCGGCGGGCAGCGTCGTCAGCAACGCGCCGTTGTCCGAGGCGGTCAGGCGCACGTTCAGGACATCCTCCACATTCACCAGCGTCACCATGGCCTGATTAGGCGCGGCAGGCGAAATCGTCGCGGGGGCTTCAGTCGCCGTCACGGGCGCGTCGCCCACGGGCGGCAGAATCGTGTGCGTGAAGGTGTACTGCATCCGCACGCAGTTCTCGTAGTAGAAGCCGAGAATCTGGTCGTATGTATATCCTAAATTCGCCATCTGCTGTGCCCCGCGCTGGCTCATGCCGATGCCGTGTCCGTAGCGCCTGACGGTCAGAACAAACGTCTCCCCATCTGCCTTGACCGACCAGAGTTCGTTTTTCGTCGTGTTAATGGACAGATTGAGGGCGCTTTCCAGCTCGCTGAAAATGTCGAACGTCAACGTCAGGCGGCGCGTTTCGCCATCCACAAGCGCCGTCACGTCAAAATCCAGCTTCGTATATAAGCGGCTGGGTGCGGCATACTTCGGCGTGTGCGGCGTAACGGCCTCGATGCGCAGAATCGTCGCGTCTGGCGCTTTCGCCTGCAACAGGCGCGTCAGGCTTTGATTCTGGCTTGCGTGGGCAAATGCAGCGTAAATCGTCATCTTGCGCGTGCTGCTGTACGGGTTCATGCGGTCAAACGGGTCGTCCTTAACCGTCAGGTAATTCACGCCGGATGAGCCCCACGCGTTGCGGGCGGATTCGGTCTGTCCGCCGTTGGACGCGGTGTAGTACGTCCCGGTCAGCTTGCCGTCGTTCATGGCGACAATGCCGCGCGTTGCGTCCACCGCCTCCGCCGCCCGGTCGCGCTCCGCCGGACTGCCGTTGTACACCTGGTCAGCGGTCGTGTCCACAACGTCGTAGACCTTCGATGCGTTCGCATTCATGGCACGCAGGGTGTACGTCCGCGCCGCAACCGCCTGTGCTTTCAGGGCTTCCAATGCCGAGGAGGCCCCCATTTCATACGGCACGACGCCATAGAGGTACGATTCGATGTACACATTCGCCACGACGTACAGCCGGTACGTCCCGCTTTCCAGCTTCGACACAAGGTGCAGGTCACCGGGGTAGACATTCTGCGGTCTTCTTGCCTGTGCAATGCGGAATCCGCCGTCCGTTTGCCGACGCCTGAGCGCCATCTCCCGCCCCATGCTGACCGTCTCGCCGCCCCGCGTCAGGCGGATTTCGCCCGTCGCGCTGCTGTGGCTGATGCTGACTTTCTCGCCATTCGCCAGCGCCATCGTCTGCCCGCCGCTGACCGCCATTGCGCCGACCGCCGTCACCGTGAGCGACGCGGGATTGCTGCCAATGGACAGCAGGCGCACACGCACCATGCCGTTGCGTGTGGCAGCGCTCCGCTCCAGCGGCGCGGACTGTACGGCAACATCCGCCGTGTCCTCGGCGAGCGCAGCGGGTAAGCCGGACGTTCCGGGTACAGCCGACAAAATCAGGAAAAGCATCAGAAGCAGGCACAGCGCCCGCCGGTATCGGAATTGCACGGGAAAATCCTCCTTGTGGTGGTACTTCTCCTCCATTGTAGCAGAAAGCGCCCGGCGTGTCATGCAGATTGTAACAAACCGCGCTGGAAATTTCCGTCACGCACAAAAAGGCAGGCGCTCCGACCTGTTGGGTTCAGGTCAGAACGCCTGTCGGATGATGCGGATTATTCCTGCGTTTCCGTTTTCTTCGCGCGCGGCTTGCGGGCAGGTTTGTCTGCCTTTGCCGCTTCCTTCGCCGCCTTGTCCGCCTCGATTTCCGCCTTCGTGCGGCGCTTGCGGGCGGGCTTCGCGGTGGCTTCCGCGGTCACTTCCGCCGCAGCAGCTTTTGCCGCCTTGTCCGCTTCAATTTCCGCCTTTGTGCGGCGCTTGCGGGCAGGCTTTGCAGGCGCTTCGGCGGCTTTCGCGGCTTCCTTCGCCGCCTTGTCCGCCGCAATCTGCTCCTTCGTGCGGCGGACGCGCTTGGGCTTCACGGGTTCTTCCTTCTCATACGGATACGGGACGACCACTGGGTTCGCCTCCGCGTCGTCGTCAGAAGATGCTTTCTCCTGATTCGATGCGGAGTCATGGTCGAAACGCCCGCTCACCAAGCCTTCGTACAGTTCCATATATTTCTTGGAGGAGTTCGTCCAGCTGTAATCGCCAGTCATGCCGCGCTGCTGGAGCGTGTGCCACACATCCTTGTGGTTCTCGTAGTAGTCGATGGCGCGGTTGATGACATTGAGCATGTCATTGGCGTTGTAGTTGAAGAACGTGAAGCCATTGCCGTCGCCAGTGTACTCGTTGTAGGACAGCACCGTGTCGCGCAGACCGCCCGTTTCGCGGACAATCGGCACTGTGCCGTAGCGCAGGGCAATCAGCTGGCTCAAGCCGCACGGCTCGAACTGGCTGGGCATAAGGAACATGTCGCAGCCCGCGTAGATTTGATGCGCCAGCGCGTGGTCCATCGCGAACCGCGCCGCGACCTTGCCCTTGAACTCGCCCTCTGCCCACGAGAACAGGTTGACATAGCGGCTCTCGCCCATGCCCAGCACAACCAGCTGTACATTCTCGCTCATCAGGTCGCCGATGATGTAGTCCACAAGGTCAAGCCCCTTCTGGCTGCTCAGGCGGCCCACCATGCCGATAATCGGCACATTCGGGTCAACAGTCAGACCGAGCTTCTCCTGCAATTCCGCCTTGCACTTTGCCTTGCCGGACAGGTCATCCGCGGTATATTCCGCCGGAATGCGCGCGTCCGTCGCGGGATTGTAGTCCGCCATGTCGATGCCATTGAGCACGCCGAACACTTCATGCTTGCGCGCGCGGAGCAGCCCATCCAGCCGCTCACCGTAGTATGCCGTCTGAATTTCCTCGGCATAGGACGGGCTGACGGTGGTGATGATGTCGGAATACACCAGCGCAGCCTTCATGAAGTTCGCGCAGCCGTAGCACTCCAGCTTATCGTCCGTCCACAGGCTGTCGCCCAGACCCAGCACGTCCTGCACTTCGCGGATGCCGAACACGCCCTGATACTGCAGGTTGTGGATGGTGAACATGGTCTTGATATTCGCGAAGAACGGCAGGTGCGCATACTGAATTTTCAGCAGTGCGGGCACCATGCCGGACTGCCAGTCATGCGCGTGAATCACGTCGGGCTGGAAGTCCAGCAGCGGCAGGGCGTTCAGCGCCGCGCGGCAGAAGAAACCGAAGCGTTCGTACTCGTCGCCGCCCATGCCGTAGATATACGGACGGCCGAAATAGAACTTGTTGTCCACAAAGTAGAACTTCACGCCGTCCTTTTCCAGCAGTTCAATGCCGCAGTACTGACGACGCCAGCCCAGCGCGACCTCAAAGTCGGTCACATGGGTCATCTGGTCAACATACTGCTTCGGCACCGCCGCATACAGGGGCAGCATCACGCGCACGTCGTGACCCTGCTTCGCCAGAACGGGCGCCAGCGCGCCGACAACATCCGCCAGACCGCCGGTCTTAATAAACGGGACGCACTCGCTCGCCGTAAAGAGAATCTTCATCGTTTCTATCCTCCATCAGAAATATTTCCTGCCGGGGGCAAGGGAAAAGCAATCAGGGAAATTCAGCGAATTAAGCTCAGATACGATTTTCAGATGAGAATGAGCCAAGATGCGAAGCGAATTTTTTCTTTCCTGCTAACGGGAGTGAAACGCAGCGTAGCAGCGCTACGCTAAGTGGAACGACCGGACGCAGGAAGGAAAAAGGCGCGAGCAGATGGCTCAGGCGAATCTGAAAAGCGTATCCAAAAAACCGCACCAACAGTATAGCACATATTGGCGCGGTTTGCAAATCCGAACCGCGTCAGTGATTCAGGCGATTCGTTTGTTAGATGACAACATTCTTCGCGATGACAATCGGGTACGCCGCCGGGCCGATGAGCCGCGCGCTGCGCTTGATGACCGTTTGCTTGTCCAGAATGCAGTTTTCGATGGAAGCGTCGTTGTGCACCTGACCATCCTGCATGATGATGCAGTTCTTCACATGCGCACCGGGGGCAATGCGCACGCCGCGCGCCAGCACAGAGTTCTCCACCGTGCCTTCGATAATGCAGCCATCCGCCACCAGCGAGTTGACGACGGTCACATTGTCGCCATAGCGGGCGGGCATCTCGTCGCGAACCTTGGTGTACACAGGCAGCTCCGCCGTGAACAGACGATGGCGAATCTGGGTATCCAGCATATCCATATTGAACTTGAAGTAGCTCTGCACGGAGTCCATGCGCCAGCACAGGCCAGTGTACGCCCACGCATTCACGCGCGCCGTGCCTTCCGTCACCAGACGGAGCAGCACATCACGGTTGAAGTCATGATAGCCGTGCGCCACGCCCTTGTCCACCAGCGTGCGCAGCAACTCACGCTTCATCACGACGACCTCCATGCTCGTCAGCGGCAGGTTCGGATGCGTCGGATCAACTTCCATGTCCGTCACCATGCCGCTTTCGTCCACCGCCAGATAGCAGCCCAGTTCGTCGCGCTGCATGTTCGGATCAGCGGTGTACATGATGGTGATGTCCGCGCCGCTGTTCTGATGATACGCCACAAACTCCGCGATATTCGCGTTGTAGATGATGGTGGAGTTGCTCAGCACCAGATATTCCTGCTTGGAGCGGGAGAGATAGTTGGTGTTGGAACGCAGCGCATCCAGCATACCAGAGTACACGCCAACATTCTCGCGCGTCAGGAACGGCGGCAGCACCTTGAGGCCGTCATTCTTCCCGTGCAGATCCCACTCCTTGCCGGAGCCGATGTGATCCATCAGGGAGTGATAATTCTTCTGCATGATAACGCCGACGTTCTTGATGCCGCCGTTGACCATCGAGGACAGCAGGAAGTCAATGACGCGGTAGCGGCCGCCCACAGGCAGCGCCGCGATGGCGCGGGTCAGGGTCAGCTCGCGCAGATTGGCGTCATTTTCGCCGGTGTAGATAACACCCATTACGTTTTTCATTTTCTTACATCCTTTCCGCTGCTGTGATTATCAGAATTTGGTGTTTTCGTCCACCTGCTGACCCGCGGTCACGCTGACACCGGCGGGAAGGGTGACGCCCTGACCGACGACGGCGATATTGCCCGTCTCTTCGCCGACCATGCAGCCCGCACCAATCACGGCGTTCTCCGCCACAATCGCCCGACGGACAACCGCGCCGCGCTTGATGACCGCATAGGGCATGACAACCGAGTCAATGACGCTTGCGCCCTCTTCAATGGTCACGCCTGCGAAAATCACGGAGTGCTGCACAGAGCCGTAGACTTCCGAGCCTTCCGTAACCAGCGAATCGCTCACGACAGCGCCCTTGGCGATGTAGTGCGGCGCAAGGCCCGGATTCTTGGCATAGATGCGCCACTTCTTGTCGTGCAGGTCAATCGGCATGGGCACGCTGAGCAAGTCCATGTTCGCTTCCCACAGGGACTCAATCGTGCCGACGTCCTTCCAGTAGCCCTCGAAGTTGTATGCCACCATGACCTGCTTGTCGTTCAGCATCGCGGGGATGATGTTCTTGCCGAAGTCATTGGCGGATGTCTTGTCAGCCTCGTCCGCGGTCAGGTACGCGCGGAGCTTCGCCCACGAGAAGATGTAAATGCCCATGGACGCCTTGTTGGACTTGGGCTGCTTGGGTTTTTCTTCAAATTCAACAATGTTGTCGTCCGCGTCTGTATTCATGATGCCGAAGCGGCTCGCTTCTTCCCACGGCACAGGGCGCACAGCAATCGTCGCATCCGCGCCTTTGCGGATGTGGTACTGCAGCATGGCGTTGTAGTCCATCTTATAAATATGGTCGCCGGAGAGAATCAGGACGTAATCCGGGTCATACTGCTCGATAAACGCCATATTCTGATAGATGGCGTTTGCCGTGCCGCGATACCAGTCGCCCGTCTTGCCCGTCTGATAGGGCGGCAGGACGAACACGCCGCCGGTGGACAAGTCCAAATCCCACGGTGCGCCGGAGCCGATATAGGAATTCAGTTCCAGCGGCATATACTGCGTCAGCACACCCACGGTGTCAATGCCGCTGTTGGTGCAGTTGGACAGCGGGAAGTCAATGATGCGGTACTTGCCGCCGTAGGGAACAGCCGGCTTTGCCACCTTCTTAGTCAGGACACCCAGACGGCTGCCCTGTCCGCCTGCCAGCAGCATGGCAACACAGGTCTTCTTTTTCATGATGAGAACACGCTCCTTCATCCTTGTTTCTTGCGAAGCGCACCGACCGTGCAGGATTCGCGCCGCCCTCGGTGCATCAGGTGGCACGGTGATGTATGTGAAACAGCGCTTTCGCTCCTCCCCTGATTGCGGCGAGCGCCGATTCAGCCGATGGAAATGGAATTGGCTTTGCCGGCGGACTTTTCCGGCAGGGGCTGCGGTTTCTTTGCCGTTTGGGATGCTTTCTTTGGCGGCACATCCGCGATTTCCGGGATAACGCGCGCTTTCTTCGCCTTCTCCGGCAGCGGGTCGCGCTGATAGGTGAAGTACACCGTTGCGAGCGGCGGCACGCAGATATCGCAGCTGTATTGGAAGTCCTGCAGCTGCTCTTCTTCCGTGCGAATCGCCCAGTTGTTGTACTGATTCGAGCCGCCGTATTCCTTGCGGTCGGTGTTGAAGCACTCCGTCAGCGTACCCATCTGCGGCAGCCCAATGCGGTACTGCGGATGGAACACGGGCGTGAAGTTCGTCACGCACAGGAGCGAGTTGCCCCGCTTATCCGTGCGCAGGAACGCAACGATGGAGTTATCGCTGTCGTTCGCCTGAATCCACTGGAAGCCGTCCCAGCTGTCATCAATCTGGTAGAGCGCGGGCGTCGTGCGGTAGATTTCGTTCAGGCGCTTGCAGCACTGCTGCACCTGCGGATGATTCTCGTACAGCAGCAGGAACCAGTCCAGCTGGTCGTCATACTTCCACTCGATGAAGTGCCCAAACTCGCCGCCCATGAACAGCAGCTTCTTGCCCGGATGCGCCATCGTGTAGCCGTACAGCGCGCGAAGTCCCGCGAACTTCTTCCACAAGTCGCCCGGCTGCTTGTCCAGCATCGAGTGCTTGCCGTGCACCACCTCGTCGTGGCTGAACGGCAGGATGTAATTCTCCGAAAAGGCGTACATCAGTGAGAACGTCAGCTTGTCGTGGTGATACTTGCGGTAGACCGGGTCGAGCTTGATATACGCCAGCATATCATTCATCCAGCCCATGTTCCACTTGAACCCGAAGCCCAGCCCGCCCAGATAAATCGGGCGCGTCACCATCGGATAGGCGCTGGATTCCTCCGCCACCATCATCACACCGGGAAAATCGCGGTAGACGGTTTCGTTCATCCGCCGCAGGAAGGCGATGGCATCGAGATTCTCGTGTCCGCCGTACTTGTTGGGCAGCCATTGCCCCGGCTCACGGCAGAAGTCGTACATCAGCATGGACGTGACCGCATCCACACGCAGCCCATCGGCGTGATACCATTCCAGCCAGAAGCAGGCGTTGGAGAGCATGAACGAGTTGACCTCGCCGCGCGCGTAGTCGAACATGTGCGTCCCCCACTGCGGCATATCGCCGCGCCGGGGATCGGGATGCTCATAGCAGGGCGTACCGTCGAAGCGGCGCAGTCCCATTGCGTCACGCGGGAAATGCGCGGGAACCCAGTCCAGCAGCACGCCGATGCCCGCCTGATGCAGCGCGTCAATGAGCGCCATCAGTTCCTTCGGTTCGCCGAAGCGCGCCGTCGCCGCATAGTAGCCGGACACCTGATAGCCCCACGACATATCCAGCGGATGCTCCATCACCGGCATGAACTCCACATGCGTGTAGCCCATTTCTTTGAGGTACGGCACGAGCTGTTCGGCAATCTCCGTGTACGTCAGGAACGTGCCGTCCTTGTGCCGCCGCCACGAGCCAAGGTGCATCTCGTAGATGTTCACCGGACTGTGGTACGGGTCGTAGGACTTGCGCGCCTCCATCCAGTCCGCGTCGCCCCAGCGGTAGCCGCTCAAGTCATAGATGCGGCTGGCAGTGTCGGGGCGCATCTGCATGGCGAACCCATAGGGGTCAGCCTTGTCCTGCCACGTTCCGTCCTGCGCCTGAATGCAATATTTGTAGGTTGTCAGTTTCTTTGCCGCGTCGGGATAATCATAGCGTTTCGGGTCACTCTTCACATCGAAGGTTTCCGCGGGCAGCCGCACTTCCCATGTACCGTCGTAGACCTTCTGCATGGGCGTTTTTTCCCTGTCCCACTGGTTGAATTCGCCAATGAGAGAAACCGCCCGCGCGTTCGGCGCCCAGACAGCGAAATGCCACATTTCCTGTCCGTCCTGCGTCACCGGGTGCGCGCCGAGCATCTCATAGGCTCTGCGGTTCGTTCCCTGATGGAACTGCTCCCGCACCGCGGCGGTCGGGCCGTTGTAGCGCATAGTTACACCTGCCTTTGCTTGCGTTGCGTTCCTCCGCCTGCAATCACGGAGAGCCGCGTTTGCTTTCTTCACTCTTTTCACTTACTATTGAATCACTTTTATGCATTTTCGTCAAGTCATATTCAGCATTTTCTCCTGCATTTTTTGCGATTTTCGGAAAGTGCGTTCATTTTGACCGTAGACGATGCGGTAAGTATTTCGCCATTGCCGACATAAATTCCTGCTCATGCACGAAATTTTCCGCGCATAAACTGGTTTTGCGCCGTCGGAGCGAAAACTGTTACCCCCGTGCGGCGATTTGTGCAATCCGAACATTTCCCGAAATTTCTGCGAAAAGGTTGTGTGCCCATGAAACAAAAACAGCTGTTGTCGTTTCTTGTGTGTATCCTGATGCTTTCTTCCTGTGCCGCGCCGACCGATTCCTCGCTTGACAGCGGCTTAACACTTCGGGTCTACTTCGCCGATGCGGAGGAAATCCGTCTGCTGCCGCTGGAAGACTACGTTTTCGGCGCATTGGCGGCAGAGATGCCCGCGAATTACGCGCCGGAAGCGCTCAAATGTCAAGCCATTGCCGCCCGGACGCGTGCCGTCGCGCAGAGCCGCGCGTTCGGCGGAAACGGGTGCGTCCGCCACCCGGACTGCGATATCTGCACGGACAGCGCGTGCTGTCAGGCGTACCAGACGGATGCGCAGCTGCAAGCCCGCTGGGGCAGCGAGTACGTCGTCCTCCGCGCGCGCATTGACCGTGCGGTCCGCGCAACAGACGGCTTGCTGCTCACCAGCGGCGGCTTGCCCATCGAGGTGCTGTACCACGCCTGTTCCGGCGGAAAAACTGAAGATGCCGCCGCCGTGTTCGCATCCGCCAAGCCGTATCTGGTCAGCGTAGACAGTCCCGGCGAAGAGGGGTACGCCGGATTCCGCGCCGACACATCCTTCTCCTGCGAGGAAGCGGCAGATCTGCTCCTGCGCGCTTTTCCCGGCTGCGGCGTGACGGCGGACACGCTGCCCAGCGCGATTCGTCTGCAATCCACGACCGCTTCCGGGCGCGTCGCGACGCTGCTGGTTGGCAGTCAAACTGTCCGCGGCGCTGATTTCCGCAAAGTGCTCTCCTTGCGAAGCACCTATTTTACTTGGGAGGCGGATGGCGACCGCATCGTTTTCCACACCGTCGGATACGGGCACGGCGTCGGCTTATCGCAGGCAGGCGCACAGGCAATGGCGGCGGACGGCGCGGATTTCGCGGAGATTTTGGCGCACTACTACCCCGGCACGCAGCTGACGCGGATGGATAAAACAGGTTTCTCCGGTTCATAATAGGAGAAAACGCCCTACACGGCATGGTTGAGGTGATTTTCTCATGGCTGACCGTCATTTTCGTTCACTTTTCCGCGCGCTGCATCTGCGCCGGGAGCAGTGGACATTTCTGCTGATGGCGCTGCTATGCGTCTCGGTGATTGTCGGCACGGCGCTGTGGACGCGGCAGGCGGAATTCGCACGCGTCACGCCGACCCCGCCCATCTCCGGCGACATATCCGCTGCGCAGCTGCTCCAGCAGTCGCTTGACAGTGCGCAGACCGCCACGCCCGCGCCGACAGTCTCCCCCACCGTCCGCAGCGTTACCACGCCGCTCGAAAGCATGACGCTGCTGCGTCCCTTCGACAACACGCGGATGCGGCAAAGCAGCACCACGGGCTTGTGGGCGCTGCACGATGCGGCGGATTACGCTGGTGCGGAGGGTGCGAAAGTCAGCGCCATGGCGGATGGCACCGTCATCAATTGTGCGGACAGCGGCATTTTCGGCGCGTATGCGGAAATCGACCACGGCGGCGTCCTCGTGCGCTATGCGAACCTGTCGATGCTCTACGCGATTCGCGCGGGCGATCCGGTTCGCGCTGGGCAGACGATTGGCTTCATCGGGCGCACGATGCCGGAGGAATATGACCTTCCAGCGCACCTGCACCTGCGGATTGTCGTCGGCGATACGGCGGTTGACCCCGAAAAAGTGCTGCAAAACGGCGTTTTTCCTGACCCGTAAAAAAAGACGCACATGGGTGTTGCATTTTCATCGAAATCAGCGTATAATACAACAGGTTGAACTTGTATTATAACGTCTTATTCGACTTGGAAGGAGCGATTCCCTATGTGCGGCATCGTTGGCTATATTGGCGCGCAGCAGGCGCAGGACATTTTATTGGACGGACTTTCCCGATTGGAGTACCGCGGCTATGACAGCGCGGGCATTGCGGTCATGGACGGCGGCGTTATTCGGCTAAGCAAGGCGAAGGGACGGCTGGCGAACCTTGCCGCGCGGGTGGCATCAAATCCCCTGCCCGGCACCATCGGCATCGGTCACACGCGCTGGGCAACCCACGGCGAACCAAACGACATCAACGCCCATCCGCACACGGACATGAAAGGGCATATCGCCGTCGTCCACAACGGCATCATCGAGAACTACGAGGAGCTGCGCACTCAGCTGAAGGCGAAGGGCTGCGTGTTCGTATCCGAAACGGACACGGAGGTAATCGCCCATCTGCTGCATACGCTTTACGACGGCGACATGCTCTCGACCATTCTGCACGCGCAGACGATGCTCGAAGGCAGCTACGCATTGTGCGTTCTGAACGCCGAAGCGCCGGATACGCTCTACTGCACGCGCAAGGATTCCCCGCTTGTCGTCGGGCTGTCGGACGGCGCACAGTACGTCGGCAGCGACATTCCAGCGCTGATTCGCCACACGCGGACGGTGGAGCTGCTTGATGAACGCGAAGTCGCCGTGCTGACCCGGAGCGGCGTACGCGTGTACGACCATTTCGGCAACGAGCGCGCGCTCAAGCCCATTCACGTTGATTGGGACGTTGAAGCGGCGGAAAAAGGCGGCTATGCGCACTTCATGCTCAAGGAGATTCACGAAGAGCCCGCCGCGCTGAAAAAGACGTTTTCCGCCCATGTGGACGCAGAAAAAATGGCGATTCGCCCCGGCGCGTTCCCGATTTCGGCGGAAGAAGCGAATTCCCTGCGCACGCTGACGATTGTCGCCTGCGGCACGGCATACCACGCGGGTGTTGTCGGCAAATATGTAATCGAGAAACTGGCGCGGCTGCCTGTGGTGGTGGATGTAGCATCCGAGTTCCGCTATCGCAACCCGATTCTGGGCGCAGGCGACTGCTTCCTTGCCATTTCGCAGAGCGGCGAAACGGCGGACACGCTGGCCGCCATGCGCGAGGCGGAGCGGCTGGGCGCGAAAGTGATGTCGCTGACGAACGTCGTCGGCTCGTCGATTGCCCGCACCGCCGGGGATTGCGTCATGTACACCTACGCGGGGCCGGAAATCGCCGTCGCAAGCACAAAAGCATACATCACGCAAGTGGAAATGATGGTGCTGCTGGCGATTGACCTCGGCGTGAAGCGCGGACATCTGACGGAGAGCGTAGCATCGGAGCTTCTGCGGCAGATGGCGGACATTCCCGCACTGGCGGAGCAGGTGATGGCGCTCGAACCCGCGGTGCAGCGCTTCTCCAGCCTGTACCACGACCGTCAGCATGTATTCTACATCGGGCGCGGGCTGGATAACGCGCTGGCAATGGAAGCGTCGCTGAAACTGAAGGAAGTCAGCTACATCATGTCCGAAGCGTATGCGGCGGGGGAACTGAAGCACGGCACAATCGCGCTGATTGAACAGGGCACGCTGGTCTGCGCGCTGCTGACGCAGGAGCATCTGGCAGATAAAACGCTGTCGAACGTGCGCGAAGTAAAGAGCCGCGGCGCGAAAGTCCTCATCGTCTGCCCGGAAGCCCTGCGCGACCGCGCCGCGAAGGATGCGGACGAACTCTGGGTCATCCCGGACGCTGCGTCGGACTTGCTGCCTCTGCTGGCAATTATCCCCGTGCAGCTGTTCGCCTACTACATGGCGGTCAGCCGCGGCTGCGACGTTGACAAGCCGCGCAATCTGGCAAAATCGGTGACGGTGGAGTAAGGAGACCCCGAGGGCGCTGCCCTTGAACCCGCCAGAGGCGCTGCCTCTGGACTCCGGCAGGGCTCTGCCCTGCACCCGCGAAGGGGCTTCGACCCTCTCGACACCCATTTCGCGATTGAGTTGAGCGCTCTTGCATACTTTTTCCGCGTGTTAATTGATGGAAACGGTATACGAAAAGGCGATTCGGAGTTTACTTCCGAACCGCCCTTTTTGATGTGATTATACTATTTCCAAATGAGAATGCGCCAAGATGCGAAGCGAATTTTTCGCGCTG
>ERZ772892.2215-NODE-2215-length-17246-cov-3.252109_pt1 | contig 17246 bp, 14 predicted proteins | sample MGYA00512126_ERZ772892 | MGnify/ENA primary metagenome ERZ772892 (study PRJEB29015, sample SAMEA2737697) | human gut metagenome | biome: human gut; feature: human-associated habitat; material: faeces | place: China | collected 2012 ... | reverse complement strand
TGATATAGAAGTTTATTCTAAAATTTTAAAACCGTTAAACGTAAGTGATGATGTATCCATATTTATTATTGTTTTATGTTCCATGGGTATTCTGATCTTCACAAAGGAGGTTTACGGAATGAAAATGGAAGTTTTTCTAACCACTGTTTTATATAAAAACATCTTTTTTCCAACAAAAAGAAAAGTGGATTGTGATTTAAGACCGAATAACGAAAAATTATCCGCTTCTGATATAAGAAAAATTAATAAGGAATATCAGCAACGGATAAAGGAAAATCCAGAGTGGAAAATGTATGAGTAAAACAAATGCTAGAAAGGAGGAATGTACAGCATGGAAAAAAGAATGGATACTAAAATTCTGGAAGAAATACCAAAAACGGTTTCGCAGTCAATTCCCTATAGAGGGGTTTATATAAATGGAGTTATCGAAGTATGTGAGAATATGTTTTCAAAATCATACAAAATTCCGGGAGCGAATTTTAAGACAACAAATCAATACTCGCAAGAGTCTTTATCTGACCAATATAAAGAATTTATGAATTCTTTTGATAATACGGTGTCCGTTGAGACAACCATGTATAACAGAACAGTCGATGTAGAGAGCTTCAAAAAAAGTGTTTTGATTGATTATAAGGAAGATGGTCTTGACAATTTCCGTGAAGAATATAACAAGATGCTTATGGATAAAATTTCTGCATCAAAGAATAATCTTCAAACGGAAAAATATCTGACACTCACTATATATGCTCCAAATATCTTTGCTGCAAATGAAACATTTAGTCAGATGGATGCGTTGGTTATGGATAGTATGGCTACTATGGCAAAGAAAGAAGCCGAACCAATGACACTTGTTGATCGATTATCCGTGTTAAACAGTATCTATAATATGAATGATGAAGAAAATTTATATGAAAGGCGGATTATAAACGGAAAAGAGATTGAGTCATTTTCTCTTGAAAACTGTGTAAAACAGGGTGTCACAACAAAAGAAATCATAGCACCATCATCTATGAAATTTTATAGTGATCATGGTGAAATAGAAGACAAATTAGTAAGAGTTTATTACGTTTATTCATATCCGACATGGTTAAAGGCAACAGCATTTACTGATTTTTCCAAGATGCCTTGTAATATGATTGCCAGTACGCATACTGTAGCAATGGATCAGAATGATGCAATTAATTTATTTAAAAAACAGGATGTAAATATATCATCTGATATTTTAGTTGCTCAAAAAAAAGCATCAAAGAGTGGTTATAGTTCAAATTTAATTTCCAGATCTTTGTTAGATGAAAAAAATGAGTCCGATGAATTAATAGAAAACATAACCAAGGATAATAATAAAACATTTGTAACAACATATGTATTTGCTATATTTGGAGACACCAAAGAAGAATTAGATACTTATGAACGACAGTTGAAGACAATCGCAAATAAAAATCTGATGAAGGTTAAGTTGTTGAGGAATATGCAGGAAGATGGCTTTACAACATGTCTGCCAATCGGATACCGTAAAGTAAAAATTGATCGATTAATGACAAGCGATTCCATTGCTTCATTAATTCCATTCGATGTTTTAAATATCAATCAAAAAGGCGGAAAGTATTATGGATTAAATGCATTTAGTCAAAATATGATCCTTTATAATAGAGCATCCGGAATGAACCCTAATTCAGTTATTCTCGGCGCACCCGGTAGCGGAAAGTCATTCAGTGGTAAGCGAGAAATTATTGATATCTTATTGAGAACAGGGGATGAAGTGTATGTCATTGATCCAGATCGGGAATACAGTGTATTAGCAAATCGTTTTAATGGAACAGTATACAAAATTGCTCCCGGTCTTAACATACATATCAATCCATTTGACTTAAACATCAATAATATAGACGATGAAAATGGTGATCCGGTAAAAACCAAATGTGAATTTATAAGTACGATCATAGATATTATGATCGGTGGAAAATACGGCTTATCTCCTATAGAAGAGTCTATTATCGATCGATGCACGATGAAGGTGTATGATCCGTACCTTAAGTTTTTGAGAGTAGCTGGAAAGACACAGGATTTCGAACATGCACCAACACTTGTAGATTTCTATAACTGTTTATGCGCACAGCCACAGATTGAAGCGCAAAATTTAGCATTATCGCTTGAACGATTTGTTAAAGGCGCATTGGATCTATTTGCATATAAAACAAATGTAGATATTAATAATCGATTTACGGTTTATGATACAAAAAATATCGGACCAGGACTCTCTGAACTTGGTTCTCATATTTGTTTGGACAATATGTTTAACAAGATGATTCAAAACTTCGAAAATGGAAAGAGAACTTGGATTTATATTGACGAATTTTATTCGTTAATGAATAAACCTTCATCAGCTACATATACTGCGCAAATTTGGAAGCGAGATCGTAAATGGGACGGCTTTGCAACAGCATTAACACAGAATGTAGAAGATGTCCTTAAAAATGCAGAAGCAAGAACAGTCTTAAATAATAGCGCATTTGTTACTTTGCTTGGACAATCTCCATTGAACAAACGTGATTTATCAGAATTATATGGTCTTTCGTCAACAGAAGAGAAGTATATAGCATCTGGTAAATCCGGTATGGGATTAATTTGTATCAATAACGGAGATATTATTGTACCAATGAATGATGATTTTCCAAAGGATACAGAATTATATAGGATTATGACTTCAAAACCAGACGAGAGAATGATGGCATAAAAAAAAGAACCCCTTTTCATAAGAAAGGGGTTTTCTTTGCAAAAAAAGAAAAATATTACATATTTGATATAGTAATAGCATTGGATGAGTCAGCATCCGGCCAGCAATGGCAAATCGATATCGGAATCTGTACAGTGCGCACAAGGGCGAGAAGACAGCGTACGATATTACCTTGTGTATATACGATGACCATTTGTATACTTATGGAATCGCAAGGTTCTGAAGGCGACAGAACTCCTTATACAAAAGCAGATATCATTTGTATACTTATGGGATCGCAAGGTTCTGAAGGATAGCATAGAGTGCCAAGGATTTCAATTGTCATTTGTATACTTATGAAATCGCAAGGTTCTGAAGGTAGCGATTCAAAATATAACTTATGGTTTTGCATTTGTATACTTATGGAATCGCAAGGTTCTGAAGGTTTTAATATCTGGCAATAAGAATCTAACTTGTATCTCATAAGATTACAAGATCCTGAAGGATCGATGAATTGAGTGAATTCAAGATATTTTATTTATATGCTTATGGAATTAAAGAATCACTAGCAACGGAAAGAAGAGGACAAAATTATGGATATAGAAAATAATGCAAGTTCAGGAGAGACAATAGAACTTACGTTAGAGGATATATTAGCAATCGCTACTGGACGATTAAATGATGAAATGCCAAGTTCATCAGCTTCATTTTCAATCAATGTAGAAAATGAAGAACAAAATTATGAGCCAGAGCATGAAGTCATTGTTGAAAATGGAGAATTCAATTTTTATGTCAATGGTGGTTGTATGGTAATACAAATTGATTTTTCCAAAATTGATGCATTTGAATACCAACATCTTATAGAAATATGCAAAAAGTGGATGGATAATGTAGGCACAAAGGAATATGAGCATAAAATATTTTCTGGCACGATTGTTCCAGCCACGCTTGAAGGGCAAATCATCATAGAAGTAAACGAATTAGTGTATTATACAGGAATCGTAACATCTGATAGTGAAAGAGCAATTCTGTGTTTTGATAATTTGCAATCTAATGTATTTGTAAATCCTGATATGAATTATGATGAAATTAAACGATCAGTAGATGAAGAGTTGAGACATGAGCAGTCTTTACTTGAACAACAATTATATGAGGCAAAAAAAGAAGTCGATGACTTGAAAAATCAAAGCTATTACAAAAATAGATTGGATGCAGCTATGGAATTAAATTCCAGAAAAGGGAAAACGGATAGAAATGAAACCAGTAAAAATGCATTTAGCCGTTATACTAAAGATTAAAGAAAGGAAAAAATGATGGCGAAACGAATCAATATAATATTAGTAATAAGTATGATCATGATAATGTTTTCATTTCAAAGCACAAGCCATGTAAAGGCAGCTACACAAAATACGGAAACAACAACCGGGGATATATACTTCGCTGTAAAATATTCTGATAATATTGAGCCGAGACAAGATGACGTTTTTGTTCTAACATATAGGGCAGCAGAAGACAAAAATGGCGATGCAACAGCCCAGATTACAGTGAATACTTATGAACTACTAAAGGAAGAGCAAAAAATAACATTACCATATGGAGGATATGCAATAGTAAATATAGAATATCAGGGATCAAATGCTGGAATTACGAATTATTCTGCAAAAAATCAGATGAATGCTACGTCAAATTCAAACGACACACTTACTATATATATTGGTCTTACGGAAGTAGATAAATTTGATCATTCATGGACAGAATCACAAATCATTAAACATGGAGGAGTTAATGTCCGGGAGTTATCCGCTGATCCATCAAATCCAATCAGTTATGAGGACAAAATGGCTGAAATGATAAAAGAAGAAACGAAAAGGCAGGAAGAATCGAAAAATATTCAAATTGGCTCTAATGAAAATACGATTGAGGCAACGGACGAAACATCGTCCGGGGATTATTATGAAGATGATACATATGCAGATGATTATGGGGTTACAGAGCAGGAACCTGTAAGCGAACAGCCAGAAATGGAAATATATAATTCTAAAACAGACAATGCAAAAAAACATGAAGTCCAAGGTAATGCTTCTGTAATTTCTGTAAAAACAGTTGTAATTGTGGCAATAATACTCATTGCTTGTATTATTATTATATTTGTAAAAATTGGATCTAGTTCTAAGACAAGAAGATAAGTAAAATAACGCAATTACATATTTAAAAGGATATGTAATCATGCGTTATTTTTTCGACCATTTTTAGTATGCATAGAAAATTAACAGATAAGGGTGAATTATGAAATTGGACAAAAATACGCCGGATTATAAATTAAAAAAGACATTGCGCAGAAACAGAAGAAGGAAGATACATAAAATAATAAGAATGTGGATATTTATTCTATTATTATGTGTAGGTATATTTGGATTTATTGTGTATTACCCAAAATATAAAAGAATTAAAAAAGATGCATATACAAAATTGTCAAATATTACTGAGGACACCTTTAAAAGGAAGGGTAATACCGAAATATATGATATAGATGGAAATTTAATAGGTAAATACGGAAATGAAAAATATAAATATGTACCTTATGAGGATATTTCAAAATATGTAGTTAATGGATATATTGCAAAAGAGGATAAGAACTTTCTGTACCACCGTGGAGTTGATTTTAAAGCATTAGTCAGAGTAAGTTATTACTACATAAAAAACAAAGGAAAAATAACGCAAGGAGGCAGTACCATAACACAGCAGGTAGTGAAAAATAACCTGCTAACGCAAAACAGAACGATAAAGCGTAAAGCGACAGAAATGTTGCTCGCAATGGCGATCGAAAAACAATACAATAAGAATCAGATCATGGAATTTTACTGTAATAGTAATTATTATGGGAATGGATGTTATGGAATAGAGGCAGCCAGTCAATATTATTTTGGGTGTTCTGCCAAAAATCTATCTCTTGGAAATGCTGCAATTTTAGTTGCAACAAGTAACCTTCCAAATACCTATAATCCCATTGCTAACTACGAACTTTCAATCAATAAGAGAAATGAAGTCCTTTTAGAAATGCTAAGAGTTGGATATATCGATGAAGATACATATGTAAATACCATTGCTGAAAAACCAACTTTAGTTCAACAAAGAGATTCGATTATTAAAGAAACTTATATGACAACCTATGCACTTCATTGTAGTACGCTGGAACTTATGAAGTTAAATGGGTTTGAATTTCAATATATATTTGATTCGCAGGATGCATATGAAGATTATATAGAGAATTATAATACAACATATAATAATACATCGGAAATGATTCGGAGCGGTGGATATAAAATATATACATCTCTTGATCCTGAGATACAAAATACCTTACAAGCATGCGTTGATGACAATTTAGCAGAATTTGATGAAAGAGATAGTGAAACTGGACTGTTTACGCTTCAGGGGGCAGCAGTTTGTGTTAATAATAGCACAAATATGGTTTCTGCCATTGTCGGAGAAGGGGCAGGTTATTACAATAGAGGATATCAAGCAGAAAGACAATCTGGAAGTGCAATAAAACCGCTATTAGATTATGGACCGGCTATTGATCAGGGTGTTGTGTATCCGGGAACAATTATAAAAGATGAAGAAATTACCATTGATGGATATACTCCATTAAATGCAAACAGAAAATATATAGGTGATGTTTCGATCCGAAAAGCTTTGTTACTATCTATTAATACAATAGCCGTTAAATTATATACTGAAACTGGAAATGCAATATGTATAGATTATTTAAACCGTATGCATTTTAGTTCTTTATCTTATACAGATACAATAATACCTGCTGCCGCCATTGGTGGTTTTACCAATGGCGTAACTGTTGTTGATATGGCAAAAGGGTATGCGACGTTAGCAAACGATGGAGAGTATTCGGAAAACACCTGTATTATAAAAATTTACGATTCTGATGCAACCTTGTTGTACGAAAAGAGTAACATAACGGAAAAAGTATACGACAGCGACACCGCATTTATTATATCAGATATGTTAGAGCAGACATTTATGGAAAATGCTGGAGTTGGGAAAAAGTATAAAACGGATGATCAGATATACGCTGGGAAAACAGGAACTACCAATGATACAAAGGATGTGTGGTTTTGTGGATATTCAAAATACTATACAACCGCGGTTTGGATTGGTTATGATATGCCGAAGGAAATGACGGAAATACAAAGTTCAACTTATCCGGTAAAGATTTGGACTGAATTTATGCAGGAAATACATAAGAATTTACCAGTTCAAGAATTTATTCCTTCAGAAACCGTAAAGCTTCAGGATAAAAAAGGTTCTATTAAAGCAATAACATACGACAAAAATATATATCAGGAAAGACCTTCTAACTGTGATTATGTATCAATTCGTACAATGGAAAAGGCAGATGCAAGAAAGAAAGAACAGGATGAAATAACAGCGGAGAAAGAGGCAGAAGAAGCAGTTGGAGAATTTGAGGACTTTCAGATTATGTCTATAGAGGATACGGATAAGTTTATTATAAATTATAATCAAACATATGAGTTGATTGAAAAGGTGTCTGATAATGAAAAAAGACAGGAATTATATAATAGACTTTCTTATAAGTATGATTTATTAAAGGGTGAAGTAACGGACAGGTGGAATGATGCGATTGATGCATATAACTACAATAAGCAAAAGCAAAAAGATGCTGATAACATTCTCAAAAAACAGGAATCAATAGAAAAAGCAGAAGAGGAACGTAAATATCAATATATAGAATTAGTAAAAAGCTATATCGAAGATTTTAACGATCGAACTTATTATACTTCATATATGGAGGATCTAATAATTGATGCAGAAGAAGCATTGGAACAATGCTCTGCATATGATGAATATGATCAGCTAAAGGAAGAATTACAAACGGCGATTAATAATGTGAGACTGCTGCCGGATGCAGATTCGGACATAGAGGAATAAAAATAGTCAAAAAAGTGGAATTTAATTCCACTTTTTTATTTTTGACCATATTTATAACGGAAGGATATATTAGCACATTTTTTGGGAGGTACAGAATGGACTATTACATAGATGTTTATATCAAACGGCCAAAATACTGGATGAAAAAATACGGATTTAAAGAAGTAAATGGAAAATATGGCACTCATTTATCTATAAAAGTTGATGAAAAAAATAAAAGAAAGATTGTACGACGACTTAATTGGCGTCATACAAAATATCGTTGTACAGAAGCCTGTTGGAATAGAAGCTCGGATTACCGAAAGAATTTTTTCAAGCTGAATCCGGGACCTGATTATCAGTGCCGTTACTGTAATAGAAAGCTACATAAGGAAAATGTCGTTGTTGACCATGTAATTCCTATTAGTCAAGCAAAAAAAAATAAGAACGCAAGAAAGCTGCTAAAACTTCGGGGAATAGACAATGTAAATGATACAAGAAATCTGGTGGCAAGCTGTAAAAAGTGTAATCAAGCAAAAGATGACAAAATGGGAATCTGGTTACTTAAAGCATGGTTAGGAAAATATAAACTCTATTGGGTAGTAAGACCAATCATTATATGCAGTCTTATTGCTTATGCGCTTTATTACATAACTCAATCGGATATTGGGCTGATGTTTATTAATACAATACGGAATATTTTATTTTCTTGTTAATGAAATAACATATTAAAAATAAAAAAAAGGATGTGATTAGCATGGATCCAAATGAAATGGATGATATTGACATTGATACAAGTGACAATGCCTTGTTTGATCAGGATGAATACATATTTGGAGAAGATGAATTAGAAGAGGACACATTTCAAAAAGACGAAACAACGAACGGAAAAGTAACAGTAATGCATTCCAATACATTATTTGCTAAAGCCATAAATTTAATAGCAAATATACTGGTGAATACAGCTAGTTTGGCCGGTAATATTGTAAGATCGTTTCTTTTTGGAAACCCTGATGCCTTTAACTTACAGAAACATATGGAGAAAGAGAATGAAGCTGATAGGGTAAAAAGTGAGCAAGATTCGGAGTCAAGAACAGAAAAAGAAGTAAATGGGAAAGAAGCAGAGGATAAAAATGTTTCAAAAGAAATAATAAAAAACCGTGAGAGAATAAAGGAATGTATGACCACAGTACATGAACAGACTTTAGAGGATGGAACGCGCTATGATCTGGCAGCAGAGCTTGGTATTCACGCATCTGTTGAGTACAATAAAAATAATGAAGCTATATTATATTTTTACGGAACCAAAAAAGAAAACAATACAGTGGAGAATATTAAAAGTAGCGGTATTTATATAAATAGCTCAAATTTAAAAGGACTAGAATCCAAGATAACAAGAGATATCATGCAGACGAGTAATTTCAAAAAATCAATGAAACAATATCTTCAGTATGATAAAGTGGAAGAAGAAAATGATCTTGGTGAAACAGATGCAAGTGAAAGAACAACTTCAAAAAAATATGTGGCATATTCTACACAACGATATACTTATGCAGCAGTACAGGCATCGTTGCTTAAATCGGCATATATGTTAAATCTGAATCAACATTTGAATCCAGATGAAAATAGTGGACCGACATTTACCAAAAGTGGTATCAGTCAGCTTCCCATTGGAGAAAAAATGCTCATGGTTAATATTAATCGGCATTTTAATACACCAGATAATACATCAAAAACAGATATTGTTTTTATGTATGGAGATAAGGAAGTTGGACGACTTGATGCAAATGCAGTTACAATAGATGGCTATTCAAAGGATGATACATTGTTAAAAAATATTTCATCCATCACACAAAATATATATGCTAATATGAGCGCAGATGATTTTGAAATTTCCGCAAAAAAAACATATGGTATGGAAAAAAGAGTTGGAACGAAATCTGCTGATAAAGCCGTTCGAACTGTCACAAAATATGAACATCCAGAAGATAAGACGCAAAAGGATGAACAAGGAAATAAAAATCCGGAACATGATACGATGAATCAAGAAAATAATCCGGATAAGAACGATCAAACTGGAACGGAAGAAGTTTCAGATCCGGAGACTAAAGAACATACGGAAGAAAATACAAAGGAATCAGAAATCGAAGATAATGAAAACTCTATTGATGAACAGATTACAAGAGAGGAATTTGGCAGCAGTTTATCTGAAATTGTGCAGGATAATAATACAATGAATGATATATATGATGATATGCACAGTGATATGCATAACATGGATGAATATGTAGACGTTATTCCTGCCGATGCGGAAGTGATTAGTGAGGAAGCTGATCATGAGATAAATGAAGAGTCGGAAACTGTTTTTGAAGAAGATGAAGTATGTATGTGATCAAAAAATATAATTGATAATTGATTGAAAAATGACATGTTCGCATGTCATTTTTTTTACATATTAATAGTAAAGCATCGGAAACTATTGAGAAAGGAGAAACCACTGAAAAAGTGGCAGGATAAATATGGCAACACATAATCAGGTAAGAGCAATCGGATATTTGTTAGCGGATCCTAAGATTGTCAATGAGGGAATAGAGGGTGAAGAAAAAATAATTATTAAAATAAGAACCGTAAGAAGAGCGATTGAGGGATATACCGGACAACAATATGCAGATTTAATTGTGTATTACGCTGGAACAGATATCATGAATAAACTAAAGGCATTTAAACAATTTGATATCATTGATATTAAGGGAGTATTCAATATTTTGCCTACGCGAAAAAAATCAGTATGTCCGACATGCGGTACAATTAACTACAAAGAAAATTGTCTTGCTACATTCGTGTATCCGATTACAGTAAATCGTTTAGGCTCATATAGGGACTATATTGAAGAAAAACAGGCGAGTCCAGATGCATTTCTCTTTAAAAATTATAGAGAAAATTCGAACCAGTGTTTACTGATTGGAACAGTTGTTACCGATCCGGAATTATTGCCTAATAAACAGGCTCATCTATGCAGATATGGGTTGGGTGTCAACAGAAAATATTATATAAAAGAGCAGACGGAACAGAAAGCTGATTACCCATGGGTGTATTCTTATGGTGAACAGGCAGAAAGAGATTTTAGATATTTACGAAAGAAATCGGTTATTCTTATGGACGGTTTTATTCATAATGAAAATGTAATGACAAAAATGGTCTGTGAAGCATGTGGAAGCAATTATACTTTTAGTAGTGTAGGAACGCAGTTTACACCATATTCCATCGAATATCTCTCTGCCTTTAAAACAGAAGAAGATTTACAAAAGGAAGAAAAACTTAATCGGTTAAAAGAATTGAGTGAATAAAGATTTCAGAACAATATGATACGAATTATTTGTTTATTTCATACGATCCATATTAAAAATATAACTTAATAACATGGAGAGTTAAAATTGGAGGAATTAAGTATGAAATATGCAAATATTATACTAAATAATCAGATGGCTATGGAAGATTTGATATGTAAAGAAGATATGAGAGCAACCAGTTTGATTTTGGCTATAGTTGGAGTTCCAACCAACGATCCTAAAAAGAGAGTATTTTTTGAGGATGTTGACAGCTGCACACGGTTTACCTCAATCTATCTTGCATTAGCTGGTCTTGACTGCGCAGGTCTTAGTCTCGATAACGTCACAGAAGTAATGGATTATTTAAAAACCAATCCTAAAGCGTGTAGATCTTCTGGAATAAGAGACATCCATTTTGAAGAATGCGAAGATGACGGTTATGCAAAATATCCACAGTTTCATAGTATCTCGAAATCGAAAAGAAAAAGTTCTGAGTATGAACAGTTATCCTTTTTGATTGGATAAGGAGGAATCATGGATCATCGTAGGTTGATACAGGAGAGTGATATAGGACAGGTCGTATCTTCCAGAGGATATCGTATAACGTATGGAGGATCATATAACTTCCTTTACTGCCCCGGTCATGAAAAACAGTATGAAGGAACACACAAAGCTCAGCGTAACTGTTATTTTAAAAAAGGACAGAACTATTGTTATTGCAAGAGATGTCTTAAATCATGGAACACAAAAGAGTATCTAATGGAAAAGGAAGGACTTGATTTTGGCGAAGCATATGATATTTTGTATGAGCTTGCCGGAAGACCAGCTTGGTATAAATCAGGTAAACCACTTTCAGACGAAGAACGAAAAAAAGCAAGAAAAGATGAAGCAGTCAATCAGGTACTTGGTATGCGTATGGCAGTAACGACCGATTATTTATATCCAAATGAAAGAAATGAATTGATTATTGCCAAAAAAACGCAGTTAAGATCCCGGATGGAGGAACTTGAATCAAAATTTGATAGAAAAGATCTTTTTTCCGAACAGGAAAGGGCTGTGATTATGGAAAAATAGAGAGGGTTCCTCTCTATTTTTTTTGCGAAAACGATACTTTTTTCGAAAATCTTAAAATGAATTGAGAAAATTCTCGCATATTAATAAAAGAAAAAATAAAAAAGAGCGAAAGGAGAATGGAATGAGAATTTCGATGCGTGCAGCAAGAGCAAATGCAGGATTATCTTTGCAGGATATAGCGAATTCAATGCATGTAAGTATTTCGACAATACATAGATGGGAGACAGGACAATCTCCTATAGCAAATGATTTATTTATAGTATTTTGCAATCTGTGCAAAATTAATCCGGAAAATGTTACTGCAAATATAAAGGTAAAAGGAGACACAGCGAATTATGACAAATGAAGAAAAAAAAGAATTTATAAATCAGTACATTGCCTCATTAAAAAAAATTGAGCATGTTTCAAATGTTAAATCCACCTCAAATGATTTGAATTATGAAGTGCATTTTAATTTATGCGGCAACATTATGGGAACAATTATATTGCGTAAATCCGGTGATATTGCACTAATTAAAATGGAAGGTGTATATAGTCAGAATGATGAAAATGTATCACTTGATGTGTTATCAAAAGAAATTGCAACAGCTCATGAGGCAGGATTTGATTATACTCTAATTAATGATAGCGTGACATTTTCGACCGTAATGGCATTAGGTGACAACGCGGATTTGTTGTACGATGACGTAGATTACTGCGCAAAATTAATTATAAAGAATATTTTGGAAAAGATTGATGAATTTGAACATGATCAGGATACAACAGTCTTTGAAGATCCGGTGCAGAAGCAGGATATAGATAGTGAATCGGCAAAAGCAAAATCAGATAATTTTGATATCAGTGATATAAGCATTCCGGATCCAGAAGATCTTGATGATATTTTAGAAGAGAAATCAAGCTATATAAAGCCGGGATACAATAAAGAAAATATTACATCAAGTCAAGAAGTTCATGAACAGATTGAAGACACTGTAACATCCTTTGATATCGATGATACAGGTATAAATGGCATCATGGATGAAGATGAAAACGATCTTTATAATGAACTCAATCGTGTTTTTGATGAAAAGAAAAAGTTGGCGGATAGCAGGGAACAGACATTAAATGAATTTGCGGCAAGATTAAAAGAAAAAGAAAAGCAACTGGAGGAACAGAAAAAGGAAGCAAAAACGCATTTAGAATCAGAAAAATATGAGATGCAGTTGGAAGTGCAGCGTGAAAAAGATGCAATGCGCAAAGAATTCCATGATAAGGAAGTTGAGCTTGCAATAAAGGTGAAGAAGGCTACAGATGATCGTAAACGACTTGACTTCGAATTAAAGAAAATTCAGGTTGAGAAGGAAACATTAAAAACAAAATTTGCCAATATAGAAGAGCGTGAAATGTTGATAAATTCAGGAAATATATCAAGTGGCAAAGATTCTTCCACGTTATCCAATGAGATCGATAAATTGAATGAGCAGATTGCAGGTATAACAGAAGAAAATGATAAAATAAGATCGAGTTATACAGAATGCAAAAAACACATCCAGACAGCCAAGAATGAGTTGCTGCATAGAGAACAGATCATTGGCAATTTAAAAGAATTAATAAAAAAACAGAAAAGTGAATTGGAACAGATGCAACAAGCTGTTTCAGTTAAATCTGATCAGGATGCAACAACCGGAGATGATACAAAGCTCAAAGATATGCAAGCTGAGATTGACAAAAAAAATAATGAGATAGAAGAATTAAATTCTAAGATTTCATTGTTAGACGAAGAAAAAGCCAATTATATTCAGCTTTATAATGAAGCGAAAGAGAAGATTTCTACATCCGATAATACTCCAACTGAAGAGTTATCCGAAGAAGATGAGTTACGGATCGCTATCAATAATATCAAGCAGGAAGCAGAAAAAATTGGAATTCATACTGATCTTGTTCCAAGCAACGGCGATGTCATTTTGGCTGGAGAAAAAGATGGTTGTACTTTATGCATCAATGTAAATGCAAAAATTATATACTGTGAAAAATCGGTAAAAAAACCTCAGAAATATATGCCTATTGCTGAAGCATGGACACAGGAAGATATTCGTGTTTCTTATGCAGTGTTGACAGGAACCGGAAAATTCATGGTGAAGTATGTATATACAGATGTTGCAAAGGCGATTTTTGACATTATGGAACGATTTAAAACGATTTCATAGAGAGGTGATGTTACATATGAGCGATAGAACAATACGCATCTTATTGCTTGCCGTTATCATTTTTTTTCTTATTATTTTATGTGTGGTAGTAATTGATTATATTCGTAAAACCAAGAGAAATCGAATGTATGTTCAGTTATTCGAGGAAACATATAAAAACAATTCTGTTATTGATACTTTGTTGAAAATTATAGAAGTATACAAGATAAGAAGTGTGGAGAATCTGGTTTTGCGCAAGGCAATCAACTACTTACAGAAATCGTGTTTAAAGGATTACCAGACTGCTTTTGCAATAATAGAAGATGTATTCTCAGGCAAAAAGGTCAAGGAACTGCATAATACAATTATTGAAAATGAAAAGGGAAAATTGGTATTACTGTTAGAGAAGAAAAATTATTAGCAGGAGGTTAAAGAAGTGTCGGTTAAGAAAATATTAGATGTGATTCAGAATATTTTTTTCAATATCATTGAGTTCATTAAAAAAAATATTAAAATATTTACTATCATAGGAGCAGTAATTATTCTGGCTATAATTGGCGGTATATTTCTTATAATTAGGAAAGAAAGTATGAAAAATTCGCCGATTGAAAAGATTGAAGCAACATGCGATTACTCATTTAAAACAGATGAAAATCTGACCGATAATTTAGAATATTTTGATATTCAGGCTACGCATGAAAATGGAGTGGTAACAACAATATCTTCTGATGCTGACATTTCTTTAAGCCAGAAATATGTAAATCCATATGGCGAAGAATCCATTATTAAACTTACATATACAGATGATGATGGATCTGAATATTCATGTAATGTAAGTATTCCAAATGAAAGAGAAAAAATAGTTGGTTTTCAGTGCGGATATCCGGATGTAAAAAAAGTTATTGCGGTACTATATAGCAATGGAGAGTTAGCGTTCGAAGGAGAGGGAGATACGTTAGTATATTATGAAGGTGAATACCCATGGTTAAAAGCATGGTGGGAAGATGCGGATATAGGTAAAGAAAATGCCGTTGATATTAAGTCTGTTACATTCCAAAATACCGTAAAACCTACTAATTTGAATTATGCATTCGAAGATTGTACATCACTCGTCTTTATCGATAAGATACCTTCATCTGTCAGAACGATGGTTCGGACATTCGCTAATTGTACATCGCTTACAAAGGCAGCAGATGTAAGTAATGCAGATAACCTTTTAAACATGAATGGAACCTATGCAGGTGATGCAGCTTTAATTGACGCCAACATAATTCCATCAAATGTAAGAGTAGCGAAAGGATGCTTCAAAGATTGTACTTCATTGCAGTTATGTGCTGATATGAGTAAAGCTGATAATCTAAAGATAATAGATTCAATGTATGAAAACTGCCAGTCCTTATCTATCGCAAAATTAAGAGATGGGATTATTAGCACGAACAATACTTTTTCAGAATGTATTAATCTAAAACAAGTTTCAGATTTTCCAACGACTATTAAGTATATGGATGGAACATTTAGTGGTGCGGTATCTTTAACAAGGTTTGATGCGATTATTCCGGAAAGTGTGCAATCATTAACTGAATGTTTTAAAAGTTGTGAGTTATTATCAGGAGAAATACATATTGACTGTAACACGGATAAGTTTACAGATATGTTTCTTGGAGCATGTCAGGCAACAAAAATAAATCTTATAGGTGATTCAATGCTCTTGGATGCATATGCGAATACTAACGATATGCTTAATGTATATGTAAATGGTATTAGAGCAAATTCGGCAATAACATCTTATGCCGATGTGTTTGAGCAATAATAGTGGAATTAAATTCCGCAATTATTGCTCACAAGGAATAGAAAATTTTTGCAAAAAATAGAAACATTATATATTTGATATAGTAATAGTATTGGATGAGTCGGCATCCTGCCAGTAATGGCGAATTGATATCGGAATCTGCACAGTGCGCATAAGAGCGAGAAGACAGCGTACGATATCACCTTGTATATATGATGACCATTTGTATGCTTATGGAATTACAAGACTCCGAAGGTGTTGAAATTTGACACGATTTCCATAATTACATTTGTATGCTTATGGAATTACAAGACTCCGAAGGATGTTGAATGTATACCAGATATTAAAGTTGCATTTGTATGCTTATGGAATTACAAAACTCCGAAGGCAGATCCAACGAATGATATAAGTGGAGATCATTTGTATGCTTATGGAATTACAAGACTCCGAAGGGGGTTAAAGAATTAAAAAAGCTGATTGGGGCATTTGTATGCTTATGGAATTACAAGACTCCGAAAGCATGTTAATGATAGTTGCGAAGATTATACTATCTTTTTTTTTGCAAATTTTTTTGTTCACAGCTAAATAGTAATATATAAAAAAAAGGACAAAAATAAAAGATGGATAATTGGATTGAAAAATCATATAAGCATATAGGAAAATATTTTGATTACACGTCAAAAGAAGATTTCTTTGTAGCATTAAGTGAATCAAATAATAATTGGCTTCATGTACATTCTATGTATAGTATTTTTGATTCGGCACAATCAACAGATGACATATGCGAACAAGCTCAAAATAAAAATTGTAAAAATGTAACATTAACAGATCATGGAACGCTTTTAGGAATAGAAGCGTTTATGAAAAGTGGAAAAAAATACGGAATAAATACAATACCGGGTGTCGAGACATACCGGGAACATCGATGTCATATGATTTTATTTGCAAGGAATTATGATGGATATGTTAGTATATCGAAAGCTATGAGAGAAGCAAATACACATATCGAGGAAATTAAGGGTACAAAATTATCAAATGCTATTATGACTAAGGATATATGTGAACACTTTTTTAGGAATAATACTGACATCGTTGCCACAAGTGCATGTATACAGGGAACCGTAGGATATATATTGTTAGCAAATCATCGGATAAAAAAGAAGATAAGCAAAGATGAAGAAAAATTAATTTTATATAAAGAAAATTATGAAAATTATTTGAATGCAAAA
>ERZ772892.2206-NODE-2206-length-17277-cov-4.097550_pt1 | contig 17277 bp, 19 predicted proteins | sample MGYA00512126_ERZ772892 | MGnify/ENA primary metagenome ERZ772892 (study PRJEB29015, sample SAMEA2737697) | human gut metagenome | biome: human gut; feature: human-associated habitat; material: faeces | place: China | collected 2012 ... | reverse complement strand
CGGCGCAGGAGACTCAGGCGCAGGAGCGCGCCGAGGACGAGCCGACGGACGAGGCGGCAGCCGAGGCGGCGGACGAGCCGACCGAAGAAGACGCCGGGCAGGAGGAAGAATCCTCCGAGCAGGCGTAAGGCGAGTGCGTTACAAGAGGCATAAAGGAGGAAACACAGTTTGAAACATCCTGTATGGGATCGAATTTTGATTCTGCTGTGCGCGCTGGTCGCGCTGGGCTGCGCCGCCGGTGTGGTCGCGCTGCTTGTCGGGAAAATCTCCTTTGATATGATTACGGGCTGGATCGCGGCCGTGGACATGAGCAAATTTGTCGTCAAGGCGGCGATGGTCGGCATTGCGGCGCTCTTCGTGCTGCTGTTCCTGCTGCTGTTCGCGATGATTCTGCCGTCCCGAAAGAAGCGCTCGAGCAACTACGCGATTCAGCGCAACGAAAACGGCATGGTTCGCATTTCGCTCAAGGCGCTGGAGACGCTGGTGAACAAGTGCCTCAACCAGCATGCGGAATTGAAGGTCGTCACGTCGTCGCTCTACAGCGACGAGGAGAGCATCCGTGTGGACGTGCATATTTCGCTGCAATCGGATATCAGCATGCCGCTGGCGATTTCCGCGCTGCAAAAGCAGATCAAGAAGTATCTGGAAGCCTGCTCCGGCGTGATGGTGCAGGAGGTACGCGTCTTTGTGGACAGCACCATTCCGGCGGATGAAAAGACGGAGGCCTCTCCGTATGCCATTCCGACGGCGCTGCTCGGTCTGGACGCCGATCCGCTGCCCGTGGGCAAGCCGGAGAAGCAGGACGGGCCGGAAAAACAGCCGGAAAACCAGCCGGAAGAACAGCAGGACGCGGAAGCCGAATGTGGCGCGGAGCCTGAGGCCGATGAACCCGAAACGAAGGCCGATGACACGGCGGAAGAAGCGGCGCAGGAAGACGAACAGCAGACGGCAGAGCAGGAGCAGGGTGAACAGGCATGATGGATTTGAAAACGTTTGTGAGCCAGATGCTCACACCGGGTACGGTTCCCTGTACGCTCTTTGGGGCGGCGCTCGGCTTGATTTTTGCGGTGCTCTGCCTGACGGTCGGCGTTGGGCCGGCGCTGCTGATTGCGCTTTTCTGTCTGATCGGCGCGTTTATCGGCGGGGTAAAGGATAAAAAGAAATTCGTGGAGAACATTTATCTGTTTTTCCATCATGATGAGAACGGCCGCTATTGAGAAGCGGCGCATATTCAATCAATAAAACGGATCGGAGCAAATGAAGAATGGCACGTCCTATAGCGCGTGAAGCTGCGATGCAGCTCGTATTTGAACAACTCTTTGGCGGAGAAGCGACGACGTAGACCCTCGTCGATCTGATTGATTACAACCCGGGCGAGAAGGACAGCACCTATATCGACACCGTGGTTTCCGGCGTGAAGGAGCATGCCGAGCAGCTCGACGCCGAAATCGCGGCCTGCCTGCGCGGCTGGACGCTCGCGCGCCTGTCCCGCGTGGATTTGGCGATTATGCGCCTTGCTGTGTATGAAATGCAGTACAGCGGCCTGCCGGCGGCGGGGGAATTCCTCGATATGATCACCCCGCAGTATGTCGCCGATCTGATGAGCTGGGGCGCCATTGGCGCGCGTACCACCGAATCCCAGGTGCACCGTGAGCTCGCCTCCGGACTCTCCTGCCCGGTGGGCTTTAAAAACGGTACCGATGGCACCATCAAGGTGGCTATCGATGCGATTAACGCCGCCGGCGCGCCGCACTGTTTCCTGTCGGTCACCAAGTGGGGCCACTCCGCCATCGTGAATACCAGCGGTAACGGCGACTGCCATATTATTTTGCGCGGCGGCAAAGAGCCTAACTACAGCGCGAAGCACGTGGCGGAGGTGAAAATCGGTCTGGCGAAAGCGGGTCTTCCAGCCCAGGTGATGATCGACTTCAGCCATGCTAACTCCAGCAAGCAGTTCAAGAAGCAGATGGAAGTGGGCGCCGACGTATGCCAGCAGATCGCCGGCGGCGAGCGCGCCATTATGGGCGTGATGATTGAAAGCCATCTGGTGGAAGGCAACCAGAGCCTCGAGAGCGGTGAACCGCTGACCTACGGCAAGAGCGTCACCGACGCCTGCATCGGCTGGGAGGATACCGAAACGATCCTGCGTCAGCTGGCGGAAGCGGTGAAAACCCGCCGCGGCTAAGCTACTCCGCGCTAGCGCAGGTCATAAAAAAAGCGTGGAGATTTCCACGCTTTTTTGTTCTCACCAGGAGAAATTACTTCGCTTTACCCTGGTTGGCGACGGCAGCAGCTTTCGCCGCGATCTCTTCCGCGTTGCCCAGATAGTAATGTTTGATCGGCTTGAAGTTTTCATCGAACTCATATACCAGCGGTACGCCGGTCGGGATGTTCAGTTCGAGGATCTCGTCTTCGCCCATGTTGTCGAGGTATTTCACCAGCGCGCGCAGGGAGTTACCGTGAGCGGCGATGATCACGCGCTCACCGCTTTTCAGGCGCGGCAGAATGGTTTCGTTCCAGTAAGGCACGACGCGGTCGATGGTCAGCGCCAGGCTTTCAGTGGTCGGCAGTTCGGCGTCGGTCAGTTTTGCATAGCGCGGATCGTGGCCCGGGTAGCGCTCGTCGTCTTTGGTCAGCTCCGGCGGAGTGACAGCGAAGCCGCGACGCCACTGTTTAACCTGCTCGTCACCGTATTTTTCAGCGGTTTCCGCTTTGTTCAGGCCCTGCAGCGCGCCGTAATGACGCTCGTTCAGCTTCCAGGATTTCTCAACCGGCAGCCAGGCCTGATCCAGTTCGTCCAGCACGTTCCACAGGGTGTGGATGGCACGTTTCAGCACGGAGGTATAAGCAAAATCAAAGCTGAAGCCTTCAGCCTTCAGCAGTTTACCCGCTGCTTTCGCTTCGCTAACGCCTTTCTCGGACAGATCCACGTCGTACCAACCGGTGAAGCGGTTTTCGTTGTTCCACTGGCTTTCGCCATGACGAACCAGTACCAGCTTAGTTACAGCCATTCTCTCACTCCTCTCTACACGCCATCCCTCGCGCCGCGAACGGTGCGCTGAATGTGATGGTGTATGTGTTATTGATTGATAACTATTCTCATTATATTGCCGTGATTTGGCGCACGGCAATGCTTATCCCTAACCATAGCGAAAATAGTGGCGCAGTGTAAGGTGCTTGTAATACACAGGTTATTTTTTTGTCCTTTGGTGACGGAAAATAGAGCAGGTTGCTGAAAAAAGAGGCGGCAGAGAGGAGGGCGGGGACGAAAAGCAGCGCCCCCTGATGGAGGGCGCTGGCGATTATCGGGCGATAAACTGATATTCCGTCAGGCTGACGTACTCCTGGCCCGGACGTAATACACAGTCCGGCTGCGGCCATTGCGGATGGTTCGGCGAATCCGGCAGGAATTCGCTCTCCAGCGCCAGTCCCTGCCAGTCGGCGTAGGGCTCCGTCGTCTGCGACGGGGTGCCGCCGAGATAGTTGCCGGAGTAAAACTGCAGCGCCGGAGCGGAGGTATAGACTGTCATCTGCAGCTTGCCATCCTGCGACCAGACCTGTGCCGCAGGCTGGCTGGCGTCGCCTTTGGCATCCAGCAGGAAGGCATGATCGTATCCCTTCACCTTTTGCTGATCGGCATCCGCGAGGAAGTCGGCGGCGATGGTTTTCGGCTGGCGGAAATCAAAGCTGGTGTTAGCAACATCTTTCAGTTCGCCATCCGGGATACCGTCGCTTTCCACCGGCAGATACCTCTGGGCGAGGATCTGGAGCTGATGCTGGCGCACATCGCCCTGCTCACCGTCGAGGTTGAAATAGACGTGATTGGTCATATTCACCGGGCAGGGTTGGTCCACGGTGGCGCGATAGGTAATCGCGATGCGGTTATCGTCGCTCAGACGATAGTGCGCGGTGGCCTGCAGGGTGCCCGGAAAGCCTTGATCGCCATCGGGCGAGGTCAGGGCGAACAGCACTTCCTGCTCGTCGGCGCGGACAATGCGCCAGCGGCGCTTATCAAACCCTTCCGGGCCGCCGTGGAGCTGGTGGCCCGCGTCGTTTGACGGCGTGACGTTGACGACCTGGCCGTCAAGCGGGAAGCGGCTGTGGCCGATACGGTTGGCGTAGCGGCCTACCGAGGCGCCAAGAAATGCGGCCTGGCGAGCATAGTCTTCCAGCTTTGCGCAGCCCAGCAGCGGTCGGCGCAGGCTGCCATCGGCCAGCGGCACCTCGGCGCTGAGCAGCGTCGCGCCCCAGTCCGCCACGGTGACGGTCATCCCCGACTTATTGCGCAGGGTCACCTGCTGCCATGGCTGGCCGTCCGGGGCCAGCGCGGTGGTTTGCGTTAGCATTGCCCGGCCCCCTGTGACGGTTTGCAGACATAGAATGTCTCTTTAATACCGGTTTTCGCTTCATACTCGTTGGCAACGGCCTGCTGAACGGTATCGACCAGATCTTCCGGGATTAACGCTACCACGCAGCCGCCAAAGCCGCCGCCGGTCATGCGCACGCCGCCCTTATCGCCGATCGCGGCCTTAACGATCTCCACCAGGGTGTCGATCTGCGGGACGGTGATCTCGAAATCATCACGCATCGAGGCGTGGGACTCTGCCATCAGCTCACCCATCCGCTTCAGGTCGCCTTTTTCGAGGGCGCTGGCGGCTTCCACAGTGCGGGCATTCTCCGTCAGCACGTGGCGTACGCGCTTCGCGACGACCGGATCCAGCTCATGGGCGACGGCGTTAAATTGCTCAAGGGTGACATCGCGCAGGGCGGGCTGCTGGAAGAAGCGCGCGCCGGTTTCGCACTGTTCACGACGGGTGTTGTACTCGCTGCCGACGAGGGTGCGCTTAAAGTTGCTGTTGATGATCACCACCGCCACGCCTTTCGGCATCGAGACGGCTTTGGTGCCCAGCGAACGGCAGTCGATCAGCAGCGCGTGGTCTTTTTTGCCCAGCGCTGAAATCAGCTGATCCATGATGCCGCAGTTGCAGCCGACGAACTGGTTTTCCGCCTCCTGGCCGTTGAGGGCGATTTGCGCGCCATCCAGCGGCAGATGATACAGCTGTTGGAACACGGTGCCGACGGCGACTTCCAGCGAGGCTGAGGAGCTTAACCCCGCACCCTGCGGTACATTGCCGCTGATCACCAGATCCGCGCCGCCAAAGTGGCTGTTCCGCTGCTGCAGATGCTTTACCACGCCGCGGACATAGTTCGACCACTGCTGGGTGTCGTGGCTGATAATCGGCGCGTCGAGAGAGAACTCATCGGTCTGATTGTCGTAATCGGCGGCAATCACCCGCACGGTACGATCGTCGCGCGGCGCACAGCTGATCACCGTCTGGTAGTCGATAGCGCAGGGCAGCACAAAACCGTCGTTGTAATCGGTATGCTCGCCGATCAGGTTGACGCGGCCTGGCGCTTGAATGACATGGCTGGCCGGGTAGCCGAAGGCGTCAGCGAACAGGGTTTGGGTTTTCTCTTTCAGACTCATCATTACACTCCGGATTCACGAAAATGGACGTCGCTGACGGCGCGCAGTCGTTCGGCAGCTTGCTCGGCGGTCAGATCGCGCTGAGTTTCGGCCAGCATCTCATAACCAACCATAAACTTGCGGACCGTCGCGGAGCGCAGCAGCGGCGGATAAAAGTGGGCATGAAGCTGCCAGTGGTTATGGTCTTCGTCGTTAAACGGCGCGCCGTGCCAGCCCATGGAGTAGGGGAATGAGCACTGGAACAGGTTGTCGTAACGGCTGGTCAGCTTTTTCAACGCCAGTGCCAGATCGCTGCGCTGGGCGTCGGTGAGATCGGTAATGCGCTGCACGTGCGCTTTCGGCAACAGCAGCGTTTCGAACGGCCAGGCGGCCCAGTAGGGCACCACCGCCAGCCAGTGCTCGGTGTCCACCACCGTGCGGCTGCCGTCGGCCAGTTCGCGCTGCACATAGTCCAGCAGCATCGGCTGGCCCTGTGCGGCGTAATACTCTTTCTGCAGACGGTCTTCCCGTTCCGCTTCATTGGGCAGGAAACTGTTGGCCCACACCTGACCATGCGGGTGAGGGTTGGAGCAGCCCATCGCTGCCCCTTTGTTTTCAAAAACCTGCACCCACGGGTAGCTTTTCCCGAGGTCCGCGGTCTGTTCCTGCCACGTTTTAACCACGTCTTCCAACGCTTCAAGGCTCAGTTCCGGCAGCGTTTTGCTGTGGTCTGGCGAGAAGCAGATCACCCGACTGGTGCCGCGGGCGCTCTGGCAGCGCATCAGCGGATCGTCACTCTCCGGTGCGTCCGGGGTGTCGGTCATCAGGGCCGCAAAGTCGTTGGTAAATACGTAGGTACCGGTGTAATTCGGGTTGGTGTCGCCAGTCACCCGGGTGTTGCCCGGGCACAGGAAACAGTCCGGATCGTGGGCCGGCAAGGTCTGTTTTGCCGGCGTTTCCTGCGCCCCCTGCCAGGGGCGCTTGGCGCGATGCGGAGAAACCAGAATCCACTGTCCGGTTAACGGGTTATAACGACGATGTGGATGGTCAACGGGGTTAAATACGCTCATGAAGGTTCCTTAGTCTGGATAACCCTGCGGATGACGGGACTGCCAGTGCCAGGTGTCCTGCGCCATTTCGTCCAGGTTGCGCGTTACGCGCCAGTTCAGCTCGCGGTCGGCCTTGGCAGCATCCGCCCAGTAGGCCGGGAGGTCGCCATCGCGGCGCGGCGCGAAATGGTAGTTAATGGGTTTGCCGCAGGCCTTGCTGAAAGCATTGACTACGTCGAGCACGCTGCTGCCGACGCCGGCGCCAAGGTTGTAAATATGCACCCCGGCTTTGTCAGCCAGTTTTTCCATGGCCGCGACGTGGCCATCGGCGAGGTCCATCACATGGATGTAATCGCGCACGCCGGTACCATCTTCGGTCGGATAGTCGTTACCAAAAATGGCCAGCGATTCGCGACGGCCAACGGCGACCTGGGCGATGTAGGGCATCAGGTTGTTCGGGATCCCCTGCGGGTCTTCCCCCATGTCGCCCGACGGGTGGGCGCCGACCGGGTTGAAGTAGCGCAGCAGGGCAATGCTCCACTCCGGCTGGGCTTTCTGCAGGTCGGTCAGGATCTGCTCTACCATCAGCTTGCTTTTGCCGTAAGGGCTTTGCGGGGTGCCGGTCGGGAAGCTTTCGACATACGGGATTTTCGGCTGATCGCCGTAGACGGTAGCGGAGGAGCTAAAGATAAAGTTCTTCACGCCAGCGGCGCGCATGGCAGAGACTAATTTCAGTGTGCCGGTGACGTTATTGTCGTAATATTCCAGCGGCTTGGCGACGGACTCCCCGACGGCTTTCAGCCCGGCGAAGTGGATCACTGCCTCAATGGCGTGATCGTGGAGGATCTCCGTCATCAGCGCTTCGTTACGAATATCGCCTTCAATAAAGGTGGCTTCTTTGCCGCCGAGACGTTCAATCACCGGCAGTACGCTGCGCTTGCTGTTGCAGAGATTGTCGAGGATCACCACCTCGTGTCCCTGCTGCAGCAGTTGAACGCAGGTATGACTTCCAATGTAACCGCTACCACCTGTAACCAGAACTTTCATGATTCGCTCCATTCGGCTTATCGTTTGTGAGGAAGATAGCATATCAAAGAAGTGAAAAGTGTGACATAGGGCAAGTTAGTGGAATCGTTTACACTTGGGGTGTAAATAACGTAAATTTTATATTTTTAATTTTAATTCAATGTATTAGGTTTGTTTGGCGCTATTTTTCTGAAAAATACCAGGGATCTTTCGATCCCCGGCAGGGGGCGTCAGGCCACAGGGCCGAGCTGATAAGTGTAACCGTCTCCACTGGGAACGAACGCCAGGCGATGGGTAATACAGTCCGGGGCATCTTCTGCATGGTGCGAGACAAACAGCAGCTGTGTGGCCCCTTCGCCAATCAACACGTCGACAAAGCGGCGCACCAGCTGGCGGTTGAGGGGGTCCAGCCCCTGCAGCGGTTCATCGAGGATCAGCAGGGTTGGATGCTTCACCAGCGCGCGGACGATAAGCGCCAGCCGCTGCTGGCCCCACGACAGACTGTGAAACGGCGCGTCGGCGGTGCGCTTATCGATGCCGAGAATATCCAGCCATTGCTGCACCAGCTTATGCTGCTTGTCGGAGACCGCCTGATAAATGCCGATCGAGTCAAAATAGCCCGACAGGATGACGTTGCGGACGTTGGTGCTGACCCGGTAGTCCAGATGCAGGCTGCTGCTGACGTAGCCGATATGCTTTTTAATATCCCAGATGGTCTCACCGCTGCCGCGCCGGCGGCCAAAGAGCGTGAGATCGTTGCTGTAGCCCTGCGGATGATCCCCGGTGACCAGGCTCAGCAGCGTAGATTTACCGGCGCCGTTGGGACCGACGATCTGCCAGTGTTCGCCTGGATTCACGGTCCATGAGAGGTGATTGATGACCGGGCGATCGTTATAGGAGACCACGCCGTCGTTGAGCACGATACGCGGCGCCGAGTCTGCCAGCGCATGACGGGCCGGTGGGACATCCGGCTCCGGCAGGGTGATGCCGTCCAGTTTTTCACTGTGCGCCAGCTGGGCGACCAGCGCCTGCTGCAGCAGGGAAGACTTCTCGCCGGTCTCGCTGAGGGTGCAGTCAGCCAGCACGCCGGCGAATTGCACAAACTCCGGGATCTCATCGAAACGGTTGAGCACCAGCACCAGGGTGATGCCGGCGCTGTGCAGGTCGGCCAGCAGGGCAGCCAGCTGCTGGCGGGAGTTGACGTCGAGACCGTCGAAAGGTTCATCGAGGATCAGCAGTTGCGGATCGGTCATCAGGGCCTGACACAGCAGGGTCTTACGCGTTTCCCCGGTCGACAGGTATTTAAACCGGCGGTCCAGCAGGGCGCTGATGCCAAACTGTTCGGCCAGGCGCGCGCAGCGGGCAGGATCTTTCACCTCATCCTGGATAATCTCCGCGGTGGTGCGGCCGGTGTCTTCTTCGCCTGGGCTGAGCAGGTCGGTGTTATTGCGCTGCCACTCGTCGCTGACCAGCTTCTGCAACTGTTCGAAGGAGAGGCGGGTCACGCGGGAGAAGTGGCTTTCGCGCTGGCCGCTGAGCAGGGTCAGGTCGCCTGCCAGGGCCCGCGCGAGGGCGGATTTGCCGCTGCCGTTGCTGCCGACGAACGCCCAGCTTTCACCCGCCGCCACGCTCAGGTGGTCTATTTTTAAGGTCTTTGTATCGCTCAGGCGAAACGTGCCTTGCGAAATTTGCAATGATGACATGATGTATCCCATTTTTTGCAGCGATGTGCATCAGGGATACGACTTCAGGCGCGTAATGTCAATGGGGTCAGCATAACGTCGCGAGAATGATGCGATCGGCATTGAAGTAAGCGATCGCCTCCGTTCCTTCCGCCAGGCCAGCGGCCTGCGCCTGTGGCAGGGTGGCGCACAGGGTTTGACCGTCCGCCAGGGTCATCAGTACTTCGCACTGTCCGGACCCGCATTCGATATGACTGATACGTCCCGACAGCTGGTTATCGGCCTGGCGGGCTGCTGCGGGATCGAGGGTGATGCCGACCCATGGCGCTTTGAGCAGGACCAGCACCTCCTGGCCCTCATCGAGTCCCAGCTTCTCAGCGCTTTGCGCGGTGATGGCGACGTTCAGGCGGGTTTTTCCGTCAGCCAACAGTACTTCCACGTGCTGCTGCACCTGCTGGCGATCGCGGCCGGTAATGGTGCCGAACCACTGGTTGCGGGCGCTGGTCTGCAGGGAAAAGCGCGAGATGGCCGCCAGCAGGCTATCCAGCGGCAGGGCATCGTCATCGCTGAGTACATCAAACGCTTTCTGCTGGATCTGCGCCAGCAGATCGTACAGCTGGATCAGACGCTGCCCGTAGCGGGTCAGCACCGCGCCGCCGCCGCCCTTTCCGCCGGTGGCGCGATCCACCAGCGGCTGTTCGCTGAGCTGGTTCATCTCATTGATGGCATCCCAAGCGCTCTTATAGCTGATACCCGCATGCTTCGCCCCCTGGCTTATCGAACCGGTCTGGTCAATCTGTTTGAGCAGGGCGATCCGCCGCGGATCGGCAAACAGGCGCTGCTGTAGCTTAAGGGTGAGAAGAATTTCGGCCTGCATAATCGTTTCCTGACAAAAAAGGGTATTGTGACCGATAGTCGCCCACTTGCAAAACCTCTCTGCGCGGTTGGTCATTACCCACCGCACAAATGGGACGTGTTTTTTCGGCTGAAATCGTTACAATCAGGAAATCATACTATCTGGAGTGAACCATGTTAGAGCTTTTGAAAAGTCTGGTTTTTGCGGTCATCATGGTACCGGTGGTGATGGCGGTCATCCTGGGACTGATTTACGGTCTTGGCGAAGTGTTCAACCTCTTCTCCGGCGTAGGCCACAAAGATCGCAGCCAGCAAAATCACTGATTTCCCGGCGCCCGGTTTAACCGGGCGCTGTGCTATTTCCCTCCTGTATCATTTCCCTTCTTTTTATTGTCCTGTGTCACTATAAAAACGCTTCGCATATCGTTATATTATCGACTACATAACGCATTGACAGGAGAGTAAGATGGCAGGTTCTTGGTTACGCGGGGTTGTCGGGGTATCACTCACGCTGTGCGTCGCGGGTCAGGCGCTGGCGGCAGAGGGTAAAGTGACCGTTTTCGCCGCCGCATCGTTAACCAACGCGATGCAGGATATTGCCCAGGCGTACAAGAAAGAAAAAAACGTCGAGGTCGTGTCGTCGTTTGCCTCGTCGTCGACGCTGGCGCGGCAGATAGAAGCGGGTGCGCCAGCGGACCTGTTCATCTCCGCCGATCAGAAATGGATGGATTACGCGGCAGATAAAAAGGCCATCGATCCGGCAACCCGCGCCACTCTGCTTGGCAACAGCCTGGTGGTGGTCGCGCCGAAAGCCAGTGCGCAGGGGGCGATAACCATTGATGAGAAAACCGACTGGACCAGCCTGCTGAAAGGAGGCCGTCTGGCGGTGGGCGATCCACAGCATGTCCCGGCCGGTATCTATGCCAAAGAAGCACTGCAGAAACTCGGTGCCTGGGAGACGTTGTCGCCGAAGCTCGCCCCGGCTGAAGACGTGCGCGGTGCGCTGGCGCTGGTGGAGCGCAACGAAGCGCCACTGGGGATTGTCTATGGCTCCGATGCCGTGGCCAGCAAGGGGGTGAAAGTGGTCGGCACCTTCCCGGAAGCCTCGCATCAGAAAGTCGAGTACCCGCTGGCGATTGTCGATGGGCACCGCAATGCGGCCGTGAGCGCCTTCTATGACTACCTGAAAGGGCCGGAAGCGTCCGCTATCTTTAAACGTTACGGATTTACCACCCGCTGATGTTTCTGAGCGAACCCGAATGGCAGGCGGTGCTGCTGAGCCTGAAAGTCTCCTCCCTGGCGGTGGCCTTGAGCCTGCCCTTTGGCATCTTTTTTTCCTGGCTGCTGGTCCGGCGCACCTTTCCCGGCAAGGCCCTGCTCGACAGTATTCTCCATCTGCCGCTGGTGCTGCCTCCGGTGGTGGTGGGGTACCTGCTGCTGGTGGCCATGGGGCGGCGCGGGTTTATTGGCAGCTGGCTGTATGACTGGTTCGGCATCAGCTTTGCTTTTAGCTGGCGCGGGGCGGTGCTGGCGGCGGCGGTGATGTCTTTCCCGCTGATGGTGCGCGCCATTCGCCTGGCGCTGGAAGGGGTGGACGTCAAACTGGAGCAAGCGGCGAGAACCCTCGGGGCCAGCCGCTGGCGGGGATTTTTGACCATTACGTTGCCGTTGACTCTGCCGGGGATTATTGTCGGCACGGTGCTGGCCTTCGCCCGCTCGTTAGGGGAGTTTGGCGCGACCATCACGTTCGTTTCCAATATTCCCGGTGAAACGCGCACCCTCCCTTCGGCGATGTACACCTTGATTCAAACCCCGGGCGGGGAGGGGGCGGCGGCCCGCCTCTGCCTCATCGCCATCGGTCTGGCGCTGGTTTCGCTGCTGATTTCGGAATGGCTGGCCCGCGTGAGCCGCCAGCGCATGGGAGGATAATGATGCTGGAGCTGGACTTTACCCAGACCCTCGGTAGCCACTGCCTGCAGATCCGTGAAACTCTGCCCGCCAGCGGGATCACCGCCGTCTTTGGCGTCTCCGGCGCGGGCAAAACCTCGTTGATTAACGCCATCAGCGGCCTGACCCGACCCCAGGCAGGGCGGATCGTGCTCAATGGCCGGGTGCTGAACGACACCGCGCAGCGTATCTGCCTGGCGCCGGAGCAGCGCCGTATCGGCTATGTCTTTCAGGATGCGCGCCTGTTTCCCCATTATAAAGTGCGCGGCAATCTGCAGTATGGGATGGCGAAATCCATGGTCAGCCAGTTCGATAAGCTGGTGGATCTGCTGGGGATTGCACCCTTGCTGGATCGTCTGCCGGGCCGGTTATCCGGCGGCGAAAAGCAGCGAGTGGCTATCGGCCGCGCCCTGCTGACCGCGCCAGAGCTACTGCTGCTGGATGAGCCGCTGGCCTCGCTGGACATTCCGCGCAAACGCGAGCTATTGCCCTACCTGCAGCGGCTGGCGCAGGAGATTCATATTCCGATGCTCTACGTCAGCCACTCGCTGGATGAGATCCAGCATCTGGCCGATCGTGTGCTGGTGCTGGAGGCCGGTAAGGTGAAAGCTTTCGGTCCGCTGGAGGAGGTCTGGAGCAGCAGCGTGATGCACCCCTGGCTGCCGGCGGAGCAGCAGAGTACTATCCTTAGCGCCACCGTCGCCGCGCAGCACCCGCAGTATGCGATGACGGCCCTGGCGCTGGGGGACCAGTTGCTGTGGGTCAACCAGCTCGAACGTCCCGCAGGTGACACCGCACGGATCCGCATTCAGGCGTCGGACGTTTCGCTGACACTGGCCCAGCCGTCCGGGACCAGCATCCGCAATATCTTGCGCGCCGAGGTGGCTCAGTGTCTGGAGGTCAACGGACAGATTGAAGTGCAGCTCAGAGTGAGTGGCCGTCTGCTATGGGCCAGGATTAGCCCATGGGCGCGGGACGACCTGGCGATAGCGCCAGGTCAGCAGGTGTTTGCCCAGATCAAAAGCGTGTCGATCGCCGCCTGATTACAGCAGTTGGCGGTAGATAAACTCGGCGATGCTGGTGGACTCATTGTCGCCGATGACTATGTTGGCGCGGGCTTTCACCTCGTCCACCGCGTTGCCCATCGCCACCCCGGTGCCCGCCGCTTCCAGCATGCTAAGATCGTTGTAGTTATCGCCGAAGGCCACCACATCCTGCATCGACAGCCCCTGGTCGGCCACCCATTGCGCCAGGCGTTTGCCTTTGCTGTTGCCGGCGCGCGCGATATCCACCTGATCGTGCCACGACCATTCGCACTCGAGGCCCAGCGTCTCGCCAACCTGCTGCGCAAACCGCTGCAGGCGGGGAATGTCGTCATCGGTGAGAGCGAATTTCCATACCGCGTTAACTTCGCGAACCGCCTGCGCCAGCGAATCGACCTGAGCGAAAACTGGACGCTGATCTTCCGGTAACGCCTGCGCCCAGTTGCGGGTGCGGATCACATGCCCGGTGGGGTGTTCATAAAGCATCGCGTCGTCCACATATGCCAGGCCGTGGATCTGCTGTTTGGCAAGCATGGCAGTGAGGCTTACCGCTTGCTCCACCGGCATAGGATCGGCGGCCAAAACCTTTTTTGCGTGATAATCATACAAATAGGTGCCATTACAACAAATTGCAGGTGTATCGAGAGCCAGTGCCTGATAAAAAGGATGGATAGCGACGTGATGACGTCCGGTGACGACGATGACCTGATAGCCTGCCTCTCTGGCGCGGGCCAGCGCCTCCAGCGAAGCGGGCAGAATGGTTTTTTTGCTGGTAAGCAGGGTGCCGTCTAAATCCAGGGCAATCACGCGTGTTGTCATGTGTTATTTCCGGTTGATGTTGAAAAGTGACCTGGCCATGATGGTACACCGCCGTGGCGTCAGGACCAATTTTTCCACATCTGCCGTGAATGTCTGTATGCCCTTTGTGCCGCCGTCCGGCGGAAATTCGGCGGACGATGCGATTATCATGGGCGGATGTCTTATAATTTTCAGGGTGCTGTTATCCTGAAAATGAAAATTCCACGTGCAGTGAGGGAAGGAGTAGTCATGAAACAAACCGTTTATACCGCCAGCCCGGAAAGCCAACAAATCCATGTCTGGAGTCTTGAAGCGGACGGCAAACTGACGCTGGTGCAGGTGGTTGATGCCCCAGGGCAGGTCCAGCCGATGGTGGTCAGCCCCAACAAGGAATTTCTGTACGTTGGCGTTCGTCCGGAGTTTCGCGTGCTGGCCTATCGCATCACGCCGGATAACGGGGCGTTAACCTTTGCGGGCGAAGCTGCGCTGCCGGGCAGCCCGACCCATATCTCTACCGATCACCATGGCCGCTTTGTCTTCAGCGCCTCCTACAATCAGGGCTGTGTCAGCGTGACCCCGCTGCACGATGGCCTGCCGGGCGAAACCATCACCGTGGTGGAAGGGCTGGAAGGCTGCCACTCGGCCAATATCTCCCCGGATAATCGCACCCTGTGGGTGCCGGCGCTGAAGCAGGATCGCATTTGCCTGTTTACCCTCAGCGACGATGGTTTCCTCTCGGCACAGGAGCCCGCGGAAGTGACGACCGTCGAGGGCGCCGGTCCGCGTCACATGGTATTCCATCCCAACCAGCAGTATGGTTACTGCGTCAATGAGCTAAACAGCTCGATTGACGTCTGGGAGCTGAAAGATCCTAAGGGCAACATCGAATGTGTACAGACCCTGGATATGATGCCGCCTGATTTTAGCGGCGTGCGCTGGGCGGCGGATATTCATATCACCCCGGATGGCCGTCATCTTTACGCCTGCGATCGTACCGCCAGCATCATCACGGTGTTCAGCGTTTCGGAAGATGGTAGCGTGCTGGCGGTGGAAGGCTATCAGCCTACCGAGACCCAGCCGCGCGGCTTTAACCTCGATCACAGCGGTAAATATCTCATTGCCGCCGGGCAGAAGTCGCACCATATCGCGGTGTACGATATCGTCGGTGAGCTGGGACTGCTGCAGGAGAAAGGCCGCTATGCGGTTGGGCAGGGGCCGATGTGGGTGGTGGTCAACGCCCACTGAACCGCCATCAGGTAAAAGAAAAAACCTCGCCTTAGCGAGGTTTTTTTTGCTCAGAGCGGACAGGCTCTGCGGAGAAGGCGTTGTCCTGGCGGGCCAGAAGCGTGACGACGTTAGATATCGTCCATGGTGTAGCCAACGACAATCTCCAGCGTTTTTCGGATCACGTCCGCGGTCACCACGTCATCGGTGGTTTCCAGCGCCTGAATCAGCCATAAAATAATGGCCTTATTGTTCAGGTGACCCTCGGACTGGAGAATACTGTTGATGGCGAGCGACATGACGGCGGACTCATCAACCAGTTTATCACCGGCGTTACGGAAATAGTCGGAGAGCGCGGTGTCCTGCAGTCTTGCGTAAATATCTGGTTGCTGATGCATAGTCTGTCTCATCACATTCTCACTCTGTTTAATTCACCATGGTTGGGATAATCAGTGGATCTTTTTAGCTTCCGACGGCATGCTGTCTGGCGCCAGCGAACCTCTGGTTTCCCAACGGCCATTGATTTTCTTTACCTGTAAAGGCGCGTACTTCCGCTGACGGATAAGCTTCGCGCAAATTTCTTCGATCACGGCAGCGATGATCTTTCTACGCTGGCGATCTGGTTCTGTCGCCTGCATTAACCGAAGTCGAACCAGCAGGGTCGGGGTGGTAATCGGGCGATTCGTTTTCAGAAGCGCTAGAACCGCCTCGCCGATGATTTCATCGGTTATTTCCTCAGTTTCACTGTTATTCATAACCGTCTCTATGCATGCCACCCTTTTCCTGAATAGGCGAACGGCATTCAGGTCAGCAGCAGGTTTGTGGAAGCGATCGCCCCTCATCTGCTACTGCGGCGCTGCAACAGGCGACGATCGATGACGTTATTCCTGGCCAGCAAACAGCAGACCAATTAAGGTCTGATAGTGGCTCTCTTCCTCCGGCGCGCGAGCGCGGTCCAGGCGGCTCAACAGTTTGGTGCATAGCGCTTTGCGGTTGAGATGACGCCCTTCGTTAAGAATATCCATCACGATCTGACCCAGGGTTTCCTGCTGGGAAGGCAAAGATGCTTTGTTGAAATACTGGGCAATTGCGTTCGCTGTATCTGGAATGTAACCATTCTGCTGCATATGTGCTCCTTTCATTTCATTCATCTGTTAACTGCCATTAAACTTATACAATAATTATTAACCTGTACACACAAAGTTGCACAATAATGATTCATGTTAGTTTAACTATATGATTTTTAATTGTTTAATTTTTTTTGCCTGGCGCGGTTCTGGCTTGTAAAGGTGGGGTTTAGCGTTGCATGTTGTACAAGGAAAGAAAAAAAGGGAAAACCTTGCACAAAAAAGGGATTTTTAGTGTATCTTTTTTGTTAAGACAAAACGTAGTTTTACGAGACCCTTAGCCTGATAACTGCTACTGTGAATGCTTATCCCTCCCATCTGGAATCACTATGCTAACCACCATCATTTATCGCAGCCATATCTGCGACAATGTCTCATTCAAATCGATCGAGGCCATGGTCGCCAGGGCAAACGAAAGAAATGGGCAGGCGGACGTCACCTGTATTTTACTTTTTAACGGGACGCATTTTTTTCAACTCATTGAGGGGCCTGAAGAAAAGGTTCAGGATATTTATCAGCATATCTGCCAGGATCCTCGCCACTATAATCTGGTGGAGTTGCTTTGCGATTATGCGCCGTCCCGTCGTTTTGGTAAGGTCGGGATGGAACTGTTTGATTTACGCGAACACGATCGCGAGGAAGTTCTGCAGGCGGTGATGGACCGGGGGACGTCAAAATATCAGCTCACCTATGATGACCGGGCGCTGCAATTTTTCCGTACTTTTGTCGAAGCCACAGAAAAAGCGAACTATTTTGAGATTCCTTCCGCAGATAGTTGGGTTTTTATTCCTGATAAGGAGACGTTCTATCCTGATACCCCGATTATCGATAATACGGAAGGTTGTTCCTTTGCCTTCCAGCCGATTGTCGACCCTTTCGCCTGCGAAATTATTTCGTGGGAAGCGCTGTTGCGTACACCGGACGGGCAATCCCCCGGCGCCTATTTTGCCGGGCTGACCGGGGACGATCTTTATCTCGCTGACCTGCACAGTAAACGGGTGGCGTTGTCGCTGGCGGGAAAATTAGGTTTACGTAATAAGGCGTTAAGCATTAATTTAC
>ERZ772892.2191-NODE-2191-length-17421-cov-7.115974_pt1 | contig 17421 bp, 18 predicted proteins | sample MGYA00512126_ERZ772892 | MGnify/ENA primary metagenome ERZ772892 (study PRJEB29015, sample SAMEA2737697) | human gut metagenome | biome: human gut; feature: human-associated habitat; material: faeces | place: China | collected 2012 ... | reverse complement strand
CAAATGACAATGCAACCGGTTTACCACCTAACTTTGTATAATCTACACCATAGCCTTTAGTGAACACATTTAAATCTACATGCGTTAAATAAATTCCAGAGCTTACTTTAGATTCATCTGTTGTAAAATCTATTTTACAATTATCTCTATCAAAACTATTGATAGTTGCTGAATCGTTTGTATTTACCTTACAAACACTAAAATCAAATAGATTTTTTCTGTAGAAAGCTATTTGCTTACTGTCATCTTTTTCATCACAAATCAAATTAACAATGTTACAATCACTACTATCATTAAGTACAATGCTAGTTGACTTATCTGTTGTAACTTTAATAGCGTTTTGTAAAACATCTGCTTTAAGTTGTACAATGTCTGTAGCGTTCTGCTTTACTGCCGTATCGTTGCTTGTCTTGTATGCATTAAAGTCTGTATTATCAACTTTATCTACTTTCAATACAACAATATCAGCTTTGTTCTGTGCAATGTCTGCACGTGGTTGTTCTGACTTTGTTTCAACAAAATCCCACACACCTTTTACGCTAGGATAAGTATTTGTGCTAGGGTGTGTAATCACATCAACCTTATTAGATAGGCTTTCCTTGCCATTTACATTCGTATTAGTTGTTGCAATTTCTCGTTGTGCTGTTTCTTTGACAATCTGTAAATTGTCAGCAACCTGACTAATATTAGCGTTTAAAGTTTGTACATCTGTTTTGTGCTGAGCTTCAATACTTGTTGCTCTGTTCTCCCAATCAGACTTATCTGCATTTACTTGTTTCTTCAGCGACTTAATAGCACTTGCTAATAGTTCATTTACATTGATGAAGTTTTCATCATTTGAGTAAACAATACTAACGCCTGATGGTACTGCACCACTTACAATTTCAACATTGCCAACTGTGTTATCAATATAAATTGTCTTTAGTGAGGTACATCCACTAAAAGCACCATTATTAATTTTTGTAACATTATCTGCAACAAATGCTGTTACAATATCTGTCTGATTTGTCGCAAAACTTCCTGCACCTAATGCTTCCGTTGATGTTGTGTTCTTTAGCACACCATCAGAAGTGAAGGTTGCAGAGTAGCTAAAGACTATGCCTTTGTTTGCTTTTTCAATACCGTCATCCATTTGGTTCAAACTAACCGATAAAATCGGTGTGTTTGATGATGGGGCATCTTCCCAACCTACTTTTTTATAGCTCATTATAATTCTCCTTTCGCCTCTAGTGTATCTGTCAAGGCTTGAATACCACTAAGGGTTCTTGACAAGATTACACTGCTAACTATTGTCATTTTCTGTTTACCGTTTTCGTAAAGTGGAGCACCGTTTACATCAGTCTCATACACATTGAACTGTACATTGTCCCCAACCTGTACCCAAGGTCTGCCATCTGTTGTGGCAGTAAATGGGGTGTAACTACAGTTATAGAACCTTTTTGTAATGTCACTAGGGTCACCTTTATTATTCTTGTAATTGTACAAGTCATTAAGTATATGCCAATTAGATGTATTCATATCTTCATTCTGCCAACAAATTACATTTTTCGTTAAGTCATATACTTTTGTTTCATTGTCCGGTATTTCCGTATTGCCCGGTCTAAATGTAGTTTCTTTTTCGGTTGTCTTTCCGTCAAGATTTCCACCATACTTCCATTTAAAATCAGTATAGCCCTTTACTATGTAATCCTCATAGCTTAAATCCTCATAAAAGTCATATACTTCAGGTGAGTCTGTAGGTGATATATAAACCAACCTAAAATTGCCTTTTACAGTATCTCCTTTCTTCTCTAATGCATCAGAAAAAGGAGATATAAAACCAAATACACCTATCATTTCGCAACAATCCCTTAATACACTACCGGATGTTACTAGATTGTTCTTGTCCAATAACCAGTGGCCATTCCTAGTTTTATAATTATATATTTTGTACTTAACTCCATTGGTACTAAAAGTGTTTGTTAAAATACCTGATGTTTCGCTTACTGATGGATGATAAGTTAATTTAATAAAGTCAGACATTATAGTTCCTAGTGGTCTGAATGTAGCATTCTGCCATTCTTCAAATAAACTTTTTGTTCCATCCTTTTGGTTCAGCTTTGCCATATAGTCATATGCAGTAAGTTTATAAATGTGTTTATCATCTCCATCACGCTGAAATTTATCAACATAACCACAAAACAAATTCCATGTTTTTTCCTGTACCTGCCTACCGGGATAGATTTTAGCTGATGGGTACAGAGTACTTGACGGATAGATATAGTCACCTAGATAACTTTGAGTTAGTCTAACATATATCCATTTACCCTTTATGTTGTTGCCAAAAGTTCTGTCATCAGTATCACAAACTGAAATATTAAACTCAGAGGCTATGCAACCCCCAAACTTCAATGTACTTTCACTGCATATTGACTGTTTGAGGGTCATACTTTCTTCAACAATATTATCCATTGTGATTGTTGCTATATCTGAGTTGTTGGGAAAAAGAATTTCAACTGTATTTTCCACAAGGTCATTAATAATATGGTCCTTGATTTTGCTATCTACTGTAATCATTACATCACCTCAATACTCAATAAAGGTAAGTTCAAGAGCCTTGTACTCTATATCTGTACCCTTAATAACTTTTGTTGTGTATGTAATATCAGGCATATAACAAACCATCTTACGATACTTCATTAATTCTTCATCCCAATACATTACATATAGCTTTCTTTGTTGCTTGTGAATAAAAGCATTGTTAAGTGTTTTCCTGATTGACTTTAGTTGTTTTAGGTGAAGTGGTATTGTCTGAAACACTATTTTAGACTTATAGTTTGGTGAGGTGACTCTATGTAACTCATTCTTGGTATCTCTATAGGCTTTTAGTTCAGTTCTTTGTAGTGGTGTTGATTGATATGATTCCTTAGCCATCAGGTCGTGTGGGAATGGTGTATAATCAACTTCACTTGCGTTTACTGCTTTACCAATATAAATTAGAGTACCGTTAAATTTATCAAAATCGAAATTAGCCATAAAACCACCTACCTATGCAAATGCAGACTTACCAAACCTTTTACGGTAGTCACTGTCCTTATTAACCATTCCTTTGAATATAACTTCACCATCAAGATTAATGGTAAGGTTAATATCCTTATCATTACCACCAAAGTTACCCTCAGCCATAGCCTCTAAAAATGCTTGTTTCATTGTTGATAATGGGGAAACAACTTCTGTTTCTCTTTTGTTATCGCCTAATACTGCAAGAAACTCACCGTAATTAGCCGGTACTACTGTACCGGTAGCTAAAGCCGGAACATGAGGGATTAATGGTGGTTCATCAGGCATAGAAAAATGCCAGTCTTGACCAAACACATCACCGATAGCACCGGCAACAGAACCTATCGTATCAACAATACCTTTAACTGCACTATAGATGCCCGACCATAGAAAATTAATACCATCAATAATCCAGTTGATAGGAATTCTAACAAGATTAAATAAACCCTTCCATACACTATCAAATACTGACTTAATGCTTTCCCAAGCATCACTCCAATTACCCTTAAACACATTAGAGATAAAATCAATTAAACCTCCAAAAATGTTTTTAGCAGTTTCAAAACAGCCTACTAAATCTATACCTAAATTATCATTTAACCATTTTGCAAAGCCTAGTCCCTTGATAAATCCGATAACTAAATCAAAAAGTCCGTCAACTGCACTACCAATCAAATCTATTAGACCGGTTATGATACCCCACCAGTCAATATTAGCAAGGAAAGTACCTATATCTTCACCGATTTGTTCCCAATCTGTATTAGCTATCGCAGTTCTTAAAGTAGTGATAAGACCTACTGCACCATCTGAAATAGTTTTAGCAGCCATTGACCAATCAATTTCATTAAAAAAGCCATTGATAAAGTCAGATATAGATGTACCAAGTTCTGACCAATCAAGACTTTCAACAAAACCAAAAGCTGATGAAATAATACTTTGAATACCAGCACCAAGAGTTCCACCTACTATTGTCCAATCCATAGTGGTAAAGAAATTATTAAACATTGTGGCAAAAGCCTCTCCAAGTGCAGTAAAATCAAAGGTTGTTAAAAAGGAATATAAGAAATTAAATATTCCCATAAAGGCATTAGCAAAGGTTTGTCCCACTACTGCCCAATCCATTGTTTGGAAAAATCCGGCTAGAGCATTAGCTAGACCTTCACCTAATGCTGAAAAATCAAAGGTTGTAAGGAATGTATTAGCAAAGTCAAAAATAGTCATTAAACCATTTGCAAAGGTTGAACCTACCAAATTCCAGTTAAGTCCTTTTACTGCACCATTGAAAAAGTCTGCAATATTCTTTGCCCAATCCTTAGCCTTTCCACGGATAGACTTCCAATCTATTGAGGATAAAGCTGAATTGATTTTACTTGAAATAAGTTTACCAATGCCACTATAGTCCCCTTTAGCAAACAAGTCCTTTACCTGCTTTGCAAAGTCGCTAATAGAGCTACTAATATTGGCTTGTTTAAACATATCCTTAGGTGACAAGGCATTATCTGCTTTTTTGCTACTACTTGTATCATCATTAGAACTTTGTTCCATAACATTTAACTGGTCATATCCAGCTAGGTTCTTTTGATTTTCTTTTGTAGCCTTGGTGTTCTCTTTTGTATTTTCTGTTGTATCAGCCACACTCTTTGCATAGTCTTGCTGAACCTTAGTAGCTTTAGTATATGTTGTGCTACCAGTTAAAGCAGACATAAACTGAGCTACCTTATCAACTGCACCAGTTAATAATTGAATAAAGGAATTTAGAATAGGTGTTACTACAGAAAGTATTGGTGCAAATGCAGTAGCAAAAGTGTTTTTTAACTGTGTAAGGCTTGACATTAAAGTAGATAGGTTTGTATTGACTTCCGGTGAAACCTGAGAAAGATTGCCCATACTTTCCTTTACTGCATCAAAAATCTTTGATATGCCTTGATACAGTAGCATACCTGCAAGTGCTTGTTTCAGCATTCTCAGAGATTTAGAAAAGAAACCAGCTTGTGATGATGATTTCTTTGCACTACTGCCAACCTTTTTAATTAAGCTACTAGCCTTAGAAAGTCCATTCTTTAATGCACCACCTAAAGTCTTTGAAACTGATGATAAAACACTTTTAAACTTTTTAAAGCCTTTTGTTATAAGGCTAGTGCTTTCCTTTTCTTTCTTCTCTTTACTTTCGGTTTCAACTAATCTAGCTTTATAAGTATTCAGTTGTTCATTAAGTCTAGTTAGCTTTTCTTGCTTTTCCTTATATTCTGCTGTATCCTTGCCGGTAGTTGAGTTTTCGGCAGACTGAACACTTTTTAACTTTGTTTCGTATTCATTTAGCTTGTTTTCAGTTTCAGTAATTTGTTGTTGAACTTTGTTCCAATCCTTATCATTACTTAACATACTGTCAAGGTGTTCTGTACCTAAACCTAAGTCTGATAAGTTCTTTTGCTTTGAGTTACCTATTTCATCAGCTTTGGCATATAAAGACTTTAGTTGTTCTTTAGCCTTCGCAATATCCTTTTCAATACCATTAGAAATGTTTGTTTTGATATGAGTATCAGCCATTTCTTCAAGCTCTGATTGTAAAGACCTAATTTCTCTTGTGGTCTGATTAACCTTGTTCTTTAGGTCAATGACTTTAGAAGATAGGTTCTTTGTACCTTTATTAAAGCCGTCAACATCAATTTTTGTGTCAAAAATAATACTTCCGTCAGTTGCCATATTATTCCCCCCTTTCTTAAAAATGGGTATAAAAATAGCGTACACCACTTGATGTACGCATAAAAAAGGTCAAGTACATACATACTTGACAACTTAAACTACTATGATATAATAAAAGTAGATAAGGCAAACCCATAAGTGGTTAGCCCCTTGAAAATTTTATTAGCTAAAGATTTAGCCACCAAACTTCGCAGGTAGGGTGGCTATTTCTTTTTTAGTGCAATAATTGTATATAAAACGATAATAAGAATTAAAGTTATGTACTCCATTTGCAACACCCCCAACTAGGGGCAAGACTTAACCACCAACCGTTTAGGTCTGTCTTATCCAGAAGAATTATATCATATTAAATTTTTAATTACAATAGCCACCCCATATGGAGTGGCTTTTAATTTACACAAAATAAGGATTTGGCTTTGTTAGTAGTACAATAATATCAATAATCCAACCTATACAAAATAGTCCACCAGTGAATAAGTAAAGTATTCCCATACCAACCTTACCTTCATAGAACTTATGTCCACCAAGTACACCTAGAAAAATACATAAGAATAAGGCAACCCATTTATTCTTCATTCTACCACCATAGCCACCAGCGACAGCAGTAGCTGATGCAGCACTTGTGTTATTGTTAGTATTATTAATAACAATAGGTTGTTGGTTATTTTGATTGTTACCGATTTCCTCAACTTGACAACCACATAAAGGGCAAATTACTGCTTTTTCTGCAATCTTGCCACCACAATGTTTACAGAACTTTGTATTCTCTTGTGGCTGTGTAGTTGTATTTACATTGTTAGTTTGATTTTGTGTTTGATTATCCATTTGAACTTCCCTCACATTTTGTAAAATTTACTTACATAATATAACAAAAATATGTAAATGTCAACAACTTTCACAGAATTTTATTAAATAATACTATTAATAAAGTCCAAATCTTCTTGTTCTTCCTGTGAGGTTGGTTTATATGATAGGTCAATAAGTTCCTTGTGTTCTCTATAGAATTGCTTTTCGCAATCATCTAGCTTTTTATGTTTAGCCTTTTTAGCTCTGATGTTCATTACCTGAGAATAAAGGCCGTCACCAATTTCGCCAAACATACCTAAGAAAGTCCACCAGTGCATATATTCAAGACTTCTCACCTCTTTTCCGGCTACCTTATTAATAGCCGGAAATATTATGCTCTCATCTTGTTCCCAATCCATAATCCTAATTGGTGCTTGTTTTGACTTTGGTATATTGCCACCATCAAGAAACCACATAGCCTTTATTAATGCCCTGTTTAAATCCTTTGGTATTTCCTTGTACAAACACTCTATACACACCCTAGACTTTTCAATGTCATTTAGTTCAGGGTCGCTATAGGCTTGAAAAATAAGGAGTGCTACTCTATAGTCTGAGTTAATCTCATAGTCCTTACCGTCAATATTTAATGACTTTGGAAGTAGTCCTATCATTTTAGCTGTGAGGTGTATTTAGCAACATTCTTGTTTTGACTAGTCATAACCTTTTCAATATCTGAACGGATTGTAGGAATAATAGCATTAAGAAAATTGTAAAATAGAGGTTGCTTGTTGCTAAACACAATAGAGAAACAGTTAGTATTGCCAAACGCAACAGAAGATACATCAGAATCAAAGATATAATTAATCTGTTCTCTTACCTTCTTGTCGGCTGAAACAAATAGTTCATTTGCCTCATCATCTGTTTTAGGCTCTGCATTTTTATATTCCTTTGAAATATCATCAATGTTACTCATAGCCTTTTTAATTCTATCAAAAATAGCAAAGTCAGTTGTATTTATACGAATAACTCTGCTTTCGTCACCATTGATGGAATATTCCTTGTAACCGTCATCAAACTTCAAACTTGTCATATAATCACCTCTTATTTAGTAACAGTAAAGGTTGGTACCTTGTTAGTGATTGCAACTGTGCCTACTTGTCTATTACCATCAAAGCTAACATCATATGGAATATTAACTCCACCTTGACCACCACCATAGCTCTGTGGCTTAACAATACAATCTTCCATCCACGCATCATAAGGACCTGTCTTCTTGTCAATAAGGACTTCAAGGACCTTAGTTTTGCAACCTTCACCAGTAATACGGTTAAGGGCAATATCCTTTAGCTTAGGATAAATTTTATCATCTGTGTTAGCGTAATATGTATCTGCTGACATAGATGGCTCATATCCGTTATCGTGGGTTACTGTTTCGTCAAGGATATTTTTCACTTGTTCTGTATCTGGATTAAGTTCAACAGAAAGTTCCTCAATATCCTTACCAATTAGAAACCATGCTGGACTTTCACCACTGCCAAAACTAGCGTCAATGTAATGCAATAAATAACTTCTCTTTAGCTTACCAATGTCTGGTGTTGCACTTGCCATAATATTACCTTCTTTCATTAAAAATCAATTTTGTATTGTGATATAATCTGTAGCTGATATACCACACCGTTATTCATATTGCCATTTGGTATTTCGTAAATCATACCATTTGAACAAGTTAACTTTGTTAGAGTGCCTATATACTCTTTGTCACCCACCTTGACAGTAACTTCTTGATTATCTGCAAAATGTTCAAGGTACATTTGAAGTGAGAGTAAAGCACCTGTATTTACCATTCTGTCATAGTCATTAACGGACTGATACACTGCATACAGAATGAAGTTATGTTGTCTTTTCTGATTACCTAAAATATCTTCTTTTAGCAATGTATCACCTGTTGAAGATAGTCCGTAACTATCAATTGTATCATCTGTAAAGTCAATAGAGATTTCATTACACACTTCATTAATTTGTGGAAAACTCTGCAAAGCTGACTTTACTACTTCAATTATGTTCATTTCACATTACCACCTAAAATTTTTGCAGTACCGTTCAGGATAACATCTTCCTTATCCTTTTTCATTCGTTCAAACCACATTTTACCGGCTAGAGGGTGCTTAGCAGTTGAATACTTTAATTCTCTACCGGTAGGGTATTTTTTTGGTGGACTGTAAAAGCCTACCAATTCACCGTTCTTGTATAGTGGAATATTAGGACCATAAACAACACCATAGTATAAATACCTTGCATAAGGTCCTAACTGTACAACCTTACCACTACCTATAACTGTACCTACTGTGGTAGACTTAAACAGAAAGCCTGTATCCATAGGTGTGTATGGTATCATCTGCCTTATAACTTCATTGTCTACAAACCTTTGTGCCTTTTGGAATTCCTTTTCAGTTAAAGAACCAAAGTCACTACGCCATTTAAAATTTAAACTTCCGTTAGGTGTGTTTATTGTGCTGTCTTGTGGCTGACTAATAATCATACATTCACCTACTTTCCACTAATCTTGATGTGTTGTAACCTTTTAGCACCATAGTCCTTGATGTCTATTGACATAATAGTGTTGTAACTAAAAGACTTGTTAAACTCCTTCATACTTTCCGATACTGTCATTTGGTCGGTATTATTAAATTCAAAGTCACAATAACCTTTTACAATAAGGTCTTGTGAGGGTTTCTTAGGCACAATCTTCATTCCTGGGAAAACATCATTAGCCGGTAACAAGCTACTGCTAGGAGTAATTACAAGGCTATCAAGTGGTATATATACAGTTACACTGTCAGCATTCTGTAAACCACTTTTCATAACATTACTTGCCTTGTTCTCTTGCCAATGACAATGGGGTACATAAAACTTACTGTACCCCACCCCATTAAAATGATATATTGTACATTTAAAATTAGTAATCACTTTACACCTCTGTACAGTAAGCCTGTACCACTTAGCCACATATAAATTACAGACTTAATTTTCTTTGACAAAACCTGTCTTTGGCTTTCTGTACTTTCATATGTAACTGACATATCACCTGTCTTGTCAGAGGTTACATAGTTACTACTATTTTGCTCAGCATTATAAAGCAGTTCAGCTACTTCACAACAACACATTTTTACTTGTTCAGGTATATCGCCCTCATCAATGTTGTCACAAGTATAGTGCCTAATATAGTTAGTTGCTTTACGGAAATAAACATAAGGGTTAGCAGTATTAATGACTGCACCTTGATATTTATTTTTATAAAAATCCATATTTGCATAAATCATCATACTGCTTTACCTCTTATACAGATACTGACTGAGTAGCTGTGTTCTGTGTTACTGTGTGACAGTAGATACCTGCTACTTTGTTCTGATACACCCTAGCAATACCAACATTACGATAACCAAAAGTCCATGCATCTGCATCAGGGTTTGCGTTAGGGTCAATAATCTTAGGTACTTTGTGCTTGGTGTACTGGATTACTGCTGACTTATGGATAATCTCAAAGTTAATATCAACAGATTTAGCTGACTTAGCATAGCCACCTTTTTCCTGACCACTGGTCTTACCGTCCTTTAGTGTAATGTTAGTCATAAATCTTGATGATGGTACAGGAACAATCTTAGAAAATCTTTCAAGTACCTTTCTTGACTTTGTTGTATCCATATCATCAATTACACCGTAAAGGTCTGAACGGATGTACAGAATTCTGTTATCTGTAGGTACTTCGTCATCATCCATCTTTGCAGTAGCAGTACGAAGAGCCTTGATAATACTGTCACCTGTAGAAAGGCTACCATATGCAGAAGAAATATCCTTGATACCTGAGTATGTAGAAAATCTAAATGCATCAAGTTCAGGTACTAACTTAGTACGGATAAACTCGCCTGCAAGTCTGCCAAAGGCAATACCGGCAGTTTCAATATTATCCATACTGTCAACAATAAACTTTCTGCCTCTATCGTAGTTACAAGCTACGGTCTGATTCTTAATAGTTACATCACCTTTAATATAACCACTGTTACGGTCATAGTTAGCAAGACCGTCCATTTCAATCATTGGAATAATCATTTCGTTAGCATTAGCACCGTCTTTTGCAAGTTCTGGCGCACCGTCTAAATCAGAAGTAAGTGCAGCATTTTTATACACTTCATCAAGAAGTGGCACATAGGATTTTGCTAATTCAATAGTATTTGCCATAAAATAAAACCTCTTTTCTTAATTAATTATTTTCTCTTGGTTCACCTAAACCCATAGCAGACCTAATGGCTGACATTGAGTCAGGTTTAATATTTGTGTTACCGGTGTTCTTTACCGGATTTTTGAAAGGCTCATCTGACTTGAACATGTAGTCATTTTCTGTCTTTACATCCTTGATAGCCTTTTCAATATCTTCTGCTTGATTTTTTGATGTTTTAAGGTTGTCAAGGTCAAGCAAAGCCTTAACAGCTTTACTGTTCTTTGCACCACTTTTTGATAAAGCCGTATCAAGTACAGAAGTAAACTCCATATCTGCAATTTTATCCTTGTACTCTTTGTCCTTGTTTGCAAGTTCTATGTTAAGACTATCAATTTTACCTTGTAAGTCCTTAACATCCACCCCATCAAATTCTTTTAGTGCATCTTGTGCAGTCTCTAGCTGGTCCTTTAGGCTATCTCTTTCCACAATAAGTGGTTGTTTAGCCTTTTCTAAATCTTGGTTGTACTGATTCAGAACTTTATCAATAATATCCTTATCAAGTCCTAAATCTTCTAAAAATTCTCTTTGCATAATAGCTCCTTTCGATACGCTTTTTAACGAGGTAGCACCTCTTTCTATCCTTAGTTTAACGACTTAGGAACGGTCAATATTTGTAATTTTGGGTATAAAAAAAAGCACCTTACAAAATGTAAAGTGCTTAAGTAGCAGTATTTTGTCACGAAATATAAAAAGTATAAAAACTAATAGTCTAGACAATCGTTATTCATCATCATAATCAACAATCATTTTATGCCTTCCTGTTTTTTTATAATACTCATCATCAAGTTTTCTTACTTCATCTTTAATGTATTCCGGGGCATCTTTATTTAGCCGTCTATGACAAGTATTATCCAAATGAGACCATTTTATATACTTATTAAATATCTCAGTCATAATTATTTATCCCCCTTAATGATATTTGCAACTTGCTTAGATGTGTATTTTGCCTTCTTATTCATACTTTCTGCAATACATTCAGATATAAATTCATTTATATCTTGCATAGCATATTTTGATACGGTATATTTACCTTTAAATTTATTGTTATCATATTCAGGTAATGAACGCATTATATCCTGTATTGCTTTTAATTTTTCATTCCACAATGGGTCATTCAGTTTATGCTCAAGCTGAATTGCATGACCTATTTCGTGCCTTATAGCGTGTAAATAATGTGCAGTTGACCATTCACCGGACTTGTTCATTTTCTTTGCTTTTTTAGTGTGTTCTGATACAAAACTTTTCTTATTAGCAAATCTTAACACTAATTCTCTTGAATTATCATTGTATGAGCCATATGTACTCAAATTACTATCTCTAAGAACACCAACAGAAGATATGGTAGATATGTTTCCAAACTTCTGTTGCATATTCTCATATTCAGTATTAAAGATTTTCTTAAAATCTTTAGTTACACCTTTCTCAAATTCTATTATACCACTATCGTTACTTTTTTCAATATTTGATTTACTGTTTTGTATAGTTTTTTCAAAGTTGGTGTTGTCACCGGAATCAGAAAGTTTATGTACACCATTGCCGGTAGTCTTTGTGTCATTACTCTTAGCCACCTTACTACTTTTATCTAGCTTAGCACCTATGTTTCCCAGTCCATCAATATTTACTCTTTGTCTTTGTTGTGGTAGGTCCATAGCCTTTGAAAGTCTTGCATATTCGTCTGATGTCTTGTTGTACCTTGCATTAGCTGACATTATGTCATCTTCACCGGCACCACCCTCTGTAAGCAGTTTTATTTCTTGTCTTTCTGCTCTCATTATGGTTTCTAGTTTTCTTTGTCTTTGCAGAGCCTCATACTTTGTGTAGCTTTTACCTCTGAACTCTCTTTTCTCATTATCTTCTTGGTTCATTCGGTTTAGTTCTTCATCTGTATAAGTCCTTTCCGATACACCCTTAATAAATGGATAATAGTTGTGATAACAGTTAGCACCACAAAGCCCTGTTACTGTACCCAGTCCACAAACTGAAACTAACTCTTCCTTGCTATACACCCTACCTTGCCAAGGTTGGTGGGTAGGTCTTGCACCACTATGATAAGTAGTTTCAAAATAGTTTGTTTCAAGTTTTTCTGCATTACTCTCATTGATATTTGCCACTACCTGATTATAACCTGTAAGGACTGCTCTCCTTACTGCTACCGATACTCTACTGCTGTAACCACTATCATAGTCAATGTACCTTAGTCCTGAGTTAGTCATTTCTTTCACTGTATTTCTCAGTACAGTATTGTAATCAAATGACCTGTTGCAATCTGAGTTATTGCCTTGTCAAGAGTGCTTTGGTAGTAGTCTGTAAGTGGTGTATATGTTAGCTTAGTTGAGTTAGGCTCTCTAAGTGCAAAGCCTAAAGAACCGGTAATGTTCTTTAGCTCTCCTTTAGTCTGAGTTATCATTGATGTAACAAGTTGTTGAAGTTGTAAGTTATCTTCATATGGTATGAAACTTTTACCTACTGTTTCATAAAGGCTTATATCTCTTGTATAACCACTTCTTATAGCATTAGAAAACACCTTGTCTATCTGTTCATCAGATAGGTTCAAGGTGTTCTTGATATAACTCTTTATTTCTTCTTTACTTTTTCCCAATTCATAAAGTCTGTTAATTTGCCAATCTGCTGACCTTGTAATCTCCTTATTATTAGCTTGTAACCGTCTAATAATGTCAAGCATAATAGTTTGTTCCAGGTCATTAAAAAGGCTCACAATAGGCTGAGGAACAGACTCTATATCCTTCTCAGTAATTTGCATTAATCTTTACCCATAAAAGCCAGTACAATAACTGTAACACAAATAATTGTTGTAATAATAATTGAACTACTCATTCTATCACCTCAGCTTTTTGTGGTAGGTTCTGTAAGGCTGTATCAATGTCTTCACCCATCCACTTTGCTCTGTATTCCTCGGGTCTTAGGATACCTAGGTTAAGGTCCTGTATATCTTGCTTTCTTTCTGTTTCTTCATCTGTTTTAATGCTATCTTTAAAGTCACAAACAAACTTGTAACCACTTGTAGTCATTGAGTTATAAAAGGCTAAAGCATATACAAGGTCCTCCATACAGTCCTTTAAATTTTCCTGGATTGCATTAACTGTGTTGTACTTTCTGTCTTTAGCCGACTTAATTTCCGTTGCAGTTTTTGCAACTGTTGCCGGATCGGACAAGTCACCATAAGCAAGACCAACAGAAAACTCAATTTCTCTTTTGTATTCCTCTAGTCCTGCCTTTATATCGGCTTGTCTGATTGTCGGTGAATAGTCCTGTAGAATTCCCTCATTATCATCAAGGTCAACACTACGATATAACCTTTTATTTAACTTTGCTACTCTATTACCTTTTAGTGCTGATTCATCAATATGTATAGCTCTTTCTCCACTTTCAAACTCCCAATCAAGCCTACCAAACTGAATATCTGCTTTCTGAATAATTGGCAATGCTGAATCAAATATAGAAATAGGAGTCATAGAGCCGTCAATATCATTGTCAACAGGGTTACGATAATAGCCGAAAGCAGTTTTATTCATTGCGGGATATGTGATACTTTCTTCTAGGTCTGCCCATTCTTCAATACTGCTTAATGGTATCTTATTGCCTAATGTGCTTTCACTGTCAGACACATAGGCAGAATTAGTAATTGTCAGTCCCTTGTCTTTATCTAGGTCGTGATATTCAAGTCTTGTATAGAACTTGTTACCTAGCTTTTTAAATTCAGGAAATATAACTTTAATCAGTCTTCCGTCAGTATCATATTCAACAGGTATAAAGGCATTGGCAGAAACAAACTGAACTTTACTGCCACCTAAAGGCTTTATAATCATAGCACCTGTGGCTAAACCTCTTTGAAAGTGTGTGTTAATGTTTCTAATTGCTTTCATGTATATTTCATCAAGTGGCTTGTAACTGACACTTGAAGTCATTTCAGACAAAGAAACATTGCTAAATTCTCTTACAATGGACTTTTCAAGTCTTAAACTGACAACATGATATTCATCAAGCCACAAGGCTCTGCCTGAATAACTGTTCTGCCACACATCAATAGACTTTAACATTTCATCAGTTAAAGCAATATCAATATTAAGTGCATTCTTAATACTTCTTAGCTTTGTTGGAAACACTCTGCTCCACACTCCTTTCAAAAAATTTATAAGTCCCATTTTATCCCACCTTTATAAACCTTTTCATATTTCTTTCAAAGGTGTACTCAAAACCGTCAAGACTATCAATATCGGTAGATCCGTCATCAAGCCTTTCATCATTTAGCTTTTTATCGTTCCATACTGCCTCTGTAAGTGCCGTTTTTAGGCTTCCACAACTATCAGTAATAAAGAACCTATCTGCTCCCATAAGTCGCAAAGCACATTGAATACGGTCTTGTATAGGCTTTTTCCTAGCCGGTCTAACAATAACATTAGGAAATTTCTTTTCAAAGGCTCTTTTTATACCTCTACCTAAAACAGTTTCGGCATTATCCCAATAAACATAATCAACTTTTCCTACCATATCAAAAACAGACTGTGCAAATTCTATAGCCAGTCTGTCTAAATCGTTACTATCATATTCTCCAAAGTGCCTTATACTTTTAATTGCCACCAGCTCACTGTAATTATCAGTTGTACCGGTAGCAACAAACGCATGACCTGACTTATTACCACCAAAGTCAATACCAATAGTTACTTCTTGTAAAGAGCTTTTTAGTATCTGTTTGTATGGTAAATCAAAGTCAATTCTATCAACTAATTTACAGTAATACGCTTTTGGATTGTCGGCAAATTTACGGTAAATAGCACCTTCGGCACGAACCCACTTGCCTAAAATCAATCTGTCATAATAAATAGTACCCTCATACTCATTACACAAGTTTTGTACAAATTCTTTAGACAAAAAGGAATTATCAAAGATTGTATACTCTTGCAAATAAATATCTGCATCACTGTCAATAAACTGCTTTAACCAATGAGTAGGGTGTTCAGGGTTTAAACTACCGTCAAAACAAGAATAAGGCTTATCAAGTCTTGACTTTAGCATAGCAAATACATCTTCATTCCACTTTGCTACCTCATCACCATAAATATATTTAGCTGAAGCACCTTGGATTTTTGCAACCTGACTAACCTTTTCAGCACCTAAGCAATAAACATCTTCACCACAGATTTTAGCAATGTTGCGACTGTTGATAGTTCCAACAACATCAGAAGTATATCGTTCTCTCATTGGTTGAAGTACATTTCTCTCAATAGTTTCCTTTGAAACACCAATGATAAAACAAAGTCCGTCTTTGCCTATTCTCTCCCTAATTCTCATAGGTATAATAAAAGTAACATCAACAAAACTTTTACCGGAACGAACTGCACCACTTTTTATGTTCCATCTATGGGTAGCATTTACAATATATTCTTTTTGCTTATTTGTGTAACCCATTCTTTGCACTCCTTAGTGCATCATCTTTAATCTCTTTCAAAATATTATCCAGCTTATTAAGTGCCGTTGTGTCTGTTTCTTCTTTCTGCTTATCTCTCCACTTATCAGGTCGTCTATTTTTAAGCCAAAAGATTTGAGCCGTTGTATTGCCCTCTAGTGCTGATGAAAGCAAAGCGTTCTCAACTTCATAGTCAACAACTTCTTTACCCTTTTTTAAGGCTTGTAAAATCGGTAAATGGTTTGTTTTATAGTTAAATAAAGTCTTAACTGAAATACCCATATTCTTCGCTATCTGTTCATCAGTTAAACCATCTCTAGCCCAACCCTCCAGCAATAATAAATTTTCCTTTAGTAACCACTTTTGATATTTTCCCTTTGCCAAATCCACCACCTCTCTTTATTAAAATGCAAAAGAAAAAGGCTAAGCACTGCTTAACCTTTGGGAAGTTTATTTAATTGACGAAACTTTTACCTTAAAATGCTTGTGATTGTAATCCGTTTTTTGTTTTGGATTATTAAGTTCTTCAAGCTTAACATTTAGGACTTGTTTTAAGCATTCTAATTTAATCTGTTTATAAATATAATTATTTTCATAGGAGTATTTTTGACACTTATCAATAGCATAAAATACAGAAATCATAAAAGCAAAAAATCCAAACATCACTATTAATAAATAAATTGCCATATTAAGAACATCAATTATTGAACTAGAAATTTCAATTCCATTTGTTCCATCATATGATAATGTAGCATCAGCTGTATAACAAGAAATTAATAATGAAATTATGGAAATCAAAATAGGACTCGACATATCAATTAAATGTTTCAAAAATGGGTATATAGTTTTATTGTTTTTTGTTTTTTCTCTTGTAATAACTAATATTTCATTTTTTATTTCATTGGCATTCATATTGTTGTATATGTAATTACATAACTTTAATTTCATATTAACATAAGTGTCCTTTTTACATAACCGAAGATTTATATCTTCATTAAATATTTTTCTTATTTTAGAATTTACTTTTTTCATTCTAACTATCACCTCATATTCTATTATACACTAATTAAATAAAAAATGTTGTAATTTGCAATAAATTGTCAGTATATATAAAATATGATGGTTATATATGTGAATTTTTTACAAGAGGAATAGTAGAAGTGAAAATCATTCTTGCAATCTTATCTATCTC
>ERZ772892.2190-NODE-2190-length-17426-cov-36.618445_pt1 | contig 17426 bp, 10 predicted proteins | sample MGYA00512126_ERZ772892 | MGnify/ENA primary metagenome ERZ772892 (study PRJEB29015, sample SAMEA2737697) | human gut metagenome | biome: human gut; feature: human-associated habitat; material: faeces | place: China | collected 2012 ... | reverse complement strand
ACTTCAACGACGTGAACCACAAGGGCATCAGTCCGGCGTTGAGAAACCACGCAAACCTTGAAGGAAAAGACAGCTCAAGTACCGAACTGAACAACAGCAATAACGACTACTTCAGTCAGGGCGGCGGCTACATCCACAACAATCTGGTCATCCGCAAGGTGGACAGCGCGAACACCTCGCTGCTGCTGCCGGGGACGGAGTTCACCCTCTACGCATGGAACACGGCAACCAACAAGTTCGAGGCGGTTGGCGGCGAAAATGGTAAGGTCTACACGGATCAAAACGGTATGATTACTTACCAATACAATTCGGAGAAGCTGAACCAGCGTCCGCTCGACCCGAACGTTGCGTACATGCTGGTGGAAACGAAGGCAGTCGAGCCGTACCACCTCGTGCTGGAGGATCGCCCGCTGGTCGTCTTCCACATCGTTCCGAGAGCGGACGATACCGAAGCACATCCGGAGAGATACCCGGACGGTCTCAACAATGGCAACTTCGGCACGATTTCAAAGAGTCGGCTGCAGGAGCTCATGACTGCTTCCGGCATCAAAGGCGTGGTGGATGGCCCACACACCGTCAACGGCTCTGCGAGCATCAACATTCAGGTGAAGAACAGCAAGGACCGCCACGACATGGAGGTGCAGAAGAACTGGGCTGGCGACGACGCCCATGAGAATGCGCGCCCTGCCAGCGTCCTCGTGATGCTTCGCCGCTATGTGCTGACGCAGGAACAGTATACCGACGTGCTGGACACGGGTGCAACGCAGAATCCGCAATGCATCCTGTCTGCGGAAATGAAGGATAACAATAGCGCGTCGATTGCGCGGAAGTTCCCGGAGAATCAGGACGTTACGCTAACGCTGAACCTGCTTGGTGAGGCACTTAACGACGCTGCGCGTATTGTGGCTCGCGTAGACGGAAAAGAAGTGGTCTTGGAACCGCAAGATACATCGAGAAAACAGTTCGTTTACACCACCAAGATGACGCATCAGAAAAAAGTAATTTTCTGCTTGCAGTGGAAAAACTGGGAAGGAAAATGGCAGGACGGTCGCTACTATAACAACGTGAGCATCACGATGACCCCGGAAGGCACACCGGTTGACGAAGTGCCGACGCAGGTCACGCAGTTCACCGACGCCCAATGGGCGAAAATCCGCCAGCACCCGGACGACGCCTACGGTGGTCGCGAGGCTACGCTGACGGCAGCGAACGGCTGGCACACCCAGTGGTCGCAGCTGGAATCCACCGGCGCGGACGCGAACGGCAACAAGCTCTACTACATTTACTACATCGTCGAGGGCAAAGTGCCGAGCTACACCACATCCGGCATCACCTACACCATCGACCCGAACGCCAGCAAAACCACCGGCACGGTCACGGCGACGCTGACCAACGTCTACCGCCCGGAGGACAAGTACGGCGAAATCAGCATCGACTTGTCCAAGGAATGGTACGCGCCGGATGGCACAAAGCACACGATTACCGAGGAATTCGGCGGCGTACAGGTCGCGCTCTACAAGACGCGCTGGGATTACGTCAACGGCGCGTGGACGATGGGCAGCACGGAACGCCGCGACACGGTCACGCTGGCAGAAGCGAACAAATGGAGCGCCAAGTTCGAGGGGCTGGAAACCTACACGGTCGCCATGGAAAACGGCGTTGTCCAAAACGCCCACGCCTACACCTACAGCCTCCGGGAACTGAACGTGCCGAGCGGCTTCTACTGCCAGCTGGCATACAGCGGTCTCCCGCAGCAACCGAGCGAGTACTTCACGGACGGGAATCCCGCCAATCCGAAGGCGGACGCGCAGAACGCACGCGGCACGGCGACGCTGCGGAACTACGAGATCGCGAAGCTGACCATCGAAGCCGAGAAGCGCTGGGGTGAAGGCGCGAAGCCTGAAAACATGCAGGATACGCTGACCTTCCGCCTGACCCGCGAAAAGCAGGAGAACGGCGCGTGGGTCGCGGACGACAGCTTCCAAGCGGTCACGAGGGTCATGAGCATCAGCAGCCTGAACACAAGCAAGGTCGTGTTCGGCACTTTCCCGAAGTACGCTGTGACGGGCTTCGACGAGCAGAATCAGCCCATCAGGCAAAGCTACCGCTACAAGGTGGAGGAGGTCAAGTACCAAAACGAAGCCACCCTCCCGTTCAGCGTCAGCTATAGCCCGGCGGACGGTTTCGTGACGACGGAGGGCGATGCGAACACCAGCACCACCGTCACCGTGACGAACAACAAGCTGACGAGCGAGAAGGAAGGTCTGTACCGCTTCAACGTGGCGAAGCAGTGGCTGGACGCTTCCGGCAATCCCGCGGACAAGCCCACGCCGGAAGGCACGAAGGCGCAGATTACCGTGACGCGCACCCGCCATGTCTATGCCCCGGATACGGGCTGGACAGCGGAAACGCCCACCGCAAAGACAATCGAGCTGGACACCACAGCAACGTATACGGCGCTTTGGGCAGACTGGAACGAAACGCAGTCGGTTTATGCGCAATACAACGCCGACGGCACGGTGAAATCCGCGTGGGCGTACACCTACGAGGTGTCGGAAGCGGCGATTGACGGCTACTTCGGCACGCAGCATCTGCCTGCGGACTTCCCGCAGCAGCCGAGCGACTACTTCACAGACGCGGCACTGACCGATATCAAGGAGATTTATCGTCAGCCGCTGACGGACACGCTCCCGGAAGTGACCGAAAAGAACTACTACGTCGAGCGGTTCAACGTCAAGGTGGACAAGACTTGGGCGCGCTTCCGCGACAGGGATGAGCTGACCTTCTGCCTGATTCAGACGCCGGTTGTCGGCTACGACGCGGACGGCAAGGAGATTGTGGATGCGCAGCAGACGCAGTACTTCTACGCCACGCAGAGCCTGAAGGGCGAGGAAGCGCCGGAGTGGGTGTTCCCCAACCTGCCGAAGTACTACTTCACGGCCAACGAGGCGGGCGAAGCGGTGAAGATGCCCTACCAATACAGCATCGCCGAAGCGTGGGAAGAATACGGCAATTACCACGGCTATGGCTATCAGGTCATCTTCAGCGGCGACGTGCAGGAAACGACGAACGGCCATGAGTGGGGCAAGGTAGAACTGCCTGCGGACGGCGGAACGGCGAACATCCACGCGAAGAACGTGCCGCTGTACGAACAGGGTAAAGTTAGCATTCAACTGACGAAGCTGTGGGACAGCAGCATCAAGGAAACTCCCACGTCTGTTACCGTAAAGCTGATTCCGACGCTGCACGTCTGGAACGGCACGGAATGGGTCAGCACCCGCATGGAAGACGAAAAGTACCAAGAATCCATCACGCTGACGGCGGAGAATGGCTGGAAAACGACAGAATCGCTGCTGCTGTACAGAGTAGAGTACAACACGGATGGCACAATCGCAGCAGGTGACAAGGCGGAGAAACCGACCGTATGCACCTACGAGCTGGTCGAAGTGATTGCGGACGGAGCGAAGTACACGCCGATTTACAGCTACACGAGCTGGATTACTGGACCGGAAGATGTCTTTGAACTTGACTCCAAGACGAAAGCACCCATCAGTGTGAAGTTGAAGGCGGAGGACGGTTTCCGTGTTGACGAGGCGGAGAAGGATTCGGCTGAGGCGAACACGGACGGCGGAACGCTGTACACCATCATCGACACCAGCGCGACCATCACCAACGTGCAGACCGGCAAGCTCAACATTGTGAAGCAGTGGGCGGAAGAAGTGGAGTACGACGGCGCGCAGAACCCGCTGGGCATCCAGAACGTGTCGATTTCGCTCTTCCGCAACGTCTGGGGCGAAAACTGGACGGATTCGGACGGCGTGGTGCACTACGACTGGTGCTATGCCCCCTTCCAGCAGAATTACGTCCTGTCGGCGGAAAACGGCTGGAAGCTGACCATCGACAACCTGCCGTTGTACGACACGACCCTCAATCCCGACGGCAGCCTGCGCAAGTACCGCTATTACATCTTCGAAAACACGAGCGTCGGCAACGACACGCTGGACCGCTACACGCCGGTGATGACGGCGGATGAAAGCGAACGCGTCGGCTCGACTCTCTACATCACCTTCAAGGATACGACGGAAAACAACGTGACCATCACCAACGTGCCCAAGAGCATCAGCATTGTCAAGCAATGGGCGGACGCGGACACGTTCGGCGAAGAGGGCATGATGCAGGACATCTACCTTGAAGTCATGATGAAGTATCAGGAAGTCTACTCCACGCAGTGGAAAACGGAAAACCTGCTGGAAAAGAGCTACTTCAGCCTGGAGAGCGTTATCTGCACGCCGAGTTCGCTCACGGCGGAGCTGGTGCAGATTAACGGCGCGCCCTACCTGCATGTGTCGGGGCTGGCGAAGGCGGATGAACCGTGGCGCGTGACCATCCGGAATCTGCCGGGCTACGCCAGTGCGTCCTTCATCATCCGCGAAGTGGAGCTGGCGGGCTACCTGAACAACCTGCCGGACGGCAAGCTGGAGCTGGGCTTCAACGAAATCGGCACAATTACCAACACGCCGACGAAGCTGAAAATCACCAAGCAGTTCAGGCAGGCGTATTTCCCCACAGGCAGCGGAAGCGAACTGCCGCTGAATGTCCGCAATACCGTCGTGTACCTGCAAATCTGGCGCGAAAAGCGTGACGGCGCTGGTCTTTCCCAACACGAACGCTACACGCCCTTGCTGGGCGCGCTGGAAGCGAACATGGACGCGACGGTCTTGTCGAACGGCACCGTGAAGCTGACGGTCGGCACGGACACGCCGACGGACGCCGCAACGCTGACGCTGACCCGTCTGCCGCGCTACTGGTTCGACAAGGATACAGGCGCAAGCGGCGAATGGTACTACTACGTCAAGGAAGTGGACGCGGAAGGCAACGAAGTCCATTCGGCTTCTGCCCCGACGAACGGCGAACGGCCGGAAATCAACCTGAACGTCAAGACACTCACCGTCACCAACACCCTGACCGACATCAGCGCCCGCAAGGTCTGGACGTCGCTGGACAATCAGTTCACACTGAATCCCGCGAACCTCCCGGACATCACGCTGACGCTCAAGCAGACCACCGCGGAAGCGGCGGCGGACGGCGACAAGATCATCGCGACCGTTACCCTTGGCTGGGACGCGGAAGCGGGGAAGGTCGTCGCGAAGGATCTGGATGGCTGGCAGTTTGGCGAAGTGGTTGAATACACCGCGCCGGAAGGCAGCAAGAACATCTGGTGGGGCTACAAGTGGTACAATCTCCCGGCGTATGACGCGGGTGGCAACCTCTACCGCTACTACGCCAAAGAGAAAACCCCGGTGGGCAGCGGCTGGCAGCTGGTGACGGACGACACGAACGCCACGAACACCGCGCCGATTCCCGCGAACAGCGAAAATCGCGTCTTCCAGATTACGAACACACCCATTACCTACACGCTGCCCGAGACGGGCGGCATCGGTACACTGCCGTACACGGCGGGCGGTCTGCTGCTGATGGCAGCGGCGGCATTGCTGCTGGGGCAGGAAATCAAACGCCGGAGGGAAGGCTGCTGAGCAGTCGGCAGCCCCCCTTCCGGGGCAGCTCAATCCGTATACGCGGGCGAAAGCCCTTGTATAAACATGGGGAAGAAAACGACGGGAGGAGGAATGAAAAAAGCATAGCAGCTATACGTCAGGAGACCTCCCGACGTAGGCAACCCCGGTAATCCCCGCAAAACGTTTCCCAATGAATGACGAACGACAACGAAAAGGAGAAGAACCATGAAAAAGTTTTGGGCAATTCTGCTGGCCATGATGCTCGTGCTGAGCATGGTCACTGTCGCGGGCGCTTCTGAAGTGACGGAAGGCGATACGCCGACTGCTACCGGTTTTACGATTACGGTGAATCCGAAGGACGATGTGGATCACGAATACCAGGTATACCAGATTTTCACTGCTGATGTTGTAGCAGATGAATCTGGTGCGAAAGTGCTGACGAGCGTCAAGTGGGGCGCAAACGCCAAGAACGACACTGCTGCGGTCACGACTGGTGATCCTGTGCCGGACGCAGTTCTGGAGGCTCTGAAAACTGTTTCGGGCACGAATCAGGAAAAGCTGGCTGAAATCACGAAGTACTGGAACGCTGAATCCGCTCCGGTTGATACGTTCTCTTCCACCAAAGCAGCCCCCGGCAAGAGCCAGAAACTGACCCCTGGCTATTACCTTGTGCGGGACAATCAGGCAAAGCTGGAAGGCAAGGACGGCGCTGCCACGCTGCTGATTGTAAAGGTGCTGGATCAGGACATCGTTGCGACTGCAAAGTCTGAAAAGCCCTCTGTGGACAAGCAGGTACAGGACGAAGTTGCTGATGCCGAAAAGAACGGCGGAGAAGTGAATCCGGAAGGCTGGGGCGAGAGTGCCGACCACGCGCTGTTTGAAAACTTCAAGTTCCGTCTGGTCGCGACTATTCCGGTCAATGCGGATTATAATGACTATCCGACGTACAAGCTGGTCTTCAACGACACCATGTCCAAGGGCATTACCTTCGTTCAGATTGATTCTGTGAAGGTGAACGGCATCGCACTGAAAGGTACCGATTATGTTTGCACTGCAACGCCTGGTCAGAAGGGCGCAGGCAAGGTTGGTGAAAACCAGGATAAGCCGTCTTGGACGCTCACAATCGAAGACCTGAAGAAGGTGATGAAAGAAAACACCAGCATCCTTGTTACGGACAAGATTACGGTTGAGGTTGTTTACACGGCGTATCTGAACGAAGAAGCGCAGGTCTTCAACGCGAGCGCAAACAGCACGGACAACAAGAACAGCGTCGATTTGGAATACTCCAACAACCCCAATGCTGATGGCATGGGTAAAACGCCGGAAGACCATGTGTGGCTCTTCACCTATGTTGTGAACAACACGAAGTATGCGAACACGGCTGAAGCAGGCAAAGAACTGGCTGGCGCTGGCTTCACGCTTTATGACCAAAATGATCGTGTTGTTCCGCTGTGGAAGGATGCCGATGGCAATTACATTGTCGCAGGCACCACGAAGCCGAATGATACCTATACGGATGTCGCAAACAATGAAATGATTACGGAAGCCAATGGTACGTTCAACATCATCGGTCTGGATCACGGCACGTACACGCTGAAGGAAACCACGGTCCCTGCTACCTATAATCCGCTGGATCCTGTCACCATCACGATTTCGGCAGACCACAAGGAAGCTGCTGGCGGTGCAAGTGCAACCATGGAACTCACGGCGGCTTCTACGATGAACAACAAGCTCGTCAACAAGTCCGGCGCGACCCTGCCTGAGACCGGCGGCATCGGCACGACCATCTTCTACGTGCTGGGCGGCATGATGTTCGTGGGCGCGGCGCTCATCCTCATCGTTCGCCGCAAGGCCGAAGCGGACGAAATCTGATTTCTCTCCCGCAATTCGTTGAACATCCCCATGTTCTGATGAAACCCCTGCCGGGCGGTGCGCGCAATGCCGCCGCCCGGCATTCCCAAATGGGAAAATGAAGCATGTTTGCAGAAAGGAGGCGGCTCATGAAGCGCAATATGACAACCATTTTGCTGTTTGTGGTGCTGTTTGTGGGTCTGGCGCTCCTTCTGTACCCGTCCGTGTCGGATTTCTACAATTCCTTCCACCAGTCGCGTGCCGTAGCCACCTACAACACGGTGGTGGAGCAGGAGTCCAAGAAGGATTACGAGGCGGATTGGGCGGCGGCAAACGCTTATAACGAAAAACTCCGCGCACAGTCCACCGTTGATCGCTTGATCATGACCGACGAGGAGCGCGAGGAGTACGACGCGGTGATGAATGTCGGCGGTTCGGGCATCATCGGGGTGATTGAGATTCCGCAGATTGCCGTGACGCTGCCGCTGTATCACTCGACGAGCGCCAACGTGCTTCAAGTCGCCGTTGGTCACATCGAGGGTACAAGCCTGCCGACTGGCGAACCGGGGACGCATTCCGCATTCTCGGCGCATCGAGGGCTGCCCTCCGCCAAGCTCTTTACCAACCTTGACCAGCTCACCTACGGCGATACCTTCACCCTCCGCGTGCTGGACAAGGTGCTGACCTATGAAATCGACCAGATTCTCATTGTTGAGCCGCATGACGTCAGCGCACTGCAAATCTATGACGGCATGGATTTGTGTACGCTTGTCACCTGCACACCCTATGGCATTAACTCGCACCGGCTGCTTGTCCGCGGACACCGGGTCGAAACGTCGCTTGCGCAGCTATCAGTGCGCATCTCCGCGGACGCACTCGTGATTGACCCCTACATCGTCGCGCCGATTGTCGCCGCGCCGATGCTGTTGATTCTCCTCATTCTCATGCTGGTAACGACCAGCCCGAAACACAAGAAGCGGAAAGGAGCTGAGCGGTCGTGATGAGCCGCAAACCCTCGCGCCTGCTGGCGCTTGTCCTGCTGACAGCATTGTGCTGCCTTCTGCTTGCGCCCTGCGCGCTTGCCTTTGAACGGGTGGATTTGACGCACCCCTTGACGTTCGCCATTCAGGCGGATGACAACGAGGATGATGCGCACCTGCCCGGCGTGACCTTCCAGCTGTATCAGGTGGCGGACATGGATGCGGACGCTCGGTTCGCCCTGCGCAGCCCGTACAGCACCCTGAATATCGACATTAACGCGCTGAAGAACGCGGCGGACTGGGCAGCCGCGTCCGAAGCGATGAAAGCCCTCACCGCGTCCGAAACGCCTGATTTCACCGGCACGACGGATGAAAACGGTCGAGTTGCCTTCGCGGGACTCAACCCCGGTCTGTACCTTGTTTCCGGCACGCCGGTCATCATCGGCGGCTGGGCGTACAGCTTCCAATCCTTCCTGACCTCTGTGCCGACGCGCAATGTGGACGATGAGTGGCAGTATGACGTCCTCTCCACAATCAAGCTGGAACGCTCGCCCGCGCTGATTGACCTTGAGTGCGTCAAGGTGTGGGACGACGACAACCGCGGCACATATCGTCCTGTGCAGATTGAAATTCATCTGATGCAGGACGGTCAGCATATCGACACGGTGATTCTGAACAGCGAAAACAACTGGCATCATATCTTCAAGGATTTGCCGGCTGACCATGTGTACACCCTCAACGAGATTCTGGGGGCTGATGTGTACTATGAGCCGGAATATTCCATCGAAAACGGCGTGTATGTGATTACCAACCGCCGCACGGTCACGCCGACCCCGACCGCCCCGATTCCCGAAACGGGGCAGCTGTGGTGGCCGGTGCCGATTCTGGCGGGCGCGGGCATGATTCTGTTCGTCATTGGCTGGATTCTGCACCGGAAATGGAGCCAAGAGCATGAAGAACCGTAAGGGCAATTTGCTGATGACGCTGGGGCTGGTGCTGATTTTGGCGGCACTGGCGCTGGTGGGCTACAACCAGTGGGATGCCAGCCGCGCGCAGCAGGAGTCGGATGATGCGCTGATGGCGCTGGAGCAGATTCGCATTCAGCGGCAGATGGAATCGCAGCAGACCGCCGCACCGCCCGTAGTCACCGCGACGATGATGCCGACAGACACACCCGCGACGGATGCGCCGATAACCGACGCGCCGACGGCGGATGCCACTGCGGCGGATACCCCGGCAGCATCCACGCCCTCCGTAACTGACGCACTGATGACCGACATTCCGCGTGATGACGTAACTGCTACGAACACCCCTGCGACGAGTGCGCCCGCAACGGTGAATCCTGCGACGAATCCGCCGAAACCGACGAGCGCGCTAACGGCGAATCCTGCAACGAATCCGCCGAAGCCGACGAGCGCGCCGACGGCGGGGACTGCGACGAATCCGCCGAAGCCGACAAACACGCCGACGGCAGAGAATGCGACGAATCCGCCGAAGCCGACAAGCGCGCCAACGACAGGAACTGCGACGAATCCGTCGAAACCGACGAGCGCGCCGACGACAGAGAATGCGACGAATCCGCCGAAGCCGACAAGCGCGCCAACGACAGGAACTGCGACGAATTCGCCGAAGCCGACAAACGCGCCGACGGCGGGGACTGCAACGAATCCGCCGAAGCCGACAAACACGCCGACGGCAGGGACTGCGACGAATCCGCCGAAACCGACGAGCGTGCCGACGGCAGGGACTGCGACGAATCCGCCGAAACTGACGAGCGCGCCGACGGCAGGGGATGCGACGAATCCGACGAAGCCGACGAGCGCGCCGACGGCAGGGACTGCAACGAATCCGCCGAAGCCGACGAGCACGCCGGAAATCACCGAAACGCCCATGCCGACGGAATCCCCCGAACCGACGGAGACGCCTGAACCGACATCGTCCCCCGAACCCACGTCGACACCCACGCCCGCGCCGACAGGCAAGCTCTACGAGCGCGTGCCGGGAATCGAAATGCCGGGTGAGAAGGTCAATGGGCACGAGTATATCGGCACGCTGTCCATCCCGTCGCTGGGGCTGAAAGTGCCGGTGCAGCGCAACTGGTCGTACGAGAACCTGAGCGTGTCGCCGTGCCGCTATTCCGGCAGTGCCTACGCGGACAACCTCACCATTATTGCCCATACCTACCACTTTGGCAAGCTGAGCAGCTTGGCGCTGGACGCAACCGTTACCTTCACGGACATGGAGAATAACGTTTTCCGCTACGTTGTGCGGGAGAAAAACACGATTTCCCCCAACGATGCGAACGAAATTGCCCATTCCGGCTATGACCTGACGCTTGTGACCTGCACCATTAGCGGCACAAAACGCGTGGCGGTGTACTGCGAGCGCGTGAAATAATCCAACAAAAGGACTGTCTGCAACGGGCAGCCCTTTTTTCGTGAAATCCATGCAACACGGCAGGAATTGACGGGGTGGAGCGCGAAATAAAACAATCGCGGCGTAACTTTCGCCGCAGGAGGGAAAAGCAAACTTGAACTGGAAAATACACCTTTATCGTGCTATCCTCTGGCTGATTACGCTGTCCCTGCTGCTGGTGATGTTCGGCTTCTCGGCACAGGAAGGCACGCAGTCCGGCAGCATCAGCGATAAAATTGCCCGCCCAATTACGGATTCTCTGGCGCAGCGGCAGGGACTGACGGGGAAGGCGTACTGGAAGCTGTATGCACAGGTGGATTTTGCCGTGCGGAAAACGGCGCATTTCTTGGAGTACACGCTCTTGGGACTGCTGCTGACGCTGCTGCTGGACAGCTACTGCGCCCGCTGGCACTGGCTGTCATGGGCGGGATGTACGCTCTATGCCGCGACGGACGAAATCCATCAGCTTTTCGTTGCCGGGCGTACGGGCAAGTGGCAGGATGTGCTGCTGGATTCATCAGGCGCGCTGGCGGGGCTGCTGCTGGCGATGTTCATGCTCTGGCTGATTCGGCGGCGCAGGGCGAAAAAGCAATCAACATAATAAATAGGAGGCAGATTATGCTGACAATCGAACAGCTTTACGACCTTAACCACACGTTGGCGGCGGATTACCTGCGGCAGTTTACCTATCCGTGGGAGGCGCTTGCGGGCATCAAGGCGGAAATCCTGCGCATCGGCGCGGCGCTTGACCCGGCGGAATACACCGAAGTCAGCGAGCATGTCTGGGTGCACAAAACCGCGACGGTTGCGCCGACGGCGTATCTGGGTGCGCCCTGCATCATCGGCGCGCGGACGGAAGTGCGGCATTGCGCGTTCATCCGCGGCAGTGCGCTGGTGGGGGCAGACTGTGTGGTCGGCAACTCTGTGGAACTGAAGAACGTGATTCTTTTTGATCATGTGCAGACGCCGCACTACAACTACGTCGGCGACAGCATCCTCGGTTATTGCAGCCACATGGGGGCAGGGTCGATTACCAGCAACGTGAAGAGCGACAAGACGCTGGTGACAGTTCGCGGCGCAGGCGAAAGCATGGCAACCGGCTTGAAGAAAATGGGCGCAATGCTTGGCGACTATGTGGAAGTCGGCTGCAACAGCGTGCTGAACCCCGGCACGGTTATCGGGCGGGAGAGCCAAATCTACCCGCTGAGCTGCGTGCGTGGTGAAGTGCCAGAAAGAAGCATCTGGAAAACTGGCGGCGTGGTGGTGAAAAAGCATGATTAAGCCGATTGTGAGAGATGTGATGTTCCTGTCTTGCAAGAGCCAGATGGCGACGGCGGAGGATCTGCCCGTTGCGCGTGACCTCGCGGATACCCTGCGCGCCCATGCGCACGAGTGCGTCGGCATGGCGGCGAACATGATTGGCGTCCGCAAGCGCATCATTGCGGTGATGGCGGGGAAAACCGTGCTGGTGATGCTCAACCCGGTCATCACGGATCGCCAAATTCCCTTCGCGGCGCAGGAGGGGTGCTTGTCTCTGGACGGCGAGCGCCCGTGTTTGCGGTATCAGCAGATTTTGATGGAATATCAGGATGAGAAGCTGCAGCGGCATGTGCAGCGGTTCTCTGGTTTCACCGCGCAGGTGATTCAGCATGAGGTGGATCATTTGGAAGGCATCATTATTTGAGGTGAGGACATGACTATCACACAAACGCTCTGTCAGGAGTTCCAAACCGCCCCGTGGCAAATCGACGCCGTCATTCGCCTGCTTGACGAGGGCTGCACGCTGCCGTTTATCGCGCGTTACCGCAAGGAACAGCACGGGTCGCTGGATGACCAGAAGCTGCGCGAAATCAGCGAACGGCTGACGGCACTGCGGGCGCTCGAAGCGCGTCGGCAGGAAATCAGTGAAAGCCTGCAAAAGTTAGATGTCTGGACGGAGAAGCTGCAAAGCGACCTCGATGCTGCCGCGACATTGGCACAATTGGAGGATATTTATCGCCCGTACCGCCCGAAGCGCCGTACCCGCGCGTCCATTGCCAAGGAGAAGGGGCTGGAGCCGCTCGCGAACGCGCTGATGCTCCAGCAGCGGAACATGATGGCGCCGGAAACCATCGCCCTGCGCTATGTGAACGCGGAGAAGGGCGTCGAAACGGCGGAGGATGCCCTGCAAGGCGCGATGGATATTATCGCCGAGGTCGTCAGCGACGATGCCGCCGTCCGCACGAAGCTCAAAACGTACTACCATCAAACGGCGATGGTCGCGACGGTCGCGGCGAAAGACGAGGACAGCACCTACCGCATGTACTACGACCACCGCGAGCCGCTGCGCCTGATGCCGTCGCACCGGGTGCTGGCGATGAACCGCGGGGAGAAGGAGGGCTTCCTCAAAGTCGCGCTGGACGTGGACAAGGAGAAAGCGCAGCAGCTCGTGCGCTATGGCTTCGTGCAGCAGACGGGCAGTCCGGCGTGCAAGTACGTTGCGCAGGCGTGCGACGACGCGTACACGCGCCTGATTGCGCCGTCGCTGGACACGGAACTGCGCGCGGAATTGACCGACAAGGCGAGCGCAGCGGCGATTCGCGTGTTCGCGCTGAATCTGCGCCCGCTGCTGATGCAGCCGCCGGTGCGAGGAAAGGTCGCGATGGGGCTTGACCCCGGCATCCGCACGGGCTGCAAGGTCGCGGTTGTGGACGAAACCGGGCGCGTGCTGGATACGGGCGTCATTTTCCCGCTGCCCAGCCACGGCAAGGTTGCGCAGGCGAAGGAAACCGTCAAGCGCATGATCCAGAAGCACCGCGTCGGCATCGTCGCCATCGGCAACGGCACGGCGGGACGCGAGACAGAGCAGTTCTTCGTCGAGGTGATGAAGGAGCTGGCGCTGGGTGACGCGCTCAAATACATGGTCGTCAGCGAGGCGGGCGCGTCGGTGTATTCCGCGTCGAAGCTGGCGGCGGAGGAGTTCCCGCAGTTTGATGTCAGTCTGCGTTCGGCGGTGTCGATTGCGCGGCGGCTGCAGGATCCGCTGGCGGAGCTGGTCAAAATCGACCCGAAGGCGATTGGCGTAGGACAGTATCAGCATGACCTGAAAGCAGCGGAACTGGACGCGGCGCTGGGCGGCGTGGTCGAGGACTGTGTGAACAGCGTCGGCGTGGACGTGAATACGGCGAGCGTGTCGCTGCTGAGTTACGTCGCGGGCATCAACACGACCGTCGCGAAGAACATCGTGGCGTACCGCGAGGAAAATGGAGCGTTCACGACCCGCGCACAGCTGAAGAAAGTGCCGCGCCTTGGCCCCAAAGCCTTCGAACAGTGCGCAGGCTTCCTGCGCATTCCCGGCGGCAAGGACTTGATAGAGAACACAGGCGTTCACCCGGAGAGTTACGACGCGGCGCGCGCCCTTTTGAAGCACTTTTCGCTCACCCCGGCGGAGGCGGTCGGCAAGCTGCTGACCTTGGCGGACGCGGAGGGGTTCGCGGCGCTGGCGAAGCAGCTGAATGTGGGTGAACCGACCCTGCGCGACATTGCGGCGGAGCTGTCCCGCCCCGGCCGCGACCCGCGCGATGAGCTGCCGCAGGTGCTGATGCGCAGCGACGTGATGGATTTGAAGGACCTGCAGCCCGGCATGGAGCTTCGCGGCACGGTGCGCAACGTGACTGACTTCGGCGCGTTTGTGGACATCGGTGTTCACCGCGACGGCTTGGTGCATATCAGCCAGATGGCGCAGCGCCGCGTGAATCATCCGAGCGAAGTCGTCCGAGTCGGCGACATCGTGACCGTGTGGGTGCTGGAAGCGGATGCGAAAACGAACCGCATCAGCCTGACAATGCGTCCGCCGGCGAAAGGGTAAGGCAATTTCTCAACAACCAAAAGCACACAAACTAAAAAACTAACATAACAGACTTGTAACATCCGAAGGGGCGCCGAAGGTTTCCAAAGGGCGAACGGAAAGCCCCCTCGTCGCTCCCGAAGGAGCGAAATCCCTGCGTAACAATCCAATCCTATAAGCAATAGGAGGAAAATTCATGCAAAACATGCGAAAATGGATTGCACTATTCTTGACCATGCTGCTGCCGGTGCTTCCGGCAGCCGCCGAGGAGGAATCAACCATGCTGACAGGCAAAACAGCGACGGAAATCGTTGAGATGATGGGTTTCGGGTGGAATCTGGGCAATACGCTGGACGCAACCGGCGGCAATACCGCGGATGTGACCGCGCAGGAGCAGTCGTGGGGGAACGCGAAAATCACCCCAGAACTGATGGTGCGCGTGAAGGAAGCGGGCTTTGACACCATCCGCATTCCCGTGACTTGGTACCGCTATACCTCGGACGATGGGACGTACACCATCCGCGAGGACTTCCTCCAGCATGTCCGCGAAGTGGTCGAGTGGGCGCGCGAGGCGGACTTGTTCGTCATCCTCAATGTGCACCACGAAGCGTGGATTAACGAGCCGAATTTCGCGGCGGACGCGGAGAAAATCGGCGAGCAGCTGACGGCAATGTGGCGGCAGATTGCGGACACCTTCGCCGACTTTGACCAGCATGTGATTTTCGAGGGCATGAACGAGCCGCGCGCGCAGGGTACGAACTATGAGTGGAGCGGCAACGCGGCGTGCTACGCTGCCGTCAACTACCTCAACCAAGTGTTCGTAAACACCATCCGCAAGGACGCCAAGGGCTGCAACGCCGAGCGCTGCCTGATGATTCCGGGCTACGCGGCGACCAGCTCCCCGGCGGGCACGGCGGCGATTGCCCTGCCGACGGTGGACGGCGAAGCGGCGGCAAACATCATCGTGTCCGTGCATTCGTATGACCCGCAGACCTTCTGCCTGCAGGATACGCAGACGACGTTCGACCCGGAGAAGGATGGCGCGAAAATCAACCGCGTGTTCGAGAACATCAAGGAAACCTTCCTTGACCGGGGGATTCCGGTCGTGATGGGCGAAACGGGTGCGACGAACACGAATGGCAATCACGACGAGCGCGCGAAGTGGGCGTACTGTGTCGCGCAGAATGCCCAGCGCTACGGCGTGCCGATTGTCATCTGGGATAATGGGAACAATCAGACGTCCGGCGGTGAGTGCCACGCCTGGATTCGCCGCGCGGTGAATCCGAAGCTGCGCAGTCAGGCGACGAGCGTGGTGTACCCGCAGGTGCTGGACGCGCTGTGGGAAGGCAAGAACAGCACGGCATGGGGCAGTGCGCTGACGGAAGTGCGCGCAGCGGCGGATGAGAGCATCCTCTGGGCGAACGCCGACGGCTTGACGAGCCAGAAGGAATGGGATTCCTCCTACATCCAGCTCGAAGCGAAAATAGAGTGGTTCGCGGACGGCGCACGCATTGGCATTCGCTATTCCGGCGCGGGTACGCCTAAAATCGTGCTGGACAGCGCGGAAAAGAGCGTCTGGTGGATTCCGGTGGACGCGGCGAGCGTCGAACAGAACGCGGACGGTACGAAGACCGCGTGGTTCACGAGCGAAATCCTGCTGGCGGAAATGCGCAAAAACGGCGTTGATAACCCTGCACAGCTGCAAAATTGTTATGTCATCGCGACGAACGGGAAGATTACCGCTTACCGCATCACCGTAGAGGGCATGGCGACGGCGCTGACGACCTACCATGTGAACGGCAGCGCGATTCATCAGGCGGATTTGCCGGATGCCCCGACCTACCCGCACATGACCTTCTGCGGCTGGTACACCACGCCGGATTATCAGCCCGGCACGGAAGTCACGGGCGCGAGTGGCGCTTCGGACGCATGGGCGAAGATGGCACTGGACATGAGTGTCATTAAGTAACAAAGGAGTCAAACAACGTTGGATTTTGAATATCTGCTGTTTTTGCAGAACCTCCGGGCGGAAGCGCCGAACTTCATCAACAGCTTGCTGCTCTTCATTTCGGAATTTGCCGCCGGGTCGCTGCCGGTTGTCATTATTGTCGTATTCTACTGGTGCATCGACAAGCGCACCGGGCAGCGGATGGGGCTGTGCTTCGCGGGTGCAACGATGGTGACGCAGCTCATCAAGAATATCGCCTGCGTCTATCGCCCGTGGAAGCAGGATGCGCGGCTGCAAATCGCTCCGGAAGCGGCGGCAACGGCAACGGGCTACTCGTTCCCCAGCGGACATGCGACACTGGCAGCGTCTTTTTACGGCAACATCGCGGCGTACCTGAAAAAGTACAGCAAATGGTGGATGCTGCCGTGCGTGCTGCTGACGCTGCTGACGGCGTTTGCCCGCAACTGGCTTGGCGCGCACACGCCGCAAGATGTGCTGGTTGGGATGATGATTGCGCTGGTCGTGCTGCTGCTGTCAAAATACCTGCTGAACTGGGCGGACGGCGGCAAGAACCGCGACTGGCTGCTGGCGACTATCGGCATCATCCTGTCTGCCGCGATGCTGATTTACACCAGCGTGAAGCCGTATCCGATGGATGTGCTGCCGGACGGAACGCTGCTGGTTGACCCGTGGGACATGGTGACGGACTGCTACAAGGCGGCGGGGGCGATGATGGGCTTCTGCCTTGGCTGGGTGCTGGAGAGGCATTTTGTCGGTTTTGATGCAAAGGGTGCGGGCAAGGCGCGCGTGATTCGCGGCGTGGTTGGCGTAGCGCTGCTGCTGGCGGTGCGGAAGGGACTGAAGGCGGCGGGTAATCTGCTGCTGGATGC
>ERZ772892.2176-NODE-2176-length-17520-cov-3.234469_pt1 | contig 17520 bp, 9 predicted proteins | sample MGYA00512126_ERZ772892 | MGnify/ENA primary metagenome ERZ772892 (study PRJEB29015, sample SAMEA2737697) | human gut metagenome | biome: human gut; feature: human-associated habitat; material: faeces | place: China | collected 2012 ... | reverse complement strand
GGCTTCGGCAGGGGCCGGGTCACGCCGTCCACGGTGACCTGCAGCTCCTCCATAGCCTCCAGCAGAGCGGATTGGGTCTTGCTGGAGGTACGGTTGATCTCGTCCGCCAGCAGCAGATTGGTCATAATGGCTCCGGGCTGATATTTCAGCTTGCCGTCTGCCTTATCGAATACAGAGAAACCGATAATATCCGAGGGTAAGGTATCGGACGTGAACTGGACACGCTTGGAGTCCAGTCCCAGGGTTTTGGAAAATGCCTTGGCCAGCGTTGTCTTGCCCACGCCGGGGACATCCTCCAGCAGCACATGGCCCTGGGCCAGGATGGCCAGCAGCACCTTGCGGACGATGTCCTCCTTGCCCAAAACGACCTTATTGACCTCTACCTGAATTTGATCTGTCAGCTTGTTCATGCCTTTTTCCTCTTTCTGCCGATGATGTAGATCGCACCGGCTGCAATCACGATCACTGCGCCGATCCCGACACAGAGAATGGTTTTGTTTCCGCCAGTGGGCGCTTGTGCCAACTGGTCATTCGGCGCTGTCTGGGTGCCGTCAAAATGCAGCACCCAGGGCTGCCCGTCCCGAACACGCTGCACAGCCACCAGAGCCAGAACGGATTGGGCCGTTGCCAGACCGTCGCCCGGTCCCTCCAGGATGTGGCTGTAAGTGCCGTCCTCCTTCCGGAATCTGAAAAGCTCCGTCAGCAAAGTGTGTTCGTCCTTGACAAAACGGTCATCCGTCTCCGGATCGATGCCCAGCGCACACAGGGCCAGGATGACTTGGGCGGTACTTTCTGCGTTCTCATCGTCGTAGGCGATATATCCGCAGGTGTCCGTCAGCTGGCCGGAAAGATAGGAAAGCGCTGCATCGATCTCGGTCTCCAGCTGGTCCTCATAGGGGGCCAGTGCCTGCACCGCCATAGCGGTGATGTCCACATCCGATTTTCCGGGGATCAGGCCGAAGCCGCCGTCCGGCTCCTGGGCAATGACGATGGCGTTCACCATGTCCTCTCTGGAATACCGTGCATCGTCCGGGACCTCCGTATCCTCGGCATCCAGAGCCAGCAAGGCCCATATCCAGCCGTTCAGGCCCTGAGCGCCCGGATCACGGGCATAGTTGTAAATCCCTTCTGCGATCAGGTCAATGGCCGAGCCGTCGGGCTTTGTGCCAAAGTCGGTGGGGTCGCCGCCCAGGGCCAGCACCGTCAAAGCGATCCGGTGATATTCCGTGGCCTTGTTCCGGTCCAGATAGCCGTTCTTCGCATAGGCATCCACCACATAGGCTTTCAGCGCTGCCAGATAGTCGGCATAACACTCCTTTGCGCCGGACAGCGCCATAGCCATAGCCAGCCAGTCACAGACGGAATCGCCTGCGGGAAACAGCTCCCGATCCTTCAGCAAATCGCCCTTCTTGCCGCCCAGAGCGGACATTCCCTCCGCACTCTGTGCGATCTGTTTTTCCAAAGAAGGCTGCGCTTGCGCAAAGGCCACCGTTGGGAGCAGAAGCAGCACACAAAGAAGTGCCGCTAATATTCGTGTTGCACTTTTCATGCAGTATCCTCCATCGTTCGTTTCAACGCCCTTCTACTTTACCGTTCCCGTGTCCCGTTAGAGCGTTTCCCATCCTCCGCCGCATCAGCCGGTCCTATTCGGAAGTTGGCTCTGTGGGCGTAGGGTTGCTGGGTTCCGTGGGCGTCGGTTCCGTGGGGACCGGGCTCCGTAGGGGCAGGCTCTATTGGCTCCGTTCCGCCGCCGGTGGCCGGGAGAATATCTGTTTTCTCCTCATGGCACTTGGAGCAGCGATAGTGGATGTAACCATCCTCTGTTTCGGTGGGTTCCAAACGGTCCGTCTCCACGAAGTCGTGGCCCAGGGCTTGGTAGCCGCCGTTGATCCACAGGCCGCAGTAGCTGCTCAGTGAACCGTAGCCGCCTCCGGTGGAATCGTAGCCGCCGATGTCCTTGCCGTAGGACAGGGTGAAGCGCACATAAATGGTAATGCCGTTGCGGACCTTGTAGCCACTCATGCCGGTACCCTCATACAGGGTGCCGTTGATGGAGTACATCCAGCCGGAGCCTTGGGTATAGTCAAACTCCCCGATGCTGTCCCGGTCATAGTTATCATTGGTGGTGATGCCGTCCCGCAGGATCAGCTCCCAAAGATGCTCCGGGACATTGGCTCGGTAGGCAATGTCGCCCCGGCTAATCCGGCGCAGATAGAAGTTCATAGTGGTGGACCCCTGGTAATCCGGCTCATAACCGCGCTCCTGCAGGAAGCGCAGCAGCACGGATGCCGCCGTTTCGCCCTCTACGATGTCCAGCGTACCGGTATCCAGAATGCCCAGGCCGATGGTGGTCGCATCCAGCACCACATCCACCGAGCCTGCCGGGTCGCCCTCACTGATCTGGTGATAGGTGACGGTGTAGACCTTCATGGTGGAGTTTCCGTTACCATCCCAGGCCAGCACCCGGACAATGTGGGTTTCTTCATCGCCCAACTGAGGGGGATCGAAATACAACTCGTAGGTGGGTTGAGAATCGCCGTAGCTCTTTTCCACGGTTTTGCCGTCCAGCGTGACCCGAATTTGATTGGAATAGATCACACCGGCTCCCAGCTCTGCGTTGGCACGGGCAATCACCGTCAAGGGGAAGGTTTGGGAGCTCATGTCCAGGCTGGCCCCGTCCAGATTGGTAACGATGGAGGGTGGATAGTCCCCCACCGTCGGGTGGGTATCGTCCGCAAGATTCGCGTAATAGCCCACCCGGTACTGAACAAGTCCCAGAAAGGTCTCCCCATCATAAAGAGACAGCACAAAGAGGTTATCTGCGTTGAAATCCAGCTGTGCCTCGTAGTCCTGGTTATTCTGAGAAGTAAGCAGCAATCCGTTTCCGGAATTGGTCTCATTTTTCAGCCGGACACGGATATGCAGATCGCCCTTACCCAGGGGATAGGCCACAAAGGTCAGCTTGCTGTCGGGCAGCTCTGCCTTGGTAAGCTGCTGGGTTTTCAGTGTCGTATAAATGCGGGGGGTATCATCCTCCTCACCGCCGCTGCCGTGGTCACCTCCGCTGCCGCCGTGGTCCCCGTCGTCTCCGCCAGTGCCATCACCATGGTCACCGGAATCCTCGGAGCCGCCTTTGTTATCGTCTGACTTGGAGCCGCCCTGGTCGCCCTTGCCGGGGTTATCCGTGGGGTCTGTGGGGCCCGATGGATCCGGCTTGGTGTCATCGGGTTTCTGCGTGTCATCGGGCTTCTGCGGCTCATCGGGCTTCTGCGGTTCATCAGGTTTCTGCGGCTCTGATGGATCCTGGGCAGTATCCGTATTCTCTGTATTATCCTTGCCGGAGCTTTGTCCGCCGGTGCTGCCGGAGCCTTGCAGCGACTCTGCCTGGAGCCGATCCGGCTGAGTGCTGATGGGATTCTCCGGCCTTGTCCGACCGGAGGAAAGAAGTGAGAGGCTGATCCCTGCCACCAGCACAATGACCAGCAAAATACTCACGGCGCTATATAGGCCGCTATGTTTTTTCATACGGGTATCCTCCAAATGCTTATTTTGGATTCTTACCATCGTCTCCTAAAACAGGAGGCAATGGTAAAGCCCCAAAATATGGCGAATTGCCTCCCCTCCCAAAAGGGAGGGGAAGCTATGGATTCGCCTTGGTTTACTTGGAATTTTTGACGACCGCAACGGCGTCGGTGGAGTTGACGGCCTTGTCAAGGTTCACATCCGCGCGCAGGAACTTCCGCACAGAGACTTTCTCGAAGTCGGTGTACTTGCCGCTGTAGATGTCATAGGTGAGTTGCGCATCGTTGATGTCCACAACGCCTGTCTCGTTGACATCATAGCTCTGCTTCACTTCCTCGGCTGTGGCGCTGGCCTGGGTGATATTGGCCTCAGCCGTAGCCACAGTGAATGCCTCATTCTTGTCCACAGTCACCAGCCAGCTGTACACATTCTCACCGTAAGCGGTAGTCTTATACATGACATTATCGCCGTAGGCAAAAGCCTTGCCCTCTTCGGGGGTGCCGGTCACGGTTACCAGAAACACGGTCTTGTTATCCATCTGCACATACTCGGAAACAGCTACCTCCATGGTCAGAGTGGATTTCTTCTCGATGGTGATGACCAGATCGCCGGTGACATTGGCGATAGTGTAGGTGTTGTCGGCTCCCTCGGTGATAGTCACATCCTTGCCGCCCATAGTGGCAGTGATGGTGTACTCAAAGTTCTTCTGCTTGGCCACGGTGAAGGTGTAGTTAGCCTTTTCCTGAACGGTGCTCTCGCCGGTAGCATCACCTGCGCCGGTACCTGCAAAGGTGACCTTGTAGGTTTCCAGCGGCTTGACCTGCTTGTTGCTGTTGATGACGATTTCGCCGGTGATATCCGCACCGGGGATGGTGTAGGTGGTGCCGTCGTCATTTACCTTAAAGCCGGTGTATGCCTTGCCGCCGATGGTCACAGCCATCTTGTAGGCATAGCCATCCACAGGGGTCAGCATGAAGGTGTAGTCCTTCATGTAGGTAGCAGTCGCAGCACCGGTGGTATCATTGCCCTGGGTGACAGTGAAGGTCTTGGGGGTCTTAGTGCTGGTGACCACCACATTGCCGTTGACATTGGAAACCGTGTAGGTGCCATCCTCGCCAATGACAGGGGGGACTTCCACGCCGCCGACGGTGACAGTCACGGTGTAGTCATAGTTGGGGTCCTTGGGAACGAAGGTCAGATTGCCGCCTGCCTCGATCACGGAGCCGTCCGCATCGGTACGCTTAAAGTCATCCGGCAGATCCACGGTGTAACCGCTGACGGTGATGGTGGTCGTATCGTTTAGCACGATGGCATCCGGTGCATCAAACTCGATGGCGTTGGCATTGGTATCTACACACGCACTCATAACCTTGACCTCACCGGAGCCTTGGCCTACGGCGATAAAGCGCAGGGTCAGGGCCTGACCCAACTCAGCTGCCTTGCCGTAGCGCTGTACACGAACGGTGCTGGACAGGGGATATACCCGGTAGCCTTCGGTATTGGTTTTCTCCATATCCAGCTTCAGGACAGTGTTATCGTAGGAGAATTTCATGTCGAAGGCGTTATAGGTGGTCTCCCCAGCTGTGTTGCCGATGGTCACAGGAATCTCCACAATCTGACCGGAGGCTACCGTCTTGTTTTCACCAAGGGAAACGGTGTAGCCCTTTGCTTCCGGGGTTTAAACAGGGATGGTCAGCTCACTGCCGGCCACATTGTGAGGGACTTGAACCTGAGATGCACCGTCATCACTGTATGTCAGAAGATTATCGACTTTCATCGTAAATTTTGCATTGGAAGTATCTGCACCCTCTTTTGCGGTGAAGGTAAAAGATGCCCAATCACCTGCTGCAAAACTGGTATGAGAAGGATCATCCTTATCAAAGGCCGTTTGCAAATAGAAGAATTTTACTGCGCCCTGATTATTGGCGACATCAATATTCGTAAAGCCGAGACGGGCAGGTCTACTTCCAAGATTTTTCCGTCCGGTGAGCGTGTAGGCATTTGTGTCAAAACTAATGGCAATGCCAACGGCGTCCGCAACAAGTTCCTTATCCAGGCTCAAAGTAAGCGTTACGGTCTCACCAGGGGCAACAGAGGTTTTGTCTGCGCTCAAGGTGATGGTCGGTTCGTCTGCTGCAAAGACGGCAGGTACCAGGCTCAGGACCATTGCCAATGTCAGCAGCACAGAAATCAGTTTTTTCATGTGGATTTGTTTCCTCCTTTATTCAGTTCGACTTTCCAGCCGGAAATTCCGTGATGTTGCCCAGATAATACTGGCAGATCATCAAAGCATCCGAAACATCGACCGCCCCATCGCCGTTCACATCGGCAGCTGCATTCTGCGTATCCGTCGGCGCTACATTGCCCAGATAAATCTGGCAGATCAGCAGTGCATCCGAAACATCAATGGTATTGTCTCCGTTCGCGTCTCCATATGTCACATCCGGCTTCGTGTCTGCCTTTGCATACTCAAAGGTGAACAGGGCGACGGGCCTAAAATTATTAGTGCTGCTGGATTCCAGTGTGACCGCCATGGCTGTTCCGTCCGCATTGCGGATATAGCGGGTGACGGGGGTGGTGACGGTCTGGGTGCCGTCACTATTGGCCTTGTAGCTGTTTTCCAAGGTAACGGAGCGAATGGTTGCCGAGGACACCACATCCACGGCAAGGTCCGTTTCATAGCCGTATGCAGTGGCATCTGCGTGGTAAATATCCACGCCCTCGTTGTAGGTAATGTCAACGGTCTCCGTTCCCTCCGGGACGATCACATGGTACTTGGGGATCTCTTCGTAGACATTTTTGAACTGCTCATTGTCCTCACTGCCCAGGGAGACGATGCCCTCGTAGGAAATGTTCTTCGCATCCAGCTTTTCTCCGTTGACGGAGATGGACTGGAAGGGCCGCTCCAGCTCAGCGGTCTTGGACACGTTCAGAATTGCCGTAGCCGGTGCGATCTTGGCATAGTTCTTACCGCCGGAATCATCCGTGGCGATCTTCCGGTTGGGGTCCATGCCCACAATGTAGTAGGTACCCTCCTCCGTGGGAGCGGTGACTGTGAAGGTGGCCTTGCCGTCATCTGCTGCTTTGACCTGATCTCCGACCTGCTCCCATTTGGAGTTATAGATGAATACATCCAGATTCGTGAAGTCATAGAAGTCGCTTCCCTCAAAGGTCGTGCCGTAAGCCTTGGAGGAGACCGTCAACTCCGTGCCGGGACGGACGGTGTACTCGTCCTTGTCGAAGCAGGTAAAGGCACCGCCGCTGGACCAAAAGCTCCAGTTGCTGTACATGGCCACATCCCAGGTATCTCCGTTGGACAGCAGGATGTAGTCCGAAGTGGAACCCCAGCCAGGACTCATGTAGGGATAGCAGTGATTCCTGTAATACATTAAATTCTCGTCATGGCCCCAAAAATTTGCCATGTAGAGGCTGGTGGGAGAGCCGGTGATCTTCAGCGCAGCCAGAGTGTCCGCCGTATAGGCAGGCTCCTCGTCCATGTAAAGAACATCGTCTCTGAGGATGAAGCCCTCCAGGTCGCTGCGGGTATATTTTCCTTTCCCGCATTCATCTTCCGGCAGGCCGATGAAGTAGCGCTCCAGCAGGTAGAGGTACAGGTGCAGGCCGGTGGGCCGCTCCACGATGTTCTCATCCACATACTCGCCTTCACCGTTTGCCGTATGGAAGCGGTAGAACTCGGGCATGTCGTACCGGCTCAGGTCGAAGTAGGGGACCGTGATAGCCTTGTGGCAGAGAATCGTCCCATCCTTGCCCCTGATGGGTACGCCGTCGTTGGAGATGGTCACATACACCGTGACCTTATCCGCCGGAGTCTCATCGTAGTTGTACTGAGCGTCCAGACCGTGGGGGGCTTCCTTGACCGTAATGGTAAAGGTCACAGTGATGTCTTTACCGTCCGAGCAGGTCGCCTTGACCTTTGGCTCATAGGTGCCGGGGTCTTTTTCCGAAACAAACAAGCTGGTTCCGGAGATTTTTGTTTGGATGCCGAATTGCGCTGCATTGGTCAGCGTGTAGGTCAGCGAGTGGCCGTCCGTATCTTCAAAGACGTCCCCCAGCTTGATCTCCAGCAGGCTGCCGGCCACAACCTCACCGGTGGTGACGGCATCCGCCTTTACGCTCACGCAGGAATCCGCAGCCAGCGCTGGGATGATGCCCAGCGTGCCTGCCGACAGGAGCAGCGTCACTGCCAGCAGGATGGATAATATGCGTTTCTTCATTGCTTTTACCTCGTGATGTGTACTTACATCCAACGTGCATACAGCGTCATGCTGCTGCGTACCGGGTCTTTCAGCGTGTCCCATGGCTTGGTCAGGGCGGCATCCGCATACCAGCCGCCGAACACGGCACCGGGCTTCGTGGGCGTCATGACTTCGCCAATCACGCTGCCACGCTTCACGGAAACGGCTTCCAGCTCCGTGCCGCCGCTGGTCTCAAAGCGGACCTTCTTCTTGCCCAGCAGGAGCAGCAGGATGAGCAGCAGGGCCAGCAGGCCAACGCCGCCGACGATCCACCAGATGGTCCCTCCGGCAGCGCCCTCGGTCCAGTTGGCGTAGAGGGTCATGTTGCCCTTGACCACGTCCTTGTGGAAGTCCCACTTCTGGGTGCGGTCCAGATCGCTGTACCAGCCCTCCAGATGGTAGCCCTCCCGGACGGGGTCATCGGGCTTTTTCACCTTCTCGCCGTAGCGGACGGTCTGGGAGGGGACCTCCGTGCCGCCGTTGCTCTCAAAGGTGACGGTGCAGTCCGTGGTGACGATGACGGACACGGAATTGTCCTGCACCGCATACCCGGCCATGCCGTCCTGGGTGGATACCAGCGTGTTGGTGGGGATCAGCTGCGATACGCCCGCCGTGCCGATGACCTTCATCTGGAAGCTGCCCACCAGAACCTCCGGCTCCCAAGGCTCGCCGCCCTGGAAGGACACGAAGTTCAGGTAGAACGCCCGCCCGCCGGTGCGGCGGCCCAGGTCGTTCCAGCGGACGCCGGATGCGGTCATGACGCTGCCCTCCACCAGCTGGAGGAAGGTATCGTCGTACTCAATCTCGGTCTGCATACCGTACATATCGGCGCTTTCGGCGCTGTCGGTGCGTTTCAGAACCAGCGACACGGTGATGACCTCACCGGTGGTGGCCTGGACCTCCGTCTGACCCTTTTCAGCAGTCAGAGCAAAGTTGTAGCTGCGGCTCTGGTCTACAGTGCCGTCTGTCTCCGCCGCAAGGGCGGCGGAAGGCAGCAGGCACAGCAGCAGACACAGGGCTGCCAGCAGAGGTATGATGCGTTTTCTCATGGTGTTCTCCTTGTCCCTTCGGCCGGTTCAGCAGGCCGGTCATTTTCCCGGCCCAGCCGGTACGAGGTCCCGAAAAGGGGGAAAGCCTCCCCTCCCCATAGAAGGGGAGGCAGTGTTTGGATCAATAACCGAGCTTATCGGCCAGCTTCACCGCATCTGCGGAGTTCAGCTGACGGTCCAGCGTCTGATCTGCCAGAAGGAATTTCTTTACGCTTACCTGCTCAAAGTTCTCGTACAGGCCGTTGTACATATCGTAGACCAGCTGCACGTCATTGATGTCCAGCTGACCGCCCTTCGAGCCGTTGACGTTGGGGTCTATGCCAAAGTAAACCAGAGAAATGCTCTTATTCTGCTCCTGGGTGGATTCGACCAGCTTCAGATGCTTCAGGGCCTCTTCTTTGGTGAACTCCTCGCCCTTATCCACGATGACCAGCCAGCTGCTGGCACCCTTCGTTCCGTTGGGGGCCGTGTAATAAGAGGTGTCGTACATCAGGTTATCGTCATAGGTGTAGGCGATGTAGGTGGTGTTGGTGCTGCCGAGGTTCGTGTGGGACAGCTCGCCCCATACCGTCACCATGTACATGGTCTTGTTGTCCAGTTCCAGATACTTGACCACATCCACGGCGTCGGGGTCCAGCGCCTTCGCCATTTTATTGATCGTGATGTGCATATCCGCATTGGGCATATTCACGATGGTGTAGGTGCCGTCGCCGTTGTCCTTCGGGGTGGGGCGGACGGTGTGGTTGCTGCTGTCCGTGTACCATACCACGAGTTCATAATCGTAGTACTGCTCATTCTTATCCAGCTTGAAGGTGTAGTTCTCTCCGGCGTAGAAGGTCAGGGCATTGTCGGCACTGAAGGCTTCGGAGCCGCTGCCTGCCACAATGATGTCCTTCTTGGCGGTGTTCTCCACCTTCTCCACGGTAACGGTGATCTCGCCGTTCTCGTCGCCCACCAGATAGTTACCCAGCAGCTTATAGGCATAGTCGCCGTTCTCCAGCCGCTCCACGTCGAACTTGTTGTCCGAAGGTGCAAACTTCACGGTGGTCTTGTAGCCGGTTCCGGGGAACTTCACGGTGAAGTCATAGTCGTTGGGGTACTGGACGGTGGCCGTGGTCGGCGTTACCAGCCCGGCATCCACACCGGAGCCGATAAATTTCAGGGTGTAGGTCCGGCCGACCTTGCTCACCATCGTCACCTGCACATTGTCCGTGACATTTTCGATGGTGTAGCTGCCGCCCTTCACGGTCACTTCCTGGGTCTGCCCGTTGGTGGTGATGCGCAGGGTGTACTCATAATGGGGGTCTACGGCCTTGAAGGTGAAGTCTGCGCCGTTCTCCACCAGGGTGGAGCCGTCTGCCGCAGCGCTGACGAAGCCGTCCGGCAGGGACACGTTCCACAGCGCCTTCACGGTGGTGTCGGCGTCGGTGATGGTGGCAGCCGGGGCGTCAAAGTTGATGGAGTTGGCATCCAGGTCAAACTTGGCAGCGGTCAGCGTCACGGTGCTGGAGGTGGCCTTGTTGGCGGTGAATTCCAGAGCCAGGGCCTCGCCCAGGGCCACAGCAGCGCCGTAGCAGCGGATCCGAACGGTGCCGTTGTTGTCCTCCACCGTCAGGTTGGCGGCGGAGTCAGAGGTGGTGTTCAGGGTCAGGGCCGCCGGGTCGTAGGTAAAGGTCATGTCGTAGGCGTTGAAGCCGGTGATGCCCTTCTCGGAGGAGGCGACGGTCACGGGGATACGCACCTTTTGACCGCCAACGGCCTGCTGGTCGGCACCCATAGAAACAGAGTAGCCGGTCTCGGTTCTCGGATTAGAGTCCGTACCGACTGTCATTGTAAAATCATTTTCCCATTTTTTAGTTGGAAGTCTTCCGGTCTTGGCATATACACCGCCTTTCACACGGTAGTTAATTGCTTGCCCTATATCGCAAGTTGAGGACACTTTGAAGGTAATCTTTGCAAAAGGCCCCTGCGGCAATGCCTGAATTTTTTGAGCAACAGAGTCATCAGATCGACCGTTCTCGTCAAACCGGACTTCGCTATCATATTCGCCAGCGGTGTCTTCTGTAATTTCGTATGCAATCTCAGTCCCGTAAAATTCAACTTTTTCACAGGAGAGGACATCTTTGTTATAATATATTGAACTCCATAGTCTATATACATCCGCTGTACTTCTATCCAATGACATGACAGCGGTTATTGTCTCGCCGGGATTAGGGGCTGTATTATCAAAAGTGACACTAAAAACATCATCAATTTGCGACGCTGCATACACAACAGGGGTAATGCTTAAAAGCATAACGCAGGTCAGTATCAGGGAAAGAATTCGTTTTTTCATACTATTCTCCAAATAAAAGTATGAGGTCCGGGGAATCCGCAAGCGGGTTCACCGTTTATATTTGTCGTGCAGCCATCAGGCTCACCATACTACTTGATACAGTATATCCGTTAGATCGCATCGCAGACGTGCTATAATCCTTACTGGTCCTTCAATTTAAGACAAGTCATTGAGGCGAGGATCTTCCAAATATGCAGCGAGAATCTCCACATCCTTGTCGTTTAACTTACCATCATCATTGAGGTCAGCTTGTGCCCACTGCTCCGCAGTCAAGTCTTTTTTTGTCTTGCCTGCATCTTTCCACTCCGTAAGCAATGCCAGATCCTCCTCATCCACATATCCGAAGGGATCCAGGTTCACATTGCCCACAGTCGGGGTCGTCAGGCCAATCAAGTCGGTCTGCCAGGTCAGAGCGGGGCTGTACCGGCTGGAGCCGAAGGCTGCGGTGGTCAGACCCGTGTTCATGCTGGTCACGAAGTCTGCGGAAGCCATCGTATCCTTGCTCACAGCAGTGGCCGTCTGCGCAGTGCTCTTGGCGCTGCCGATGCCCTGGCTGCAGGTGAAGTCCAGATAATACAGGTTGGACATCGCAGCGGAGGCGTTGTTGGTCATGCCGACCACGGCGCCCACGTTGCTGCCGGTGCTTTTCACATAGGCCCGGTTGAAGCAGTTCTTCACGGATGCAGAAGCACCGGAGGCGTAGGCCACGATGCCGGCCACATAATTGCTGCTGCCGGTGACGGAACCGGTATTATAGCAGGAAGTGACTGCCTTGGTGGTCTGACCCACGATACCGCCCACATAGCCGTTACCGGTGATCTCGCCGCTGTTGTAGCAGCCGGTGATGGCGCCGGTAGCATAGCCGGTGATACCGCCCACATACTGGTAGGCATGGATCGTGCCTTCGTTGCCGCAGTTGGTGGCGTTGGAATTCACCAGACGTCCTGCAACACCGCCTACGCTGCCCCAGTTACCATTCACACGGGTCACGGTGATGTCCACATCGGAGACCACGCCGGAAATGTTGACGTAGTTGGCATAGGCCACTACACCGCCGGAATAGGCGTTGGCAACACTGCCAGTGGAGGTCAGGAACATCTGGCCGTTCACCTTCAGGTTTTGAATGGTGATGTAGCTGCTGCTGGTACCGTTCACATAGCCGAACAGGCCCAGGTAGGGAGCCGAGGTGTTCGTGGCACTATAATAGATGCCCAGGTTGTTCACGGTGTGGTTCTGGCCGTCGAAGCTGCCCTTGAACGCCTTTGCGGCAGCGGTGCCGCCGATGGGCGTCCAGTTGTAGTAGGCCAGGTCGATGTCCGCCGTCAGCACGCCCTTGATGGTATAGCTGCCGCCGTTGACCTGCGCTGCGAACCATGCCAGCTCTGCGCCGGTACCGATCTGGTACACACCGTTCGTCTGGCTGGGCTGCGTCTTGGTGGAACCGTCCCATGCGTTGGCGGAAGAAGCCGTCAGCGGAATGGTCTTGGTCAGCACGCCGCCGGACACCTTGGCCTGATCGGCACCGCCCAGCGTGAAGCTGTCATAGACGTAGTTCCGGCCGGGGCAGGACACCGTATAGGTGTACTTGCCGTAGCCAAGACCCTTGTACACGCCGTTGGTGGTTGTCTTTACATTGCCTGCGGCATCCGTCAGCGTCACGGTGTAGGTCTGGCCGGCGGGAACGTTGGTGACATCCAGCTTCACGTCGTATGTGACCTTCTCGTGGACCTTGACCTTCACATCCGGGAAGCGGTTCAAGCAGAAGCTCACCGTTACGGCATTGAAGTTCGTACCAACACCCGTATCGGTCATGTTGTACAGGGTGGCGAAGGGGTTGGCCGCCGAGTACATGGAACCGTAGGTGTAGCCGTTGGTGAAGCTGATGTCTGCCGTGCCGCCGGAGGGTACCGTCATATCCTCCGGGACGGTCAGGGTCATCGCCGCCTGATCCATCTGCTGATACTGGGCAACGGAGGTAGAAAACTCCTCATCGTCGCTGGTATAGTACAAGTAATAGACCGTCGGATTGAAGATGCCGGAATACTTGTAAATACCACGGTAGCTGCCTTCAAAGGAGAGCGTCACCTTATCGCCGGGCATGATGTCCTCACCGGGATTGGATGCGTTCTCGATATTGGCAGTTACCTCCGCCACACGGGCCAGGCTGTAGGACGTGCCGCTGTCGTCGGTCATCTTGATGACGACCGTACCGCCAGCCAGCTTGGCACTCCGGAAAGCCAGCAAGCTTGCATGATAGCTGCTGTCGGAATCCGGCGTCAGGGTAGTCCAGCCGGAGAGCTTGCTCTCCATCGTGGTCTTGTTGGTGGTGACAACGGCGTACTGAACTGTCGTCGTACCCTTGCTCGTCACGGTGAAGTCCAGCGTGGGAGCGGTATCCGTGCTCAGATAGAACCAGTTGTCATAGTTATAATCCCAAGCCGCCGGACGGGAAGAAGTCAGGCCGTTGGAGTTATAAGAGATATTGGCCGTAGCCGTACCTTTTTCACTGTTACTCAGAACAAAAACACTGGTACGCTCCGGGTTGGTGGCCGGATAGAGGCCGCCGTGGGTGCCGTGCTCGTCAGAGGAGGTGTAGACATCCAGTGCCTCGTAGTTCACGGCAATGACCGCCGTGCCGTTAGGCGTGATGTCCACCCAGTTGCCCTCAGCGTTGCCGCCGAGCACATTGCCCTTGCTGTCCTTGGCAACCTGAATATCAGCCTTGCCGTCGATCACGCTGTAGTGGAACTCCGGCTCGATCATGATGTTCATGGCATCAGAGTCGATGATCTGCCACAGGCGGTAAGCACGGACACGCTGCTTCTCGGTCGTGTACTTATAGCCGCTGGGGGTCACATAAGCCTGAATTTCCGCCTCGTCACGGGTCTTGGTAATGCTGCCGAGGCCGTCGAAGCTGTGGGAATACTGATTCGTAGCATCCCCGCTCTCGAAGGTAAAGGTCTTTGCAAAGTCGGTAGAGCTGTTCTTCAGCCATCCGGCCTTCGTCACATAATTCGTCGTTACATCCTTGCGATTGTCTTCCATACGCCAGGTGTAATTGGAATTATTCTTGCTGACCTTGTAGGTCAGCGTTCTGGTGCCGGTACCGGAACCGGTCGTGCTACCCTCGCTGGGGGCGATTTCCTTCGTATTGAAGTTGTTATACTGGAAATACAGGTGGAAATCGGCGTAAGCAGGAACCGTTACGGTCAGCGTCACTGCCTGGGAGATCGCCATGCTCTTGGTGACGACGCTGTATCCGGCGGCAGTCGTATTGTTGATGGACTGCGTGAAAACGTAATCTTTGCTGGCGGGCTCCACATAGGAGTTCCAGAGTGCTGCGTTTCCAGCAGAGTACATCATGAAGGGATAATAGGTATAGCCATTGGAAACATAGGGCGTTCCGTGCTGTACCTCGCCGCCCATGATGGGCATGACTACACGGGCGGTATAGTCATCTGCGGTGAAATAAGTACCGTCGGTTTTCTTCGACGTCGTGTAGATGGAGTGCAGACGCAGGTAAATATCCGTACCGCCGCCAGCGCCGCCATCCACGTTTGCTTCGGTGGGCAGCGTCAGGCTGTGACCGCCGAGGTAAATGTCGTACTTGCCGCTTACCGTGTTGTAGCCATAGGCACGGAAGGAATATCTGCCAGGAATCAGAGCAGCGTAGAAGTCTCTGTATGTGGTTTCCTCTGTAACAGCAACTTCAGTCTCATCCAGTTCAGAGGTAAAGTCGCTGTTCCAGAACTTTACGGTTTCAAGCGTTCCGGAGTCATCCCGGTAAATTTTAGCACCGGTGCTGTCGAAACCGATGTAATCTGCACCGTCATCATCCAGACCGACTGTTCTGTACAGCTTAATGACGGGGTTGTGCTTATTGGCGGTGGAATAGTTCATATCCCGCCCGACGTGGAAGGTGTAGTTCTGCTTTTCAGCATTGCTGACCTTCAATGTCAGCGTCCAGGTATCCGCGGAATCGCCGTAGGTGTTCTTTGCATGGAACTCATAGGTGTAAGTTCCGGCGGCATTCTCGGTAATCTGGATCATCGTGGCCCCAAACAGCGCCTTGGAGAAGTAATAGGGGCCGGACCGCTGGCTATCGACCGTTCTATAATAATAGTAGTCGGTGTAATCCAGGGAAGAACCGTCCGGGTTCTCGAAAATCTTGCCGGTCTGCAGGTCGGTCAGGTTGTAGGCATAGCCAACAGCTGCAGTGGCGCTTGCAGTGGCAGATACGCCATCCTTCAGCCTCGGAAGCATAGCAGCATCCGCCGCCGTCAAAGTGATGGTGTGGGTCGCCGTTCCGGTATTATCGGAAGCGGTCAGCACAACAGTGTAGGTCCCGGCTGCGGCAGGCGCATAGGTCAGAACAGATCCGGTCAGCGTCTGAGCCACATCATTGACGGTCGCCGTGTAGGTCAGCGTATCACCGTCAGCATCGACAAACACATCGGCCAGATCCAGCGTCCACTCGGTGCCAACTGCAACATTTGCAGTGGTAATGGCATTCGGCGCAACCGTGGGAGCGGTGTTGCCTGCATAGCCAAAGGTGAGGAAGTGAACAGGAGCATAATTGTTGCTGCTGTCATACTCCGGAGCGAAAGCAGCACCGCTGCCGTCCGCATTCAGCACGAAGTTCTTCTGAACTGTGCCGTCCTCGCCCTCCATTGTGTAGCTCAGAGGGATCGTAACAGTGATCTCATCGTTGCTCTCGGTGTAGGCTACCTGCAAACCGCTGCCAGTCCATTGAGGAAGATCGGCATAATAGCCGGATACCTCACCGGTAGCAGAGTTGGTCTGCAAGGCAACACCCTTGTAGGTAGCTTTTACATAGGTCGTCCCCACAGGCACTGTGACGTGATAGTGGGATACGTCCTCGAAGGTGGCGTAACCTGTAAAGGTTACGGGATCCTGCGTGGTGATGGTCGCTGTTCCTGTGGTTTGATCATTCGCACCATAAGGAACAATGCTCATCAGACCAGAATCGCTCGATTCCGTTGCAAAGACCGCCGTCGGCAGCATGGACAAAGCCAATACGACCGCAAGCAGCATCGCAAGGAATTTCTTCGCTGTCTTTTGCATTTCCTAACTCCTTTTCTCAAATTTTTTATAATAAAGCCTTTGGGCATTATTACCGCAATGGAATATGGGCCTCCACTCTATATTTAATGTAGGAGGAGATCAACGGTATATCTGGCAGATGGCATTGGGCCATCGGAGAAAGGAGCAGCAATGTTTTGACCATCCACGATTTATTTATTGATGGGGTGGCCAAAGAGGTAGCGGGTAGGAGAGGAGGATTGTCCCTCTCCTACCCATATGGAAAGCTGGTGTATCAACACCGCTGGCTTGATAGAACATTGCACATTCTGTGCATTGGTATAATGACTGGTAAGCAGTATTTTTAATCGGAGACAGCGTAATCGGGAGAGCCTTTCTTTTGCGTTTGCGCCGCCTTTATGACATTGCGCTGGCGCTCCAACTCTTTTTTTGCACGTTCTGTCCGCTTAGCATCCCGCTCCGCTCGGTACAGTTCGATTTGGCGCTTCATCTCTCGCTGATACCGGCCATTAGCCCGGTTGTTTGGCTTCTTGTACACAGCATCCAGATGCGCCGCCTGTAAAGCGTTCGTCCAGCCGCCGAACCGTTCGGCAATATAATCTCCACCGACAATTTCACAGGGAGCTGGAGACTTTCCCCAATGTTCGGCGCAACGCCGCAGATAGCAGGCCAGTTCATTTAATGTCGATTCAGCATGGCGCACTGCGAACGCCTGATCCTGCTCATCAAGGGCTTCTCGTGTCCGTTTTGCGATATGCTGCTTGTACCAATTCTGGCCGTCAAAGCGCTGAGCGCCTGCTACCTTACCCATACGGGCACACCTCCTCCAATGTTTTGTGATTGCGGTAAAAAAATACACTGATAAACCCGTATCGGGTCATCAGCGTACACTTCTGCCATATCAGCACCACGGAGAGAGCGCCCGCTGCCCGGAATCCTAAACTACACAATTCTACTGACTTGCGCCACGAGGATTTTCCTCTGCGTCCATGATCTACCTTCTCACGATTTCTCGCAATGACGGGCTTTCGCCCCGGCGGTTTCCCGCCTCGATCATATCCTTGCGCTTACAGTGCCGACCGCATGGGGCATCGCACCCCTTTCCTTTTAGGCAATCACCTGACCGTTTCCGGCTCGGATGACCGCCGTGCAGCATCATCGGACTTCTTATGAAATTTTACGGTATCATTTATCCTTTTAGGGGGATAATGATTTTGGTTGGTGTAGAGGTGAAGTTTTCTTTCGTAAATCTATACAATTTGCGAAAGGTTCGGAAAAACCCGTTGTCGCAGCG
>ERZ772892.2164-NODE-2164-length-17592-cov-2.831100_pt1 | contig 17592 bp, 13 predicted proteins | sample MGYA00512126_ERZ772892 | MGnify/ENA primary metagenome ERZ772892 (study PRJEB29015, sample SAMEA2737697) | human gut metagenome | biome: human gut; feature: human-associated habitat; material: faeces | place: China | collected 2012 ... | reverse complement strand
GGTAGCAACGACGGTCTTGCCTGCGAAGGGGTTATTCATGGTGGTTTCCATAGTCAAATTCTCCTTTGTTTCAAATTGAATTTTTCTCAGCAGCGGACGCCAGAGCTTTGCCTCCTGAGCATCCGCATACCAGGTATAAATGTTGTTGTGCATGGTCTCGCCAAAATCCGGCAGTTGTGTGAAATCGAAGCCGTTGAGAATTGCCGCCTCAAACTCTGCCCATGAGCCATGGAAATAGCGATCCAGATCCCGGCCTGCATGGCGCCCGACCATCGGGATACCGAGACCGGCGATAAACTTTGCCAACGTGCAGCGGCGGCTCTTTTCAATTGCCGCCTGCAGTCGGTCAAAGGATCGCTCGCCGAAACCCTCGGTGCGTACAATATCCTCACGGTGTTGCTCCAACTCGTATAAGTCTCCGAAATTTCGCACCCAGCCATGACCGATGAGCTTCTCCAGCGTTGTTGCTGAAAGTCCTTCGATATTCATGCGGGTCTTTTCACAGAAATGCGCAAACTTCTGCACCAGCTTGGCTGCACAGTGCGGATTACCGCAATACAGCTGCCGTGTGCCGCCCGATGTGTACTTTACCGTTAGCGGCTTTCCACAGCAGGGGCAGGTCATGGGCAGCATATAGGTGTTGCTCTGCGTTTTATTGTCCGCAATCTGCGGAATGATCATGTTCGCCTTATACACGCTGATCTCGTCACCGATGCCAAACTGAAACTCATCGAAGATATCAAGGTTGTGCAGGTAAGCGCGGCTGACGAGTGTACCGTCAATACTGATCGGATCGAACAGACCGGTGATGCTTACCATACCGGTTCTGGTCGTGGCCAACTCCACGCCGCGAAAACGCGTGCTATAGAGTTCATCGGCCCACTTGAGCGCAATCAGGCGATTCTCGTGATGTCCGGTTGCTCCAAGGCTTTTACCATAGCGGAGATCTTCATATTCCATGACGAGACCATCCACCGGATATGCGAAGTCTTTGGGTTCCATGCCGGCAACTGTATCTCGGATGTCCTGCCCGCTGTGCCCGGCATCCAAAAAGATATACGGCACAACCGAGAAACCGCTGCGCTGCAGAAATTGCTGCTGCGCAAACTTGCTCTCAGGCTCCAGATGGTCGCTGACCAGTTCGAAAGCCCAAAACTCCAACCGGCGCTTGCTTGCCTCACCGGCGTCAAGCTTTCGCGTGCTGCCGGAGGCCAGATTCCGCGGATGGGTATAGGGCTCCTCCAGACTGGCATTGATTCTGCGGAAGTTCTCCCATGAGATGACGCCCTCTCCGCGCACCTCAAACGATTCCTTCGTGGGGATCGTCAAGGGCACGTTTCGGAAGGTGCGCACCGTGTGGGTCACATCCTCGCCGATGATACCCTCGCGGCCGCGGGTGATGGCCTGCTTCAGTTTTCCGTACTCATACCGCAAAACCAGCGTAAGTCCGTCCATCTTCCAGCTCATCAGAACAGCACGTCCTGCTGCAAACCGGATCAGATCCTCAATGGACTTCGTCTTGCCTGCGGACAGCATGGGCTTTGTATGCCGCACCTCCGCCAGGCTTTCCAAAATCTCTCCGGAAACCTTCTGCGTCGGCGAGCCGGAAAGCACCAGCCCGGTATCATGCTCCAAAGCGGCGAGCTCCTCTGTCAGTCGGTCATATTCCAGATCCGTCATAATAGGAGCATCGTTTTTGTAGTAGGCGATATCTGCTTCTGTGAGCTGCTCGATCAGTTCGCGCATCCGCTCCAGATTTGTGTTGTTCTTTTCTTGCATAATGCTTTTCCTTTCCGTTAATAGATTTTGCTGAGATACTGCCGGACAGTCTGAAGCCGATCCTGCGCGGCATTCTCTGCGTCAGGGTCGGCTCCGTTAAAATCCATGTCCAAGACCTCAACATCGAATTTGTAAGGGCAGGATCCGAATACTTCCTGAACCATTCCGTCCTTGACAACGATGACGACTTTATCCGTTCCCATCACCCCCTTCCTTAGGATGAGTGCATGGGTGGACCGGCATCCAATCACCGCATTTCCGGCAGTACAGCTTACCATTGCTTCTGTCACGGATATTTTTGAACTGCGTTCCTGTCCTTTCGTGGAGTTTTCCACACCCGGAACACTTGAGCCATAGAATCTCTGCATTGCAAAGCACTTCAGGGCGATATTTCCGGTTGAATGGAATAAAATCGCACCACGCCGGATTGTCCGGCAGCCGCGCCATATGCAAACTCAGCACATCCAGTTCAAACTGAGAAGGACTTTGTTCCCAATGGCTTTGCTCTCTTTCCCATGCGAAAAGCTGCTGATATAGCTCCTGCTCGCCGGATTGCCGGATCAGTTGTTTTGCCAGTCGGGTCCACTCGGCTTCCGGCAGATCTCCGATATCGGTCATCACACCGTGCCGATAGCCGAACACCTTATCTCGGCCTTCGCCGGAGATGAGGTAGCTCCGTCCGGTATAGTAGTGAACACGCAGATCCGCAAAGGTCAACGCATGCTCGGTATTCCCGATGTTATCCATCTGCATCACCTCACAACGCGAGTCTGCGGCTTTCCTCCGGAAGCACCTGCTTAAAAAGCTGCATATACCGCTGAAAGCCCTCTGTGGTCAGCGGCCCTTTCAGGGATGTTTCGCTCCAACAGATGAGTTCTTCTTCCGGGACACTGTAAGCAGCTGGGATAAATCCGGCTCCGTCATAGTGCGGACAATTGGGTCGGACTAGCTTTTGCAGCTCCGCCTTGGTTGTGGCGGAACCTATCATCCGGCATTTCTTGTCTGCAATGGCATAGAGCAGCTTCGGCATATAGCCAAGCTGCCGGTAATAATGCAGATACCGCTGAAGCTCGCTAACGGCTCCAAAGCGGAGCTTTTTGACTCGTTCAGGCGTATCTGAGGCGGCAATCTCCGCAATACACGGGATGATCACCATCATGTAATCGTCTTCCACTGGCATTTCCTTTCTGCATTCCTGCATGTAATATTTATCTGTACGGGTGTGCCGAAAGGCTCCCCGGAGCAAAGGGTAAGGGAGCGGTTAGGCTCCGATCTATATAAAAAAGCGCTTAAAGAACCGAAGTTCTCTAAGCGCTTTTGGACCCAAGGATCCCAGATATGAAATTGTCAGCAGGGAGGGGGCATACTCCCCGCCGTCCCCGTCTGTGCCTCTGTTTGTGAGAGGCAGGAGAAACAAAAAAGTGCCTGAAGACTTTCATCCTCAGGCACTGTGTTACTCATTCACTATAATTGCTCGGTGGCAATTCTGAAACTTACATAAACATTATAGCAGGGATTCTACCATTTCGCAAGTGGAACCTTGAAGGTTCCTGCTATAGGCTGAATGCTGCAAAGTCAATGCTCATATACGGTGAAGAAGCAGATGACAAAGATATAGTCCTTGTTTCTTAGATAAGGTTTAGGCAATTGTACTTTTGTGCAGGAAAATGGAGGGCAAGGGACGATCCTTACCCACCGTTACTTTTTTCTCATGGATTGGTGCTCGCAAAATCTTTCAGATTAACGAATTGAGGATCATAATCTACTGTGCTACTTTCCATGCCTTTGCGTTCTGGCGAATATTCCAGTATTTCTGATAAATACCCTCCTGTAAAACAAGCTCGTCATGCTTTCCATGCTGAACAAGTTTCCCGTTGTCGATGACTAAAATCTGCTCTGCGTCCCGAATGGTAGACAGGCGGTGTGCAATTACAATCAGTGTCTTATCTTTTACTAAAGTGCTGATTGCCTGCTGCAAATACACTTCATTTTCGGGATCAACGCTTGCGGTGGCCTCGTCCAAAAGGACGACAGGGGCATTTTTCAGCATGGCGCGGGCAATGGATATTCTCTGTTTTTCACCGCCGGACAGAGTAGAACCGCCCTCTCCAATCATGGTATTGTAGCCCTCTGGTAATAAGGAAATAAAGTCATGGCAGCGTGCCTTTTTAGCTGCTTCTACAACCTGCTCATGGCTTGCTTCCGGGCAACCAAACTTAATATTGTTTTCAATGGTATCTTTGAATAAATAGACATTTTGGAATACCATGCTCATATTTTTCAAAAGGCTGTCAGATGTAAATTCCCGAACATCTTTGCCACCTATGGTAATGCTACCGCCTTGAATATCCCAAAAGCGGGAGATCAGACGGGTAATCGTTGTCTTTCCACCGCCGGAAGGCCCGACTATGGCGGTCATTCCTCCCTGCGGAATGGTAAAGCTGACATCATCAAGAATTTTCGTTCCCTGTTCGTAGGAGAAGCTAACATGATCAAAGACAATATCATAACTTTTTAAGGAAATATCCCCGCCCCCGTCATCAATATTCTTTTCTCCCTTAATCCGTTCCACACGGTCAAGGCTTGCTTCCATGGAGCGTATCATGGCGGTCATTTGCCCCATTACCTCTACAGAATTGAAAATAGAGAATGAAGCAATGAGGATAACCGCAAGGCTTGAAAAATCCAGTTCCCCGCCTAAAGCGAAAATCTGTGATACTAATATGATAGCGCAGGCAGCTACACGGAAAACCATAGAATATGCCACATTCATAGGTGCGAAATCCCGTTCAAGAGCGTAAGACGCTTCCATACTTTTTTCATAAGCCTTTTCAATGCCACTTAAATTTTTCTCTGCCATATTGAATGATTTGATGACGGATATTCCCTGCACATATTCCAACGTAGCCTCAACAGAAGCAGCCTGTACCTGCCGCTGTTTTGCAGTCAGTTCTTCTCCCTTTTCCTGCATACGCCCATAAATCAGGAACGAGCAGAGAACACCTAAAATAAAAATCACACCAAGCCGCCAGTCAAACATCAGAATGAATATGCTGGTCACCACCATGTTTACCATTCCGGTTGTTACACGGTCAAGAAGGTGCATGGAGTAGTTTTCCAAAAAATTAAGGTCAGTTGTAACTGTTGTTGTAATGTCCCCCATATTTCGCTCATGGAAAAACCCCATACCCACATTACGCAGCTTATCTCCTAAAGTAATTCGCTCTCTGGAAACAAACTCAAATCCCGCTGTGCTTTGAAAGCTATACACCAAGTATTTGAACACCATGCGGACAACAAGAGAGATTATCAGTATTCCAAAAAGTACAAGCCAGTCATTCCCTGTAAATGCTTTGTTGTTCTGTATTTTTGTGAGGGTATAGAACACAGCCCCGACAGGGAACATTGCCACAATTGAGTCTATAAAGCTGAATACAAAACTTGCATAGATACGCTTTGACAAATCACCACTCAACCGCAATACTCGTTTAATTACTTTCAGCATAATATTTCCGCCTCCTTGTTCATACTCCAATCCATTGCCGATATATGGGCTTTCCACATATCCAAATAGGTCTGTGAAGAAGATAATAGCTGCTCATGGGTTCCTTCCGCTGAAATCGCACCATCCTCCAACACTAAAATTTTATCTGCGTACATGATAGTGGACAGGCGGTGCGCAATCACAATCAGCGTTTTCCCTTTTGTCAGATGGTCAATGGACTGCTGCAATTTATCTTCATTCTCCGGGTCGGTAAACGCCGTAGCTTCATCAAGAATAATAATCGGAGCGTCCTTTAGAATTGCCCTCGCAATCGCCAAACGCTGCCGTTCCCCTCCCGAAAGGCGGGCACCTGCATCCCCGGCGTTGGTATCATAACCCTTAGGGAAGCGGGCAATAAAGTCATCACATCTCGCCAGTGACGCAGCCCGTTCTACTTCTGCATCCGTAGCATCCGGCTTACCGATTCGGATATTGTCCCTCAGGCTCATATTGAACAGAAAATTATCCTGTGAAACATAACTGATTTTTTCGGAAAGCTCGGATAACGGCAGATTGCGAATATCCGCGCCGCCCACAGTTACCGCACCCGCGCTCACGTCCCAAAAGCGGGCAATGAGTTTTGCCAGAGTTGATTTCCCCGAACCGGACGGACCTACCAACGCTGTGACTGTCCCAGCCTTTGCCGTAAAGGAAACGCCATGGATAACCTCGATTGCTCCGTAGCTGAAATGAACATCTTTCAGCTCCACATCATTGCCGCTACTGTGTTGTGCTTCTATCGGCTCGGGCAACTCCTTTGCTTCTAAAAGTGCCATAATACGGGGCTGTATCTCATAAATTGCGGCAATGTCATGCCAAAACTCAATCATTGCCTGTAAAGAGCCAACAAGCCCCATAGAGAGAAGAATACATAAAATAACCTCGTTTAATGTCGTAGTACCACCCGAAAGAAGTACAACGCCGACGGGCAAAACAAATGCAATCGTTGAGGGCATAACAACCTGACTGATACTCATAAAAGGATAGCAGTGCTTATACCATGCGGTAGTAATATCCCGCACTTTCAATACTGCTCCCTTAAACCGTCCCATCGAAGAAGCAGTCTGATTGAACATACGGATAACTTCCATACCATTTACATACTCAACAATGGTTGCGTTCATATCTCCATTCGCGGACATATATTCTTTCATCCTCTCGCTGCGCCCTATCATCATGCTATAATAGATAATATTTCCCAAAACAGCCGAAGCAAGAGAAGCAAGCGCCATACGCCAATCCACAAAAAGCAGATAGGCAAACACAAAAATCGGAATGAGAATACTTGCTGTCATTTCGGGAATGGCATGAGCAATCTGTCCTTCAAGTCGTTCCGTATCATCAATGACTAATTGCTTAATTTCGCCGGAAGATTTTTCCTGTATTGTCCCCATAGACATTTTTGACATCTTCCGCATAATTGCGCAGCGGATATTCTGTATGATTTCATACGCTGCCTTGTGGGAGCATAGGGTTGATTTTGAATATAGAAAGTGTTTTAGAAAATATCCTGCTAAAGCTACCAAGGTCAAGCTGACTGCCCATTCTATGGTCAAAGCATTGTCTAACGCTTTCCCAAGCAACACAGCTACAGCAGCGTATGGAACCATACCAAACGCAGAGGACAGAACAGAAAGGATAACAGAAATCCTCAAAAGTCCTTTCCTCTGACTGGCAAACTGCAAAATACCCCTTAAAGGCGATTGCTGTTTTTCTCTTTTGTCCATGTTTTCCTCCTTATTTGAAATAGTCAGTAATTCATCTGTTAATCCTTCAAGAAATTCTGCGTCATGGGTTACAATGAAAATCAGCATTCCCTGTTTTTTCAGTTCACGCAGAATATTCTTTAGACGGATCATATTCCGTCCGTCAAGCCCACTCGTCGGCTCGTCCAAAACAAGAATATCCGATTTTGCAGCGATGGAAGCAGCAATCGTGACCCGCTGCTTTTGTCCGCCGGACAAGGATAGCGGGTGTCTTTCGGAATATTCGGCCAAGCCGAACCTGTCAAGAATGTTTGTTGTTTCCTCTTTTGAAGCATGAACGTTTTTTTGCTTATTTTTTCGTGCCGCCAATTCCATTTCATGTGTAACGCTTTCCGTAAAAAGCTGATAATCCGCGTCCTGCATAACAAAGTATGTTTTTTTCAGCAGCTCTCTATGGGTCATTTTTTTGCCGTTCAGACGAATTTCCCCAGTTCGCGGTGCCATAAGTCCGCACAGCACTTTAGAAAATGTTGTTTTCCCGGAACCGTTCGCACCGACAATTCCAATAATCCGACCTTCTTCGCCCCATGTAAAGTGAAAATTCAAATCATGGATAATTTCCTGCTTTCCGTAGTAAATACAGAGGTTTTGACACGTCAGCTCGTTTGCATCAGACCTTGCAGGAGTTTTCTTTGTAGGAAAAAGCACATTTTGTATGCTGCGTAAACCGTATTCTCGCAGCACATCGGGCGAAAGGCAAGCAGCCTCCGCCGCATCCCATATTTTTTCAATTCTCCCTTTGCGCATATATACATATCGGTCGGCAATTCCTACAAGCCAGGAAAGGCGGTGTTCAGAAATAATGAGAGTTTTCCCCTCGGCTTTTAGTGTAAATAAAAGCTCACGGAGATTTTGTATTGTTTCTCCATCAAGGTTTGCCGTCGGTTCGTCCAAAACAATGACATCGGTATCCATTGCATAGATAGAAGCAACTGCCAGCCGCTGTTTTTCGCCGCTGGATAACCCAAATAAACTCCGATCTCGCAGTACGTCAATATTCATTCGGGAGAATGCGGCGTCCACGTTCTGATTTATCCGCTCCGTGGAAAAGGCAAGATTTTCACACCCGAAAGCTACTTCGTCCGTTGTGTTTACTGCAAAAAATTGTGAACGGGGATCTTGAAACACTGTGCCAATTTTGCGACTAAGCTCATACTGTTCCAATTTGTTTACTGGAACACCCTCGTACAATATTGCTCCTGTAAGCGTTCCTTCAAAAAAGTTGGGTATTAAACCATTGAGGCATCGTGTTAAAGTTGTTTTCCCGCAGCCACTTTCTCCCGTTAAAATAACGCACTCTCCTTTACGAATTTCCAAATCAATTCCATAAAGAGCGTTTATCTCCGGGGCGGCATCATATTGAAATTGTAAATTTCTTATTGTGATCATACTCATTCTGAACCTCCGCGCTACCCGCACAATGAATAAAGAAGTGTTCCGATATTAGCGCAAATCACCATCATCAGATACACAATATCCTTTATTCTGATTTTCAGAGGAACTCTCATCCCTCTTGGCACAGGATTTTCGATTGCACGAGTGACCGCAGCCGCAGACAATTCATCCGCTACCTTTATACAGCGCATGATAAAGGGAATAATCATGTATTCTGTGGTCATGGCAGGAGCTTTTACAAAAGTAATCACATTTAAGGGGACGCCCCTTGTTTTCATGCCGTTTCTAATCTGTTCAAGCTCATGGCGAATAGTGGGAATAAATCGCAATGCGACAGCAAGCGCAAGCGTAGCTGATTTAGGGCAATGTAATTTTTGAAGCCCCATAAACAGCTCACTCACGGTCAACGCCTTTAGTGACAGGACCATTACGCCCAGTAAGGGAGAGAGCTTGCGTAATAGGAAAACGGGCTGGACTATGATTTGCGGAGCGTTGCTCTCATTCAGTAAGGCATACAATCCGACAAGGAACGCAAACCATACGCCCAGCCGCAAAGCCTCCTTCGGGTGTTGCAAATATAACAGAAAGCTCATCAGAAAAATCACTTCACAAAGCATGGCTAACGGCTTAAAAATCCAAAATGCACATATCCCTGAAAGCACAATCTGAATAATCACTATCCGGGGGTCTATGCGGTGCATTAAATCACTCCTGCTTTTTCAAAATGCTTCTTCAACATTCTCTTTGCAATTACAGCACCTATCACAATTGCGATCAATGTAACCGGAATTGCAGCAAGCCCAGCCGTAGAATGTGCTGCTGCAATCATTGCATCCACGGTTTCCTTTGGACGGTCAAATCCATACCAAAATGCGGGATAATAATAGAGGGGTGCGATGGCACCTAAATAATATCCAACTGAATACAATCCAAAAGAAACGGTAAGCATTTTGTAATTCTGATACTTTGATTTGCTGGCAAGGACTTCGCCTACAACGCCAAACCCCAACATCCAAATCAAGACAAAAATACCGCCAAACAGCCCCCATAGAATACCGACAATAGCAAAAGTCAATAAGACTGCGCCTTTCTTATGTACTTTTGCCATAATCAGCATATAAAGTGGCGCAGATAAAACGGCAACAACCGCAACGGAATACATATTCAACACCATGCTAATTCCCATCAAAGCTCCTGCTACCATTGTCACCACAAAAAGGAGTGCGCTAAAGATGCCTATGGTCGCAATGTCCTTCATTTTTAATTTGTTTTCATTTGTTCTGCTCATAGCAATAACCTCCGAGTTTTTTTGGTTAGATAACGCTAACTGCTATTATTATAGCACGATGCTTTTCTGCATAGTATCACTATCGGAAGTTCCTATATCACAAAAGAAAGAACTTCATGCGGTCTTTTCAGACTTACATGAAGTTCTTATCTGTTGTTTTTTAACATTTCACCGGGGGATATTCCATAATGCTTCCGAAAAAGCTCGATGAAATATCCCGTATGAGAATACCCCACCATCCATGTCACTTCCTGCACAGTATGTTTTCCAGTTTTCAATAATCGTATCGCTGCTTCCAGCCGTTTTTCTACAACATAATCATTAACTGTAACTCCAAAGCACCGCTTAAATCCATCCTTTAGTTTTTGCTCGTTGATAGCAATCGCCTTTGCAACAATTGGAATTGTGAGGGGGTGGGCGAAGTTTTCACCAATAAATTCCCGCGCCTTCAACAGCGCATTGTAATCTTCCACACTAATACGGATGCCAAAGTCATTTGTAGGAGATTTGCAAATAACCTCGTCGCAGTAAACAGCAATTAACTCAAAAATTTTTCCTTGCAGATAGATCTTTTTCATTTCATCACAAAAGTGGCAAGCAAGGATTTCAGAGAGAATTTTACTGATGTTTGGTGTGTAGGTATATACTCTTACGGGCGCTGTTTTTCTTGTATCATATAATGCCCCCCTTATTTTGATACAGGTGAAAATCTGCTCAAAGATTTTTTCATCCAAAGTAATGCTGATGCCTTTGAATTTTCTGTTTCCGCTTATTCTACTTCGGCACTCCTTAAATGTTCCATAGCGTACTTGGCTCTGCTGTGCCGCAATTTGAAATTGATGAACAACCTCGTTATTGATGTAAGACCACTCCATATTGCCATCAATGCAAAAGGAAATCTGAAACAGGCTCAAATCGTCGTGTGTTGTTGTCATTTCAATATCTTCCTGTGAAACAAACTCTGATGTTGTCAACAATATTCCATCGGTAATATCAATGTTTTCAATAGTACCATCCATGAGGGGAATGAGATATTGATTATCGGCTGTTTTATTCGCCTGCATAATCTGACTTGATGCAGCAATGCTTACAGCGGTGGGAACAAAACGAGCCTCAGGGTATGAAATAATAATAAGTCAACACCTCCTTGCGGTTAGCTGCCTCTAACTAATGCGCAAAAATCAATCTGCCGAAAGTGCAGGCAGATATTGATATATAAGTATAGCATTTTTTTAAGTTGTATTCAAGGTTAAGAATGTAAATGTTTTTCCGCCTACAAACACAGAAAAGTTCCTTATGAAGAAGGCAAAAGAAAATCTATCTACACTGGAATCGACAGTGATTTATTTTTCTTTGTGGAGAAGATGGCTGTATGTTTATTTTCTTAATTCATCACTTGACATTGTGGCAAAGAAATGAGCATTTTTTGCAATAATCTGCGCATTGTTGTGCATTGTATTGCATCGAAGTATCCGATATGATGAATTTACAGTAAATAAGCATGAAAAGGAGCGCACACATGAACGCAGCGGAACTGATCGAATATATCCGCACTGCCGAAAAGAAAACGCCAGTCAAGGTCTACATTTGGGAGCGTTTTCCGACGAGCTTTCCGAACGCCAAGATCTTTCCGGCCGGGGACGGGGCAAAAATTGTATTTGGCGACTGGCGGGACATCGGCCCCGCCATCGAGGCGCAGCAGGACGCCATTGCCGATATCGTGATCGAGAGCACCTGCCGCAATTCCGCCGTTCCCATGCTGGACACGAAGGGGCTGAACGCCCGGATCGAGCCGGGCGCCATCATTCGCGAACAGGTCGAGATCGGAGAGGGCGCGGTCATCATGATGGGCGCCATCCTCAACATCGGCGCAAGCGTGGGTGCAGGAACCATGATCGACATGGGCGCGGTGCTTGGAGGCCGCGCAACGGTCGGCGCACGCTGCCACATCGGCGCAGGCGCGGTGCTCGCCGGCGTGATCGAGCCCGCGAGTGCACTGCCCGTCGTCGTGGAGGACGAGGTGCTCATCGGTGCAAACGCCGTGGTGATCGAGGGCTGCCGCATCGGCAGGGGCGCAGTCGTTGCGGCGGGCGCGGTCGTCATCTCGGACGTACCGCCCGACACCGTGGTTGCCGGATGCCCCGCGCGCATCCTCAAGCGCAAGGATGAGACCTCCGCCGCCAAGACGGCGCTGGTGGACGCCCTGCGGGAGCTTTGAGCCGCAGGCGCATGATATTCAAGCACGCACAAGAAAGGGTTTCAGATATGCAAACGCTCACCCCCATGACAGTGGACAGACGCGCCCTGCACCGCATCCCCGAGCTGGGCGACGAGCTGCCCAAGACCATGGACTATGTACAAGATGTCCTCGGCACGCTCGGCTGCGAGGTGCTTTTCCCGCTTGACAGCGCTGTGTGCGCTTATTTTGACTTCGGCGCGGCGGATACGCTGGCATTTCGCGCGGAAATGGACGCGCTGCCCATCGCGGAGCGGACGGGGCTGCCGTTTGCCTCTCAGCACAGCGGAAAAATGCACGCCTGCGGACACGACGGGCACATGGCGATGGTGCTGGAGCTTGGCCGCAGGATCCGCACGAAGCAGGCGCTTCCGCACAACATTCTGCTGCTGTTTCAGCCCGCCGAGGAAACGACCGGCGGCGCCAGACGGCTTTGCGAAACAGGGGTCTTGGAGCGTCTGCGCGTCAAAGCCGTATTTGCCCTGCACCTCTGGCCGGGTCTTTCTGCCGGGATGATCGCCGGTTTGCCCGGCGCCATGATGGCGCGCTCGGCCGAGGTGACGTTCACCGCCGAGGGGCGCTGCGCACATTTCTGCTCCGCCGGCTCCGGCCGCGACGCGCTTGCCGCCTGCGTGGCATTTTACAGCCGCGCCGCGGCATTGCCGCTTCCGCAGGCTCCGCAAAGTCTGCTCGGCTTCGGGCGCATGGAGGCCGGAAGCGTCCGCAATGCAGTTGCCGGAAGCGCACGGCTGGAGGGCAGTCTGCGCGCGCTCGATGATGCTGCGTTTTGCAGCATCCGGGAGGCGCTGGAGACGATCAGCCGCCATGTCGCGCAAACCAGCGGCTGTGCGGCCGCCGTCCATTTCAGCGAGGGCTACCCCGCTGTTGTGAATCCGCCCGATCTGCTCCGCAGGGCTTCTGCGCTGTTTCCCATCGAGGCGCTGACCGCGCCGAGCATGGCAAGCGACGATTTTTCATACTATCAGCAGCGGCTTCCCGGCCTGTTTCTGTTTTTGGGCTGCGGCGAGACATCGGCGCTGCACACGGCGGCGTTCGATTTTGACGAGCGCGTGCTTGAGGCCGGCGTGCGCTATTTTGAGACAGTCGCGGGAGGAACGGTATGGTAGACAGGCTCTGCACATCGCTCGCGGGGCTCTCTTTGAGCGCCATTCGCCGCTATACCGCCCTTGCCGCAGAGCGTGAGGACTGCATCACGCTGACCATCGGCGAGCCGGATCTTCCCACGCCCGCACCCATATGCGAGGCCGCCGTCCGCGCACTTGCAGGCGGCAGCACCCACTACACCGCAAATCAGGGCAGCGCTTCGCTTCGTGCGAAAATCGCCACCTATGAGGCAAAAACGCGCCATCTTGATTATGCCCCGGACGAGATTATCGTCACTGCCGGTGCAACGGAAGCCATTTACTGTGCCCTAACCGGCGTCCTCGACCCCGGCGACGAGGTCGTGATCCCGACGCCCGCCTTTGGGCTTTACGAGACCGTGACACGGCTCGCAGGCGCTGTTCCCGTGTATCTGGACACCGCCCGGACGGGCTTTCAGCTGACATATGAAGCGCTCTGCGCCGCCATCACGCCGCGGACAAAGGCGCTCGTGCTCAACAGCCCGAACAACCCGACGGGCGCGGTATATGAGGAGCCCTCTCTGGCCGCCATCCGCCGCGCAGTCGGAGACAAGCCCATCTTTATACTCTGCGACGACGTTTACCGCGGGCTGTGCATGCGGCCCTGTCCGGATCCTGCGGCCCTGCCCGGCCTGCGGGAGCGGCTTTTGATCGCCCAGAGCTTTTCAAAGCCGTGGGCGATGACGGGCTGGCGCATCGGATATCTCATGGGCAGCGCGCCGGTCATCCGAAAGCTCACTGCGCTCCACGGGCATATTCTGACCTGCGCGCCCAGCATGCTCCAGGCCGCCTGTGAGACGGCGCTGGAAACCGACACGGCGCCGATGCGCGAGACCTACGCAAAAAGACGGGCGCTGGTGCTGCGCCGCCTCCATGCGATGGGGCTTTGCTGCCCCGTTCCGGAGGGCGCGTTTTATGCCTTCCCGGATATCCGTGCCTTCGGCCTTTGCTCCGAGGCGTTCTGCCTTCGTCTGATCGCGGAGGCCGGGGTCGCAGCAGTACCCGGAAGCTGCTTCGGAACAGAGGGGCATATCCGCATATCCTACTGCTGCGGCGAGCAGACGCTCGAACGCGGCATGGATCGTCTCGAGGCATTTCTGGAAAAGCTCAAACAGGAAAGAAGAACTTGACGACCTACAGAAACAGGAGGTAGCTCAAATGAAACAGAAAACACTTTTCCGCGGCATCGCCACGGCGCTTGCCACCCCGATGACATCTTCCGGCGCCATCGACTATGACGCCTACGGCAGACTCATAGACTGGCAGATCGAAAGCGGCGTCGCCGGGCTTGTCACCTGCGGCACAACGGGCGAGGCGTCCACAATGACCGCCGAGGAGCACCGCCAGACGATCGCATTTGCCGTAAAGCGGGCCGCCGGGCGCGTGCCGGTCATCGCAGGCACCGGCGCAAACTGCACCGAAAAAGCCGTCGAGCTGACGCGGTTTGCCTGCGCCGTCGGAGCAGATGCCTGTCTGGTGGTGACGCCCTACTACAATAAGGCCACGCAGCGCGGGCTGATCGCCCACTATACCGCCATCGCGGACGCATCGGACAGGCCCGTGATCCTCTATAACGTTCCCTCCCGCACGGGCTGCAACCTGCTGCCAGAGACCTGCGCCGCACTTGCAGCGCATCCGCGCATCGCCGCCGTAAAGGAGGCAAGCGGAAACCTCTCGCAGATCGTATCGCTCTTTCACAGGGCAGCGGCGCGTCTGGACGTCTATTCCGGCAACGACGATCAGATCGTGCCGATTCTCGCCATGGGCGGCGAGGGCTGCATCTCCGTACTCTCCAATGTGCTGCCCAGGGAGGCGGTTCAGCTGTGCGAGCTGTTCTTCTCCGGGGATGTGCGCGGCGCTGCGGCGCTCCAGTGCCGTCTGCTGCCCGTCATCGACGCGCTGTTTTCCGAGGTCAATCCCATTCCGGTCAAGGCGGCGCTGGCAAAAATGGGCTACGGCACCGACACGCTGCGTCTGCCGCTCACCCCGATGGAGGAAGGACGCCGGGCCGTCCTTCTGAACGCGCTCGAAGCATGGGGTGTTTGAGATGACAAGGATCCTTCTGCACGGAGCAAACGGCGCGATGGGCAGAGCGCTTCGCGCGCTGCTGGACGCCGGATTTGCGGACTGCACCGCAGGGCCCATGGTCAGCCGCAGCGGAAACGGCGCGCTTGCGTCCTTTTCCGAAGTTCTGGAGCCTGCCGACGTCGTGCTCGACTTTTCCTTTCACAGCGCGACCGAAAGCGCGCTTGGCTTTGCGCTGGAGCACGGCCTTCCCATCGTGATCGGCACCACCGGACACACGCAGCAGGAGCGCGCGCGCATCGAGCGCGCCTCAGAGCAGATCCCCGTCTTTTTTTCCGGCAACATGAGTCTCGGCATTGCGGCGCTCCGCAGCCTTGTGCGCGAGGCCGCGCGCCTGTTCCCGGAGGCGGAGATCGAGATCGTGGAGACGCATCACAGCCGCAAGGCGGACGCTCCGAGCGGCACGGCGCGTATGCTCGCCGCCGCCGTTCAAAAAGAGCGGCCGGAGGCAGCGCTTGTGTGCGGCCGCAGCGGCTTTTCACCGCGAACTCACAGCGAGATCGGCATATCCTCCATCCGCCTCGGCAGTGTGACCGGCATCCATGAGGTGCTGATCTCGACCGGAGCCGAAACGCTGAGTCTGAAGCACGAGGCGCATGACCGGCGGCTGTTCGCAGAGGGTGCACTGCGGGCTGCCGTCTTCCTCTGCGGCAGGCAGCCCGGTCTTTACGATATGGACGATCTTTTGAAGGGAGACGCCCTATGAAAACAGCAAAATTCGGCGGCACGTCTCTGGCAGACGCAGCCCGCTTCCGGCAGGTAAAGCGTATCGTATCGGCAGACCCGGAGCTGCGCTTTGTCGTGGTCTCCGCCCCGGGAAAGCGCTCTGCGGAGGACAAAAAGGTGACGGATCTGCTGTATGACTGCCATGCCGCTGTAAAAACAGGCGCAGACCCCGAGACTGCCTTTGCACCTGTCGCTGCGAGGTTCCGGCAGATCGCGCAGGAGCTCCGTCTCGGCATCGATCTGGAGGCGGAACTCCGGCAGATCGAAAAGGACCTGCGCTCCGGCGCGTCTGCGGCATACTGTGCCAGCCGCGGCGAATATCTCAGCGGGCGGATGCTGGCAGCCCTGCTGGGCTGGCCGTTTCTCGACCCGGCGGAGCTGCACTTCTTTGACGCTGACGGCGTCCCGCAGTACAAGCTGGCGGAGCAGGCGCTAATGCACAGTCTCCGCGACATGGAGCGTGCCGTCATGCCCGGCTTCTACGGCGGCGGCGCGGACGGCCGCATCCACACGCTGCCGCGCGGCGGCTCGGATATCTCCGGAGCGCTGCTGGCAAGCGCCTCCGGGTCGGATGCCTACGAAAACTGGACGGACGTGCCCGGCATCTTCCGTGCCGATCCTGCGATCGTGCCCAGCGCAAGGGCGATCCCCGCCATGGCCTATGACGAGGTACGGGAGCTTGCGTATATGGGCGCCAACGTGCTGCACGAGGACGCGGTGACGCCAGCCCGGCGTATGGGCATTCCCATTCACATCCGCTCCACGATGCAGCCGGACGCGCCCGGCACCCTCGTCTCCTCGCAGAGCCCTCCCTTCGCCTGTCCCGTCACGGGAATCGCGGGGCGCAAGGGCTACTGCTCCATACAGGTGGAGAAGGAAAATATGAACAGCGCCGTAGGCTACTGCCGCAGGATTCTCTCGGTGCTCGAAACGCACGAGATCCCCTTTGACCACATCGCAACGGGGCTTGGCAGCATCTCGTTCATCGCCCCGGCCGCGGCGGTCTCCGCCTGCCGCGAGGCGCTTTTGTCGGACATTTCCGCCGCCGTCCGCCCGGACAGCATCTGCGTTGCAGACGGGCTTGCCATGGTGTCCATCGTCGGACGGGACATGGCGGGAAAGCCGGGCGTCTCCGGCCGTCTGCTCTGTGCGCTCGGACGTGCCGGCATCAACGTGCGGATGATCGTGCAGGGCACGCGCGAGATCAACATCACCGTTGGCATCAGCGAGCCGGAATATGAAAAAGCCGTGCACGCGGTGCACGGTGAATTCTTCCCGGAAGCGTCCCAGTGAGCCTTTGCTCGCGCTCCTTCTCCGGTTCTGTTGACCTTGTTCCTTCCCCGGCGCGCCTCAGCCCGCCTTTTCTGATATCCTGCTGCGGAGCGCAGAAGCGCTCCGCTTTGTCCGATGCAGAAAAAGCGGCCGGCAGCGTTCAACTGCCAACCACCAAAAAAAGCGGGGCATGATCGCGCCCAAGGCCGCTTTTTGTGTCCTGTTTTATGAAAAAGACGCTTCTTCCGCGCCTCGCGTCAGGCGGGACAACGCACAGACCGCGTACATATAGCCTGCAAGGATCAGCGGTGCCGGCAGTCCGTAAAGCAGCGGCGCCGGGATGATGCGCCAAAACAGCT
>ERZ772892.2158-NODE-2158-length-17633-cov-7.811298_pt1 | contig 17633 bp, 19 predicted proteins | sample MGYA00512126_ERZ772892 | MGnify/ENA primary metagenome ERZ772892 (study PRJEB29015, sample SAMEA2737697) | human gut metagenome | biome: human gut; feature: human-associated habitat; material: faeces | place: China | collected 2012 ... | reverse complement strand
TTCACCATCCCACAAAAAATCGTGATGAACCAATAATTACATATATGAATATTTTTAGATAATTTTCTCATATCAATATATAGCAAAAAGCCACAACCTAAGTTGTGACTTTAATAAGAATAATATTTATGTAAAGAATAATAAAAAATAAAGGCAAATAAAAATTTTAATTAAGATACAACACCTGTTGGGCTACATTTAATAGTAACAGAACGGGTCACATCAGATGAACCTGTACTTGTTTTATGTGTGGCTGTTGCTTTTGCAGTTGCAGTATTACCTGATTTGCTATGTGAAGCACTTTTAATTGACCAATTATTTGCCGGTGCAGTTGTTATATGAGAACAACTTGTGCAAGTTGCAGATTTGCCGTTGTAAGAAAAAGTAGCTTTAATTGCTACTGACCATAATACTGTACCACTACTGTTTTTATAGTAACTTGTTTTTGTTTTAGTTATTGATTTAGTAGAGAATAGTGAAATCTCACTATCTGTTTCATCATCACTGATTATAGTTTCAATATAATCTCCATTGTCTAAGTATTCAATTGTTCTATTGTAATCATTCACTATTGTTGCACTTGCAGTAACACTAAAAAGCAAGCAACTGATAAGTGAAATAATTACTCCAAGACTTACTGTTTTCCTCATAATATCTCCTTTATTCTATTACAGTTTCAACTCCTACCATTTCCTGACGCATGACAGCTTCATGTTCTTCCCATAAAATATAAGCATATAAGCTGGAAATTATTAATGCTATAGCAATTATAACTGAAATCAGAATTTTTATATATTTACTGATTTTTAGCTTTTTAGATACATAAGAAATACCTGTAACAGAAAAATAACTTTCTACAACATTAAAGGGAGTTCCGTAATTTTCGTACAAATCCTCCTTTGATATTACACCGGCATCCTCACAATATTCCTCAACATCGTTGCTTAATTTCTTTATGTACTTTCTTTCAGTTCTGCCTTTAATAGGGAACATAGCCTTTATTTCTTTAATATATTCTTTACATAATTTATTCATTTTCCTTTTCCTCCTCAGTATCATCCAAAGCTGATAGTATATTCTCTACACCTTTATAAGCATTACGAAAGTTATTTAATACTTCTTGGTAATACTCTTTTCCAACTTTTTCAATATGATAATAAACTCTTGTTCTTCGTTTACCTACTAAATTTGAATAATGAGATATTTTACCATCATTTTCAAGTTTATAAATAACGGCATAAATAGTATTTTGTGAGATTGATAAATAATTATCAGAATATTCCTTAATATGCTTAACAATTTCATAGGCATAACTGTCGTGGTCATTAATAATAGCCAGTATCAATAATTCAGTAATGCCACTAAAAAAATTATTTTTATTTCCCATAACATCACCACTTTTTTATTCTAGTAACATTATTACACATTAGCATTATAAAATCAATATTTTATTTTTCAAAATATTATTGAAAAATTATAACATATAGTGATATAATTTCATTGTAAAGAAGAATAAGTTACAACAACTATTCTTCACAAATATTGTGATTGTTGCAACATATTACAATATAATTATTATTTATGAAGGTGATTTTTATGGAAATTCAAAAAACCTTATGAAAACTATGGTATTAACACTAATGGCAAGTCTATTAGTAGCATCTAATGTTCTGGGAGTAGGAGTTAGTTCTGGGTCTGCAAATGTTTCAACAACCAATAGCCTTGGCTACACAATCAAATCAACTGCAAGGTACAATGCTTACACAGCAAAAGCACGAGGTGAAGTATCTAACGGTGGACCAATAAGTATGAGAGTATCCGTGCAAGGGTATTATAAAAAGAGTGGAAAGGTTTATTCTACTGGCTATTATTATGATAAGAATAAAGGGTTCACTACAACAACTGTTTCTACATTTTCTCATACTTGTCCAAATATGTTGTGTGGAGCAAGTTCTAGGGTTGAATTTGATGCAGGAAAAAGCGTCTAATTGCTAATGCTGGTACAATAAAGTAATTCTATTAACATATAGGGAGAAGAAAAAATGAAACGATTAATTCTCTTACTTTTGATTTTGATTTTTGCAACTTTCTCACTTTTCGGATGTGGTAAAGATAGTGAGAAAAGCAAAAAGAATGAGAGTAATAAAATAAATTATTCTGATACATATGTCTTTGGTCAAGATATGCAAAACAATCTATTTCATCAAGAATATAATAATATTTGCGAAAGCAAAGATAGTTATTATTACCTTGAAAATGGTTTTGTTTATGTAATTGATAAAAAAAGTCATAAATGTCAGCCTTTATGCAACAAAACCAATTGCCTTCATGATAAAGAAACATCTGATGATAAAATAGAAAAGTGTAATGCTTTCTTTGGTTATTCTATGTGTGATAATATAGCTTATTATATGAATAATCTTTATTATATTAATAGTAGAGCAATAAAAGATGATGAAGGTGAACATTCGGTGTATGATTTTTACAAATCATCACTTGATGGAACTACTAAAGAAAAGTTAATGACTTTAAAGAATGATTATTTGTATACCTTTACTGTTCATCGTGGTTATATTTATTATAGTTGTGAAAATAATGATAGCGACTCGCCGGGACGATGTTTATATAGAATTCCTGTGAACTGCGATCAAAAACAAATTGAAGAAGTGCTAAAGTATTACAAATATCCTGAAAGTACTGTAGAAAATTATTGTTTCTATGGTAATAATATTTATCTAAAAATACTCTCAAGTAACAATAATAAGTATTACTTTATCAAATATAATTTAGATAATGGTAAATGGAAAGACCTTAATAAGAACTTGAAAGTGACTGTAGATGATTTTGTAATTTTTAACGATAAAATCGTATTCTGTGATGATTCATATACTAAGTTGTATGAGTGTGACTTAAACGGAAATGGTAAGAAAAAAATTCTAAATATGCCTAAGCCTAATGTTAAGAAAGAGAAATATTATCATCCTCATACTGATGGTAGGTATTTAATTGTTACATCTGCAAGTGCATCACCAAATGACAAATTTATGTACTATGATAAAAACTACAAACTGATTGGTACATACAAAATGCCATTTGCATTCTCTCCACTAGGTATTTGTGGTAGTAATGCTTTTATCTATAAAGCTGATGACGGTTCACTTTATTATATAGATATGACAAAACTTTCTGACAAAAATAAAGCTGAAAAAGTTTATAAATTAAGTCCTGACCAGTAATATTTAAATCTGTTTTATTACAAAGATAGTATCACTATTGACAAATTATAACATATAGTGATATAATTTCATTGTAAAGAAAGTTCTGTTATTATCAAAAAACAAGAAAAGTCAGAAGAAGTTTTGTAATTGTATTTACAGTTATGTGTATGTTGATATCAACAACTATTTTTAATGTAAGTGCTTCAACAGCAACAAAAACTAGTGCAACAAGTAATGGTTATAGAGTGTCTTCAACTGCCTCATTTAGTGGCAAAACTGTAACTGGTACGGGTCGTGTGATTAGTGGTGGACCATGTAGCATAAAAGTTACTGTTCAAGGTTACTACAAAATTAACGTTAGAGTATATTCATGTAAAATCAGCGATAAAGTTGGAAATACTCAAAAGTTGACAAAGAAAATTACTGGACAAAGTACAATAACTAAAGCTGTTTGCACATCCGTTTTTAATTCTGAAACTACAATTACTACTACAGCATCTTAAAATTGATAATACACCCACTATAATAATATAGTGGGTGTAGGAGTAAATGTTATGAAAAAACTTAGCATTATTTATTTATCCATTTCTTTAATATTAGTATTATTCTTATGTGGCTGTGGTAATAATTCTAATAAGATAAACTATGCAAATAAATATGTATTTGGACAAGATAGCCAAGAAAACTGTATAGAGACACAGGGTGTTGCTAATTTAGCAGAAAGCAAAGATTGTTATTACTATGTAAATTCAGAAAATAGTTTTTTATATGTAATAGACAAGAAAACAAAGAAATGTATGCCTCTTTGTAACAAAACTAATTGCCTACATGATAAAGAAACTTCTCCTAAAAAGTGTAACGCTTATATTTCTTCATCTTCAGGACAAGTGATTTATTATGATGATAATTTGTATTATACTTCTGAGAGAGAATCTACTGACAAAGATGGGGTTGTTCATTTTGTTACAGATATAGTATGTTCAAGCCTTGACGGTTCAACTAAGAAAACTATATATTCTACTGAAAAGTATGACATTTATAATTTCAAAATTCATAGAGGTTATATCTATGCTAATTTAATTTTAATTGGCAAAAACGGTGCTGAAAGTTACGATGCATCTTTATATAAAATTCCACTTAAGGAAAATTCTAAGAAACAGAATTCTTACCTTTTAAAAAATATTACGATAAAAGCAAAGTCAGTATATCTGATATGCGTTTTTACGGAAATAATCTAATACTTGAATTTAATAAATTTCTTGGTAATGTTGATGGATACAATATTTTAGTTAACTATGATTTAAAAACTGATAAATGGGTAAATCTTAATAAGAAAATTAAAGATAATGTAGATTCATTTATTACAGTTTGTAATGGCAATATTTATTATTCTATTGCCGATAAAGTTTACTGTTGTGATTTAAATGGCAATAATATTAAATGCATATTTGATAATTCTAAAAAAACAATTAAGCAAGTTGCCGGTTTAAAATATTTTGACCCATATTCAAATGATGGTAAAAATGTAATTATAAGCGTTTCTGATGATAATAATGTATCAAAGAATGTTATTTTCTATAATATAGATACCGGTAAAACTGAAATAAAACATATTCCATCTGAAATAGGCGTTAGAGTAGGTGGAGATGAAAACTCTCTAATTTATATGTACAACAATACTTTGTACTATTTTGATAAAGAAAAAGATAAAAGCTATTCAATTTATAAATTTGATAATTAATATAAATCTATTATATTTAAAATTTCTTAATATAAATTAATTAAACTGAAGGTCATTTATGAAACTTACATATTATGAATTTCGTAAAATAATAGGAAAAAGAATATTTTTAATTGTACTGGCTCTTTGTTTTGTTATAAATATCTTTCTGCTATATTATACCGAAAGCTCTAAAGAAGAAAATTCTAGGTTAACTTATGCAGACAAGTATGTTGATATGGTAAATCAATATAAAGAATTACCTACAAATGATGCTATCAAAAAAGTTAAAAATCAACAACTTGCCTTTGATATTTATAATGAAATGAATAGTCTGGCTTATGCTACCGATGAAGATGAAGTAAAAGAAATTACTTCTACTTTGCAACAGTATAAGAAAAACAATCCCGATGCATATAAAAAGGCAGAAAAAATTGCAAAACAAGGTGGTAACACTTGGGAAAGTATTTTCTTAACCGATATATCTAATCAACTTGAATATATAAAATCTTATCCGGATTTTATAGGACAAATGCGACAGAGGGCAGACCTACAATCCAGTGTATCTGTTTTTGAGGATAAAGATTCATTTTCTTATAACAATCTATATAAAACTGCAGATGATTATGAACATTTGAAAAATGTTAAATTGTCTGTTGGTAACAGTAATGCTTTATCTGCTACTACTGACTACAATTTAACTGATTATTTGGTTATTGCAATAGTATTTTTAGCTTGTATATATTTATTTGGCTACGAAAGAGACAAAGGACTTTTTAATCTTGTAAAATCTTCAAAAAATGGCAGACTAAAAACTATTGTTGCTAAGTTATTTGTTCTGTTTGTGGTATCTTTAGCTGTTAGTTTGTTATTTACTGCAAGTAACTATGTAACCAATACCATTCTATATGGTGCTGATGATTTAAATAGAAATATTCAATCTATATCAGAATTTCGTAACTGTGTATTTGATATAAGTGCATGGCAATATCTAATTCTATTTGCTTTTATGAAAGTTATTGGTGTACTAATTATTGCGTCAGTATTTTCTATGGTATTTATTTTAGTTTCAAGCCCTGCTTTAATGTACATTATTTCAGTTGGCTTTGTTGCTGTAGAATATTTGTTATACACGCTTATTCCGGCTTCATCAGCTTTTAATTATCCGAAGTATATAAATGTCTGTAATATTTTGAATAACAGTTTTGTAGCTGACTATGTAAATTTAAATATTTTTTCAAATGCAGTAACTGCTTTTCCATTAGTATTATGTGTATTTGCTATTGTAGCTATTGTATGTCAGGCAATTACTTGCATAATTTTTAGTAATAAAAATCAAACTAAAAAGACCTCATTACTATCAAAATATTTTGAAAGAATTAAGTTTAAGCTATTTAAAATCAAAGGTAGCACTAATCTTCTCTTTGGTGAATCATATAAATTTTTAATACAAAACAAGATGGTTGTTTTAATTATTATACTTTTAGGTTTCGGTGTAGTAAATTCTATCGGTTCAGTAACTTATAGCTATGTTGATCCTTCTGATGCTTATTACAAAACATATATGGAAAAATTAGAGGGTGATATAACAACTGACAAAGTAGATTTTATCAATAAAGAAGACAAGTATTTTACCGGTCTTGAAAATCGCATTGCAAGTATTGAGAATGAAACTAACCTATCCGACAATGCAAAAAGTGCAGTAATTACATCTATAAATAGTATAATAGAAACTAAGGGTGCTGCATTTAATAGAGTAAAACAACAATATGAAAGAATAAATAAGCTAAAGCAAACGGGTGTTAAACCAAGATTTATTGATGAAATTATTTATAATAATTTTGTTTCTAATGGTATAAGAGAATGGAACAATTTTGCTTTACTGTTCCTTGTATTAATTATTATGTTACCTGTAATTTATACTTGTGAATATAAGAACAATATGATTTATCTTATTCGACCTACTAAGTACGGTAAAACTTCTTCTTTTATTCGCAAAAGTCTGATTTCTTTCTTTGCATTGATTATTTCATTTATTACTGTATATTTGCCATACTTTATAAGATTTATACATACATATGGTACAACTAGCTTTTCTACTTCCATTAAGTGCTTGCTGGCTGAAGACAAGGGACTATCACTATCAATTATAGGTACAGTTATCTTATCATTAGTATGTTATTTTATACTTGCAATTTTTGCCGTATCTCTTATTAATTTAATTTCATTATTGATAAAAAATAATCTAACGGCTATGTTGTTATCATCAGCATTGCTTTTAATTCCTAGCTTTGCTATTGTGAATTCAGAAACCATAAGATTTGGAAACTTCTTAGTAAATAATAGTATGATTGCAGTAACTATTATTTTAGTAGTTTGTATTCTACTTTCAGTTATATTTGCCTTGATAAGTCACAGGATTTATACGGAGGAATAAAATGCCTAAACCAGAAATAACAAATATAAGCAAAACATATAAAAAGGGTACTGTAAAGGCACTTGATGATTTTAGTGTAACACTTACTCCAGGTGTATATGGACTACTTGGACCTAATGGTGCAGGTAAGTCAACATTAATGAACATCATTACTGATAATCTAAATTCTGATAGTGGCAAAGTACTTTATAATGATGAAGATATTAAGAAACTAGGCAAGAATTACAGAACTGTTCTTGGTTATATGCCTCAGCAACAAGGTCTTTATGACGACTTTACTCTTAATCGATTCTTGTGGTATATGTCAGCACTTAAAGGTCTTAAGAAAAAAGAAGCAAAAGACAAAATCACTTCACTTCTTGATACTGTTAATTTAACCGATTCTGCACACAAAAAGCTAGGTGGATTTTCTGGTGGTATGAAACAAAGAGCCTTGATTGCTCAAGCGTTACTTAATGACCCAAAGATTCTTATTCTTGATGAACCTACTGCCGGTCTTGACCCAAAGGAAAGAATTAGAATTCGTAACTTTATTAGTGAAATAGCTGAAGATAAAATCGTTTTGATTTCAACTCATGTGGTATCTGACATTGAATTTATTGCCAAGGAAATTATCCTACTAAAGCAAGGTAAACTTGTGTCTCATGATACTTGTCCAAACCTTGTAAGTAAAATTGAAAACAAGGTGGTTGAAGTTGAAATTGATAGGGAAGAACTAAAGTATTATCAAGATAATTACAGAGTTTCTAACCTATATCATAATGGTGAAAAGATTGTTGTTAGATTAGTGACAGATAACCCTCCTGAAAATCACTATTCTAAAATTGTAAAGCCAACCCTTGAAGACCTATACCTTTATGTCTTTGAACAGGGATTGTAATAAAATTACTTATAACTAGATTTTTATAATAAACACCTTCCTAAAAACCACAGCATTATATGGTTGTGGTTTTTTGCTGGTTAATAACTTCTTAAAAGTATAATTTCTTATCTTTCTTGAAATAAATCGTATAATCTGTTATATTAAAGTAGGGGTGAATTAATGCTAAAAATTGCAGTTGTGGATGACGATATAGTATTTGTAAATAAGTTGTCCAATATTATAGCTAAGACTTGTAATCAGTCAAAAATGGAATATACATTACAGAAATATTCAAACGGTATGGATATTTTATCTAACTATTCACAGTTTCATTTAATTTTTCTTGATATTGAAATGCCTTTCTGTAACGGTATTGAAACTGCTGAAAAAATAAATAAATTAAAAGGTAATTCTCAAGTACCTTTATTTGTATTTGTTACAAGCCATGATGAACTTGTTTTTGAAGCACTAAAAAGTTATCCTTATACTTTTATCAGAAAAAGCAGTATGGAAACTGATGTAGCTGAATGTATAAAGCATATTAATGATTCTTTAAGAATAGATGACAATACTATCTTTTTACATGCAGGCAGAAAAGATGTAGCTGTTAATGTTGATGATATTATTTTTCTGGATAAAATTAATAATTATGTGATTTTCCATACTGAAAACGGTGATTATAAGGTTAGAAGCAACATAAATAAAGAATTCAAAAAGATTTGTGATTACGGGTTTGTTAGACCACACATTGGTTATGTTGTTAATAATAATTATATTCAATACATAGCCAGTGACAGTATTTTATTAAAAAACAATATCAGTATTCCTCTTAACAAGAAATACAAAGAAGCAGTGAAAACTGAATTCTTCAACTGGATAGGTGATAGGGATGTTTAATTATGTTTTTGAAATAACCGTCAATTTATTACAGTCTATTTATTTTGTGGGATTCTTTCTGCTATTCTTAGGTGGTAAGTTTTCAACAAGAAAGAATATAATTCTTTTATCAATATTTATTGCACTTAATTTTGCAGTTCTGACATATTTTACATACAATCAACCTAACATTGTTATGCTTGATATGTTTATAGGAATTATATTATACGAAATATATTGTCTTACTTGCCTTAAAGGTGAATTGGCAATTAAGCTAATACTTCCATTTATAGTATCATTAATAAATACTATCATATCATATGGTTTTGTTTATTCATCATCTATAATTGCCGGTGTAACTTTTGAAGAATTAATTACAAAGTCAAGCTTATTTAGATATTTATTTGTTATTCTTGCTAATCTAAGCACAATGATAGTTCTATTTATAATGTGGCGAACTAAAGCTAAAGCATATAGCTTGAAGAAAGTTTCTAATGTGATTGCATTTGTGGCTATACCACTATTAGCTATGATGATTTTGTACATAACTATGTATGTAATGATACTTACAAATTTCCAATCTAACATAATTATCTTACTTTCAATTATTAGTGTCAGTATGATTGTAATTGCAGGAATAGTTTGGTTTATGATAGCCAGAATAAATAAGGATAATGAAATTAAAACTAAACTATTATTATCAGAACAAAAAGCTAATTTATATAAACAAAATATAATCAGTTCTAATAACCAAATTGAAACTATTAAATTGTTAAAACATGATATGAAGAATAATATTTCCTGTATTGATGCTTTAATTGAAGAAGAAAATTATGATGAAGCACATAATATCTGTCATAGCTTAACTAATAAGTACACATCTATAGGAACAATAGTAAATACTGAAAATTATTTATTAAACGCAGTACTAAATGTTGAAATTGAAAAAGCTAAAAGCTATGAAATACCCGTTAAACTAAGCATTACTAATAACTTAAAAATGTTTAAAAACAGTTCTGATATTATTTCATTAATCGGTAATATTCTTGATAATGCAATTTCATATTTATCTAAAAACAAAGTAAAAAACAATGAAATTAATTTTTCTACAGGGTATGAAGGTTCTTATTCCGTCATAAAATGTAGAAACAATATACTCGATTCTGTATTATTTAATAACCCTTCACTAAAAACCGATAAGGAAGATAAAGATAATCATGGTAAAGGAATCACAATAATTAATAGCATTGCTCATAAATATAATGGAGATGTAATTATAAAAGAAAGAAATAAAGAATTTATAATTACTGTGATTTTGGATAATAGAAGTTTACCAGAAAACCGCTGATTTTCACCAAGTTAATACATAGTGCGTGAAAATGTGCTACTCTTTTTGTAGGTGATGTGTATATGTTACATAGACTTTCCGAAAGAATAGCACTTTCTGTTTGTAATGATAGTGATAAAATCCCACTTGATATATATATTTATGGTTTTGAACTGTTAGTATCATCTGTAATTGAAACAATTAGTCTATTGTTAATTGGACTTTTAACGGGAAAATTAATAGATACAATAATTTTTATTATTTCTTTCTCAAGCATAAGAGTATTTAGTGGTGGTTATCACGCAAACTCTTATTTAAAGTGTTTTATAGTAACAGTTGCATATTATTTGTTAGTTCTATTTTCTGCCGATATTATGCTAGCTTTCCCTAATAGAACAATTATATTAATCGCTATTATAACTTTGCTTTTATCCTTTATATTATTCATCTTAATGAGTCCGGTAAAAAGCAAAGGCAAATCAATATTAAATTATAAAAAGCAAAAGATACTTTCAATCATTTCTCTATGTATAAACGCTATATTGCCAATCATCTTGTTAACTATTTATCAAAACAACATATTAATCATTGTATATCCTACAATAATATGTGTGGATGTGCTGATTATTATCGAAAGTTTGAAAAAAGGAGATGAAAAAAATGAAAGAAAAGATTATTAAAGTACTTAAGAAAATGTCTTTACACGCAGTAAAGGTTTCTTGCAATACTGCATCATTCAATTTCTCAGGTCAACCAAAAGAACCTGAATCACTAAAGAAATATATTTCAAATAAAAATAAGTAATAATAAGTACAATTAATACTACTTATAAAAATTACCGGATTTTTATTTGTTATAACTTACACACCTTTGAAAAGTCACAACAGAAATGTTGTGGCTTTTCTATTTTATATAATTAATGTAAATATAATAAAGTACTTGACAGAATATGACAAAAAACGATATAATTTAAACAGTGGTTAGTTTTATAGTCTAATATTACAAATTAAAATTTTAATAATTTTTAGAGGTGGGTTATATTGAAAAAATTAGTTAGCTTTATTCTTGTATGTGTGATTTCTTGTTCATTAGTTCTTACGGGCTGTGGAGATGATACATCTAAAGAAACAACAAACAAAATAGGAGAATTCGATAAAACACGAGTTATAACTGATAAAGGTGTATTTTGCAATAATGAAAATGGTTTCTTGAAATTTTATGATTATAATAGTCATAAAAGTGCATTCCTTTGTAACAAACCTGACTGTAACCATACAGATGAGAAGGAATGTTACGCATATACTAATGAAGAAATATTCGGTGTTTACAACGATAAAATTTACATTTTTGATATGGATTTCAAATTATCAGTGAGAAATTTGGATGGCTCAAATTATTCTAAACTGATGACTTATTGTAAAAAGTACAATTCATCATCAGACAGTTCCGCATTGCCTTTTAACTGTTTTGCAATTAACAATAAACTATATGTGGAATACTATGCAAAAGTTTTAGATAGTAAAACAGGAAATGAAAAGAAGAAGGCGATCTTAAGTTGTATTAACCTAGAGGATAATACAGAAAAAATAATATCAGAAAAAGATAATAGTCAGTATGGATTTATTTCTATATTGGATAACTATTTATATTTCGTTGATTATAGCAGTAATACTAAGGACGGTAATATTACTAACGAATACAAAACTGATTTAATTTTGAAAAAAATGAATTTAAAGGATAATTCAATCTCTAGCATTTATAAGGATAAATTGATTAATTTTTATTTTTTCAATTATTTTGATGATACGATTTATTTCTATAAGAATGATGATCCGGCTAATGAGCTTTATTCTATGTCCTTAAAAAATCCTAAACCGAAAAAGACAGAGTATGTTGTTACCTATAAAGATAAACGAGGAAACATTGTGCATAATTGCAAAGACTATAAACTTAAGCTAGAGAAAAACAATAAAATCACTTCTTTGCCAATAAAGAATGAAGATTTATTAGCAGGCTTTGATGGAGAAGCTAATAAGGATGGATTTTTATTCCTTAGCACAAAGGATAATATAAAATGTAAAAATGGCACTGTCAGTGAGGGTGAATATTTTTATATGACAAAAGATGATTTTTACAATGGCAAATCTAACTACTACAAGGTAGAATAAAATATTATTTCGGCAAAACAAATTTAAGGAGCATATTTATGAAAAGATTTTTTACAACATTATTATCATTTATTTTAGTTATTGCTACCGTGTTTTCACTTTCTGCTTGTTCTACAAGTGATAAAAACACTACTAGCAATAATACTAGCAAGAAGGCTACAAAATTTGTGCCATCAAAGAATATGACAAAGCTAGTATTAGTCACTAATACTCATTTGTTTGGCGGTGAGTACCAGAAGGTGTTGAACCAGTTTAACCTTAAACTTTCTGAATTAGGTAAGAAGTATTATCTTGATATTAAGCTAATTGATAATTCACCTTCTTACAAAAAAGGAGAAGAAGAAGCTACATCATACAATAAAAAATATCACAATGGCGTTCTAGATATGAAGAGCAAAAATGAGCAGGTTGATATTATAAGATTTGATACTGGCGATGATAGTGATTATTATAACGATTATGATTATTTTTATTTAAACAATTTTTTAACACCTTTGGATGATTATATAAATAAGGATACTTCTATTAAGAATATTATTGATGATAAATCTTTTACTGCTGCTAAGCGTAATGGCAAAATATATGCAGTTCCTGATATTTTAAATGGTACAGGCAGAGGCTGGAATGTGAAAACATCTCAGTTAAAATCCAGTGGACTAACTGAAAAAGACTTAGAGTCTGAACGATGGGCAATTCTTAATAATAGTAAACTTTCAAGCAAAAAAATATTTATTGATCCTCAAGCGAATACAATGTCTGCTGGGCTAGAGTTATCAGAGCCTCCATATTGTGCAGAATTATATTATGACTTAATAACACCTTGTGTAGGAGTAAAGTTTGATAGTGATTCTGCTAAGGCTATAAATATTTATCAAGATGAATATATAACAAAGTCAATTAAGTCAACCTATAGTATGGGTAGTTTTGATAAATGTAAGCTATCAATTGTTCCTGCTTATACTTCAAGTGATAAGGTTACTACAAATTCTATTGATGGAACTATTACTATACCAATCAATGACAAATTATATTCTTGTGGTAATATAAGTGGATTAGGTATTGCTAATTGGAGCAAAAACGCTAATTATGCTTATGATTTAATATCTTTACTTAATACTAATAAAGAATTAGCTACTCTTTTAAATTATGGAATTGAAGGAGTAAACTATACTAAAAATGATGATGGTACAGTGAAGTTATCTAACAGTGAAGGTGATAATTACTATAATCCTAATTGTATTTTCAGTAACTCTAAAATATTGCCAACAAATGCGGATTATCCTTATACTGATAATTCAAAAGATACTGTATTATCACCAATTTATAGTTTTATTTTTGACTACAACAAAGTAAAATCTGAAATTATTGCTACAAATAAAGTGATAACTAAATATAAAAGTAATTTGTTTGTAGGCAAAGGTGACTATGCTGAATTAAGCAAAAAGTTCAATGAAGATTTGGAAAAAGCAGGAGTGCAGAAAATTGTTGATGAAGCCAATAAGCAAATTGCAATTTGGCAAAAGACAAACAAGTAAAAAGTTATGATTAAATCTGAATTATACAAAATATTTTCAAAAAAAATATTTCTAATACTATTTGTTGTATTGCTACTTTTAAATGGATTTTTCATTTACAATAAGCAAATTAAAGGTAACGATATTGACTTTATCTCTGCTAATGCAAAAATTAGCTTAAATAATGATATTGCAAAATATAATAACGATAATGACAAAATTAAATTTGTTCACAACAAGCTAAAAGCTTTAGAGAAAGATGATGTGACCCATTATGCTGATGACAGCTATTCAGAAAGGACATTACTTGATAATGCTGAAAATCAGTTAAAGATTGTATCAGACTATAAAGCATACATAAACAAAATAATTGAAAAGTCCGATAACATCACAGGTGTTTCTATATTTGAAGATAGCAGTTCTTTTTCTTATAAAAATGCTGTAAAAACTGCTGAGGATTATAAACCACTTTCTAATATTGAAACAGCTTATAGCAATTCTGAAGGCGTGAATATGGCTACAGATTTTATGCTAACGGATTTGATTGTTATTTTGCTTTTATGTATTGTTTGTGATGCTTTAATTGGTTCTGAAAGAAATATTAATATAAATAGCCTTCAAAGAACCTGTAGATATGGCAGAAACAAATCAGCTATATCCAAAATGGTAGTAGGTTTTATTACTACTGCTGTAATATGTCTAATGTTTTATGGTGTTAATTACATAATAGCCGGTTACACATATGGATTTGGAGACCTTTTCAGACCTATTCAATCGGTAGATAGTTTTTCTAATTGCACATTAAGAATTAATGTATTGCAGTATCTAATGTTACACTTTATCACTAAAGTTCTAGTTATGTATCTTATTTACACAATCGTTAATGTTCTTTCTATGGTTGGAAAAAGCAAAACTATAAGCTACATAGCTTTTCTATGTATTTTAATAGTTTCATATTGTCTAAATTTATTTATTGGTGATAATACTTCTTTAATGTGCTTTAAGTATATTAATTTGATTAGCTTTGTTGATACAAAAAATGTTATTTCACATTATAGAAATATCAATATTTTTGGAGAACCAATTAATTATGTGACTTGTTTTTGGATAGTGCTACTTGTGTTGCTTTTAGGACTTGTTGCATTAAATATATTAATTTACAGTCGCAAAAAGATTACTGCATATAATAAAAGCAATAACAGTTTTCTATCAAAACTTAAAATATCTCGTGGTAGTACCAATGTAATTGTACATGAATTATACAAGACTTTTGTAAGCAATAAGGTTGGTATAATAATCCTTGTTGTTCTTCTTACTCAGTTATACATTACTATTTCATCACCTATAGTATTAAGCAATGACGAAAAATACCAAAAATATTATTTCTCATATTATGCCGGTGACTTTAATAGTAACACAAAAAGTAAAATTGAGAATCAAATTAAAAAGTATGAAGATAACAAAAAGTCAATGGATAAATGTATGTCTGACTACGATAATGGTTTGATTACCAAAGAAAAATATGAAGATTTATTCTCTACCTATTCTACAATAGATGAGGATTATTCAAACTTCAAAAAGTATGTTATACCATATTATGATTATTTAAAATCTAAGGCTGATAAATCTGTAAGTGTTGTTAATTACAACGGTTATTGTGCTTTGCTAGGGTTAAAAGGCAATTTAAGTAATACATATTGTTTGGCTTTATATGTATTGATGGTAATATGTATTATTCCTATTTTTACTGTTGAATATGAGCGTAAGTCAATTCATTTGCTTTCATCAACAAAGCTTGGCTTTAAATCACTTGTTTTTAAAAAGATAGTTTGTTCTTGTATTGTTACTGCTTTGTTAAACTTATTAATTTATGTTCCGTATTTTATAAGGATTATAAGTAGCTATGGCATAAATGAATTAGGTACAGCTGCTTGTAGTATTGAAGAACTATCTAATATTTCAGATGGTTTATCAATTTTAAATGTGATAATTATTACATTTGCAATCAGACTATTGGTTTCACTCGTAATAACAGTGATAATATCAGGAATTTCTCTATTTACTAAAAATACTATTATCTCAATTATAATTACAACGCTAGTTTTTGTTGTTCCTTTGCTTTTGCCTATAAATGATATTAATATTCTTAATAGCTTTTCTTTTTATCATTTGCAAAATTTCAATTTCTAGTAAGTGGTAATAATCTTAATTTTAATCACTTGTAATTTGATAAGTCACAAGATATTTACGGAGGAATAATATGCCAAAACTTGAAATAAAAAATATAAGCAAAACATATAAAAAAGGTACTGTAAAAGCACTTGACAACTTTAGCGTTACACTTACTTCCGGTGTATATGGACTACTAGGACCTAATGGTGCCGGTAAGTCTACCTTAATGAATATCATTACAGATAATCTTAATTCCGATAGTGGCAAGGTACTTTATGATGGTGAAGATATTAAGAAACTAGGAAAAGACTATAGAAGTGTTTTAGGTTATATGCCACAACAGCAAGGACTTTATGATGACTTTACTTTAAATAGATTTTTATGGTATATGTCAGCTCTAAAAGGCCTGAAGAAAAAAGAAGCAAAGGAAAAAATCACTTCACTTCTTGAAACAGTTAATCTAACTAACTCAGCTCATAAAAAGCTAGGTGGATTTTCTGGTGGTATGAAACAAAGAGCTTTGATTGCTCAAGCACTTTTAAATGACCCAAAGATTCTAATTCTTGACGAACCAACAGCTGGTCTTGACCCAAAAGAAAGAATAAGAATAAGAAACTTTGTAAGTGAAATTGCAGAAGATAAGATAGTGTTAATATCTACTCATGTTGTATCTGATATTGAGTTTATTGCCAAGGAAATAGTCCTATTAAAACAAGGTAAGCTTGTGTCACATGATACTTGCCCAAATCTTGTAGGTGAGATTGAAAACAAGGTAGTAGAAGTTGAAATTAATAGGGAAGAGCTAAAATATTTTCAAAATAACTATAGAGTGTCTAACCTGTATCACAATGATGATAAAATTATCGTTAGATTGGTTACAAATAACCCACCCAAAGACCATAAGTCTACTATAGTAAAACCTACCTTAGAGGATTTGTACCTTTATGTGTTTGAACAAGGATTATAAATATTACATTATTTGTATATATACTTACACCCTAGAAAAGTCACAACAAAAGGAAGCTATATTACTTACTAATGCTACTAATTATACTGAAAACAAAGAAACAAAAGTAAAGTCAAAGCCTAAGTACCTTGTACATTTTGTTGACCCTAAAGATTCTATTAATGATGTTTATTATTACATATATATTGAAAATAATAATATCTATGTTCAATTTGATACGGTTAAGATGAAAGAGCTAATAGACAAATTCGATGTAGGTTTAGATGATTCCATTAAAAAGACTACTGTAATGACAGTAAAAGATTTAGATTCTGTATAATAAAATCATAGTATTAAAGCCTTGGAAATAATCCAAGGCTTTTTATATAATTA
>ERZ772892.2152-NODE-2152-length-17744-cov-2.804794_pt1 | contig 17744 bp, 14 predicted proteins | sample MGYA00512126_ERZ772892 | MGnify/ENA primary metagenome ERZ772892 (study PRJEB29015, sample SAMEA2737697) | human gut metagenome | biome: human gut; feature: human-associated habitat; material: faeces | place: China | collected 2012 ... | reverse complement strand
GGATGCGGCAATGTCGGTGGAAACACGTCTCGATCAGATATTTCTCGCTATCGTTTTCACTAATCGTAGCGATACCGTCGGAAAGACCGCCAAAAAGAGTCTCCTTAGGCATATAAGTCTTACGACTTTGATGAGCCCTATCCATACCCATACTGAACTTGAATACCAAATCTTTGATCGGCTCATAAGTCACATACGCATTTGCCAAAATACGATCCATCAATCCTTTATCCGTATTCAACAACAATGAGGCCGGATTCGGCTGGGTCGGTAACTGCGGATTGACAGGATAATTGCCATCTTCATCTTGCGCCGGAATATTCGGATTCATCTGTACGGCAGCCCGAATCATACCCGATTTTTCATATTCTTCGGCTCCGAGCTGCGTATTATCGTTAGCTATACGAGAAGCTGTAATGTTGACACCGGTTTTGAAATATTTATTGATAACCTGATCCACGTTAATTTTTGCCGAATAACGTTTCATTCCCGAATTTTCAATAATACCACGATTATCATAGTAATTCAATGACATCATAAAATTGGTATTTTTGCTACCGCCTTGCACACTCACATTGTGTTGTTGCACGCTACCGTTACGGGTAATAAAATCGAGCCAATCGGTTCCTTCACCGGCAGCTGCAATCTGTTTATCGGTAAACGACAGTTTATAAGCCACACCGTTTTTGGGAGAATCGATTGCCTCCTGCAAGGTACGATCTCCATAGGGATAAACGTTATTCTCATACATCCACAAATCCCAAGTTGCAGTATTCATGGCGTTCATCCACTCTTTCAGATTATAGACATCGTAATTATCGGTGTATTGCTGAATAGAATAAGACCCCGAATAAGAGACAACCGTCCGGCCCTCTTTTCCTCGCTTGGTCGTAATTAGCAGCACGGGAACCATAGATGGCCGTAGCCGAAGCATCTTTCAGAACTTCGATAGATTCGATATCGGCCGGATTGATAAAATTCAATACGCTCTGTGTCCCAGCAACCATTCTTTCATTCGTCGTCGATGGTTGTTCCAATTCTGTTATGGGAAAACCGTCCACTACGTATAAAGGAGTTTTAGAACCATTGATAGAACCCTCTCCACGTACACGGATATCCAATCCACCACCCGGCTGGGCACTATTCTGAGAAATCACCAAACCGGCAGCTTTTCCTTGCAAGGCATGAGCAACAGAAGGCGCTACCGCAAGATTAAGATCATCGCTCTTCACCGAAGAAACAGATCCTGTCAAATCACGTTTCTTTACCGTACCATAACCGATAACGACTACTTCGTCGATGTAATTTCCATTTTCGGTCATAGTCACATCTAATTTTTTCGAACCGCCTATTTTCACCTCTTGGGTATCCATACCCACATATGAAAAAACAAGCGTTCCATCGGCTGGGGCCGAGATGGTGTAAAAGCCGTTATAATCGGTAGAGGTTCCTTTTGTTCCTCCTTTCACAAGAACACTGACACCGATTAACGGATCTCCAACAACATCTTTCACAACACCGGATATTTGTATATTCTGAGCCATTGCTCCCAAATATCCGCACATAAGAATCAAGGAGACGAAAAATCGCGTACAAAACCGAAATTTCATACTGTGTTTTCCATGATTCCGTTCTACTTTCTGTAATAGATTCATAGATCGAGATTTTTAGTTTGTTAAAAAAATTATATAGAGAAATTTGGACTTTCACTTTTTCACTTCGTTCGCTTGGAACAAAAGCGCTCTCTCAAACTTGCAATGCAATCGAGCCTCAGGACCCTCAACCTCACCCAACGAAACTTCATTGAAGTAATCATACAGTTCATACTTTTTACCTTCTTCCAGACCTTTCACAAGGATATCACCATCGAACGACGAAGCATAAAAAGCGTAATACAACGTGCCGTCCTTACGAATGACATGAGCTTCGGGACGAGAATAGCCTATATCATACAAGCCATTTACATATTCTCCTGTCGAAAGCATCTTCTCGTTATACAGCGAGAACCATTTCTTCCAGATAACCTCCTTCTCAGGAGTCAATCGATAATCGACTTTTACCTTAGGATTATTCTTTGGCCAAGTAAATTTGGTTCCCAATACGGCTCCAATACCGAACGACGAAGCAAAGTCATCGCCATTATCGCTCAATTCGACATGATCGCCGAAATAGGCCGTTCGAGGAACCAGTGCTTTATAGACATATCCTTTCAAACGTACTTGCCAGCTACTGGTCGGGTCGGAGGCTACCGTTTGGTTGGTATAAGGCAAATTATAAAAAGACATACAGCAGCCGCAGGGACAGTTTTGAATAACCGCATGCGGATTGATTGACCGGGATTCGTCATATATCATCTTGAAGAATCCGGGTAACTGCTCATAAGAATATTGGGGACATTCGGGGTGATGCTTCCAATTATAATCGGGATGCACGCTATTCAAATGCTGACCATCGAGTTTCAATCCGTCGAAGTCGTATTTTTTCATAAATCGATCCACCAGATCTCGACTATACGACACCACGCCCGAATCGACAGGGGAAAGGTAATAACTGTCCCACCAAGTAATATAATGCGGGGTCTGTTGCTTGGAAAGCGTAATAAAATCGGGATTTTCTTTCAGCACTTTCGTACCCGGATCGGCAGCCAGCGGAGCCCACCAAAGTTGAACTTTCAAGCCATAGGCCTTCATCTTTTTCACCAGATCGACCATATCCCTATCGCCACCGGGGAAACGTTTGGTATCGAGCTCCCAGTCTCCTTCGGCAATTTGGTAACCGTCATCGACAGTCGCCCATTTGATGCCCAATTCTTTCACCTTAGGCAAAGTCCCTAAGATTTCGGCAAAAGTGGCTTCTCGTTCATATCCCCACGCACACCACATGGGCTCGAATGCGGCCGGTTCCGATTCGGGCATTACCAGACCGGAAGCCTGCATATATTCTGAAAACTGTCGAAGCGGAGCAAAGCAATCTCCTTCATATACCGATACGAATGTCCGCACCGTAGAAATCGTATCGCCCTGTGTAAATGCCACGACCGATTCTTCCGCACTTTCGACCGCGACCTCTGCATAGTTATCGTATTTCGATTTTTTCACCGGAAGCGAGACCAACCGGGGAGAAAGTTCTACATGTCCCACGGCAATGCCTTGATCTCTACGCCACAAACAAGTTACAGGAATACCTCCACCGTAATCCGAATCGTTCATTCCCATATAGTTACGTTGATAGAAGGTAGAATCGACAGGGAGAATCCAATCGGCTCGTTCTATGGTAGACTGACCTTGAAAAGACCAGAACGCCGGAGTATCTTCGTTATCGATCACCCGGAACGCATGGTTTACCCACTTCACTACATGCAAATCGCGAGACGATTCATTCACATATTTTACTTCGGTAACGGCCATACCGGGGAAACGACGATCCACACTAATCGTTTGTATTTTTTTGATAGTACCACCGAAAGGCATCGAAGCCTCTCCAATCAACGTATAGACAGTAGTATCCCCAACTACCCGGGTATCCCGGCTTTTTAATTTAAAATCAGATACCGTCCCCTCTTCCAGCTCTATATATTCAGTCTGGCTTTTTTCGGTCAAAGGAGCATCATTTCCGGTTAACTCGACCGTCATGTGCATATCCTTATCCACAGACAGAATCATCGAACCGCTTTTTATTTCGAGACCTTCGCTGCAAGAAAACAGTAAAAACGAGGACAGTATTGAAATAATCGTGTATTTATCGATGTGTTTCATGGTTTCTTTTCTTAAATTATTTCATAATTCGAATGAAATTTTCCCGGTAGATTTTTCGCAAGACTTCATCGGGAAGGTCAAAACCCGAATAATACCAGTGATAGTGATAATCGGGAACATAAAAGTGTTCGTCGTCGGTTTCGAGAATCCGAAATGTCGTTTCATACATTTCGGCAGACATACCGTTATCGGTCCCATATAAAATGCGATCGGCGTAACGAGTATAAAATTTCCTCATGTAGCGAGGAATACTTGCCGTCTCTCCGAAACGGGCCGACATATCGACATATAAATTGGAATACTCGTCGAGTAACCTCCCCACGATAGAAAGATCATAACTGCAATTGATGAAATGGCAGGCGACAAACAACGTGTTCGGGTGATTCTTAACAGCCTCCGAAAATTGTGCAATCAACTGTTCGTGGGATTGCATGCCGGGTATTGACATATCGATTTTCCATTTCTTCCCATTCATTAGCCCATCGTTATATTTATCATCGGGCAGATACATCCAATAAGGCTCTGCTACATGGATATTCAATGGCATCCCCAACTCTGCACAAGTTTCATAAATCGGCGACATCAAAGGGTCGTTCAAATGGATTCCTTCGGCCATATTCGTCTGAAATGCGACATATACGCCCAATCCTTTATCGGTTACCTCTCCGACACCCTTAGCTCCCATTTTGTGGCAACGCTTCAATTCCTCGACGGCTGTTTTTACAAACGAAGACTTTCCGTAATCCGACAGGTCGAGGCCACACCACAAATCGAACCGGTCCTTATAAAGAGCATAAACTTCTACGATGGAATCGAAAGAAGCCCCGGTATACCCAGTCAATACAACTGTTTTCTCGATGCCTTTCCTATCCATAGTTTTCACCCACTGAGCAACCTCTTCGAGCGAAGAAGGGTAATCGTGAGAGTGTGCATCGATAACCGGATATTTCGCTTTCTCGACCTTCGTTTCGGGTATTTTATAAATAGATTTCGGCATATACTCTTCCAACAGTATATTCTCCTGTCCATACCCGGTCGAAACAAAAAGCAAAGCGACTAAAAACAGATAACAGTGTTTCATATACCAAGATTAAGTTCGTAATAATTCTTATCGTCATTCGGTGGCGCTTCCCACCATTTTATATTTATCGCACAATAGTTCTACCACAGAATCGGTCGCCTTAGGGAATACTTTTCGCAAATCGATTTCATCGCTATTCTGCAAGGTTTGTTTCAATGCCCGCATAAACGTGTCTTTTATCTCTGTCGCCAAATTGACTTTGGCTATACCGTTGCGAATAGCCTCCCGAACCATATCGTGAGGAATACCCGAACTCCCGTGCAAAACCAAAACCACATCGGTTGCGGCATGTATCTCGGCCAAACGGTCGATATCGAGACGAGGTGTCGATTTATAAAATCCATGAGCCGACCCAATAGCCACAGCCAAAGCATCTACCTGTGTAGCTCGGACGAAACGAACGGCATCTTCCACGGTCGTAAAACCGGACGAATCTTGCATTTGTCCCAACTTAGGCACATAGCCCAATTCGGCCTCCACATTAGCCCCGTACGGTCGAGCCATCTCTACGACCTTACAAGTCGTTTCGATATTCTCCTCCATACTCTTTTCGCTGGCATCGATCATTACCGACTCGAATCCGGCATCGAGGCAACGTTGCACCAACTCGACAGAACCTCCGTGATCCAAGTGTATGCAACCGTCAAGCCGGTAGTCTTCGAGTCCCTGACGCGCCAATACAACCGCCCGCTTCAATCCCATATAATCGATCGAGCTCTTCGTCAATTGCAACATAACAGGCGCTTGCACTTGCGATGCGGCTTCGAGTATGCCTTTCAAGGTCTCGTAGTTGTAAAAATTGGTTGCCAGAATGGCTTTCCTTTCAAGCTGAAACTGTTTAAGTTTTTCCTGAACTTTCATATTCTGTTATAATGTGATGTGCTGATTAAACCTATTCCGTGCTATCTCCTCGATGGTCTTTTTATCGGCAAAAGCTCCCGTTCCTCCTGCCGCAGTCGTGTTGATGGCGCCTGTGAGATTCCCGAATCGCTGACAATCTTCCAAAGTCTCGCCTTTGACAAATCGCGAAATACACCCGGCATTGAAACTATCGCCGGCGCCGATAGCATCCACGACTTCCGTATTCAAGAACGAAGGCAGAAATGCCGGTTCTTCTCCCCGACGAACCAACAGAGACCCTTTACTCCCCATTTTTATAATCGCTGTATTGACATAAGGTTTTATTTTCCCGACAGCTTCATCGATCGTTTCGGAAGAGGTCAATAACATAAGTTCTTTTTCATTCGGCAAAAACACCGAAACCAACGGTAAAATGCGGGTATAATCGAAATCCCAGATTTCTGTCGGGTCCCATTGCGTATCGAGCGAAGTCGTCACGCCTTGTACACGAGCGTAATCGAGTATTTTTTCCAAATCGGCTTTTAACGCCGGTTGTAGGAATATGGATATGACGACATTTTTCAAATACCGATTTGTCTATATCGGCAAACGACATGACCGCCATTGCACCCTGATAAGTTACCATAGCACGGTCTTCGCCATAATTCAGTACAATCGTCGCCCCCGAAGAGTGTTCATCGGTTTCTATCAACATGGAGGTGTCCACTCCTTTGGCTTCGAGGCTCTCTCTTATCAGATTACCGAGAGTGTCTTGCCCTATCATTCCCACAAAGCCCACTTTTGCGCCCAATGCTGCGGCATTGGCGGCAAAAATAGCAGTCGAGCTTCCCAACGTAAGAATCATATCCCCGGCAAATTTCTCTTTCCCCACTTCGGGCTCTCCGTCGATATTATTTAGAATCAAATCGACATTCAACTCCCCGATAGCCAAAATATCGTACGGTTTCATAGCAGATAATCATTAAGGTTTACCAAATTGAACGCATTGAAATACTTATCCATATCGTGTTCGATGCGCATCAAAACAATATCTTCGGACTCATAACCATTCCGATTCAAGTTTTCATAAAGTTGATCGCGAGCTACTATCGCCTCCGGTTTTTGCCAGATATAACGGCAACTTGTCCGCACTAACCATAATTTTCTCTCCTCGGAAAGCTCATTGAAATGATGGCCTTTTTCCGATTCGAGCAACCATTTGCGCCAACGATTCGATTCATCGACAAGTTTCCAAAGCACATTTTTCATATCGGAACAAACAGCAACTCTTCCCTCCGCATGAAGTCGCTTCTCTATTCCTTCGAGTTCCATCAACGCATCATATTCACTGATTGTAAACTCAGGCCCTACATTGGCAGCTCCCATTCCGCACAACGGATAATCTTCGGGATTCAGAACCCCGTCGGTATAATGCCCTTTGATGTAGCTCCCGAACTTCGCCACCTTAGCGGTCAACTTACGTGCTACCTCCTTATCGAAAGTAACCGTATGCAAATCGGTTCCCACTTTACCGACAATGAAGCAGGGCCATACATCGGCCAAACCACAAGCCTTCAATCCGGCTTTCAACTCGACGATAAACGTATCGAACACACTCTCATCGGCCAAACCGCCATGAACTTCTTCTGTCCCCACTTCATACGAAACCGGGGGAAAACCGTTAGACCGGCGGAATGTTTCGGTATGTTCGATCAACTCCACCGTACGTTTAGCCACCAGATGTATATCTATGATTTCCCCTTTGGGAACATGGATATCAACAGTCGGATCGACATGTATCAAATCGTAACCGGCAGCAACCGCAGCTTCGAACGATTTCTTAACCGCAGCCATAGCTCTATCGGTATCCCATTTCTCGATGGACTGTATATCTTTCAACCACGGTCCTCCGTGATCCACGGCCACGATATAGGGCCCCGTATAATCGACTGCCCGAGACTCCATACGCAACACATCGGTAAAAACCGACTGAGTCATTCCGGTATATCCTCCGTCGCAATCGACTTGATTAAGTGTCGCCGCAAATTTTATAGGCGCATTATTTCGCTTAGCCGAACGGAATGCCGCTTTAATGACCGCCATCGAATTGGGGCACACGGCCAACAACGTGCGGGATATATGTTGCGTTTCTTTCAGTTCGGCAATCCTCCTCAGGATATATTCAGTTTTCGGTTGCGTCGTTTTCATGTCGTTCGATTTAAAGGTCATAGATTTTCACACCTTCCACTACACGGGATATATTTCCCGAAACCGAAGGTTCATCGGGATTCAATCCCAAATTCTCCGATTTGAAATAGCCTAACAATTGCCCCACCAAAACATAAGGGATACAGGCATATTCATTTTTTTGCAATTCCCCGGGATTTGTCGCTGCAACGACACAATCGAGATTCACCCCCGGTATGACTATCCCCGAAGGCGAGACCGCTATTTGAGCTACGACTTTATTATTTTCGTTAATTTGGCGTATCAGATCACGCTCGTAATGAAACACTTTTTCATCATCTGAACAAAGATATACAAGCACGGTATCTTCATTGATCACAGCTTTGGGGCCATGACGGAATCCAAGAAACGAATCGAACTTGCAAACGACCAATCCATCGGTCAGTTCTTGTAATTTCAAATGACACTCTTCCGCTATTCCCTTCAATGCGCCGGAGCCTAAAAATACAGCCCTACCGAATTTTCGCGCAGCAATCTCGAAAAGCGATTTTTCACCGCTCTTCAAAATATCCCGTGCAAAAGTTACTATCGCCTCTATTTTACTTCTTTGCGCCGGCAACTGCTCTATATTGAAAATCAAAATAGAGACCAATGCCATAGTCGTAAAACTGCTGGTCATAGCCAATCCTTTGTCGTTTGTTTCCGGTGGAAGTAACACCAGCAACACATTATCCCGAGAACCCTCTCTCGCTAAATCGCCCGTTTCATTACAGGTTATGATAATATGAAATACTTTCTTACAATATTTATCGGCAATATGTACGGACGCCAAACTCTCAGGACTGTTTCCCGAACGGGCAAAAGAAATGAGGACGACAGGTTTTCCGGTAGGCAAACAACTTTCGGGATAAGTAATAATATCGGTCGTTGCTACGGCTCGACATTGAGAATAGCCTTTTTCCACAAAAATCCCGGCCAATGCATTTCCAATAAAGGCCGACGTTCCAGCACCCGCCAAGATAATTTCGGCATCCTTTCCGATATGGTTGTTCGAAATGAAAGTTTGTATCGCGGCTTCATTTCTGCAAACCAAATCATACGCCTTCAACCAAACATCGGGTTGCTGCATAATTTCACAATATGTAGCCGTTTTATGATCGCTTAAATCCATAAAGTACTGTGTTAAAATAAATTGAGAACTCTATTATCACTCTTCTTGTCCTATTTCTCTATCACAAATATAGAGAACTACACATTTCGAATCGAAATATTATACCAATAAATATCTAAACAACACTTTATAAAAGCATATAAACAAAAGATTATCAACGATTTATATAACAATAAAAATATTTCGAAATGTTTCGATTGTTAAAATATATTACAAAACAAGGATTTATCGATATAATATTTATTAAATTATGGTGTATTATAAAAAAATAATCTACCTTAGTAATAAAATAATTTGGTATAAGTTTAAAATTAAACATAAACATTTTCGATTCGAAACATTTTTATCCCAGAACCTTATCATTAAACTACGCAACAATGGAAACATACTATTCAGCCAAAGAGCGCCGAGCGCAAATCCTACAACTTCTAAAAAGCAGACCCAAAATATTGGTATCTTCCCTTAGCCAAATGTTTAATATATCGGAAGTTACTATCAGAAAAGATTTAGAAGAGCTTGAAAACAGGAATTTATTGATACGAGTCAGAGGGGGAGCAATACGTTTACCGAAATTAAACATTGCAGAAGAACAAGCTACGACTGAGAAAAAAAGATTTCATTATCGAGAAAAACGAAGTATCGGGCGCATGGCGGCTACACTGATACAAGAAAACGAAACCATCATTCTCGATTCGGGCAGTACAACGATGGAAATTGCCAAGAACCTGCACTCGTTCAAACAATTAACCATCATTACAAATGCCATAGACATAGCCATAGAATTAAGTAAATACAAACGGTTCAATGTCATTTTACTGGGCGGTCATTTAAGAGATTCAAGTCTCTCTACGGTCGGTCCCATAGCCGAGAACACGCTCAAAATATTTTATTGCGACAAATTATTTCTGGGTGTGGACAGTTTTAATTTGGAACGAGGAGTTTCTACTCCCAACATAGAAGAAGCAAATATCAATCAAACGATGATTACAATGGTAAAAGAAACTATCGCCGTTTTCGATTCATCAAAAGTCAATAAAAAAAGTTTTGCCTTTATCGCCCCCGTTTCTAAATTGAGTGCAATCGTCACCGACAACAATATGCCGCTGGACATTAAAACACAAATCAAAAAAATGGGGGTGAAACTATACGAAACCGAGCCTGATTCATAAAAATAAATATATATGATTAATAAAAGAGGATACTCCTTATAAACGGGAATATCCTCATAATAGTATTAGATCGATAATCTTTTATCAATAGACCGTATTCTGCGGATCCATATTTGTCCAACCGGTCGTCCAATTATTAGCAGCGGTCTCTGTGGGTCCGAACGCACCTATATAGGCCACTTGTTCAAAACCGGAAGAAACCAGAGAATGGCTCCAATCGGCAGACTGACTTACTAACGGACTGTCCTGAGAAGGAACCATGCAGAACGATGTCAAATTCTGAGGGTCTCCTTGCAGTTTCAAATCGTCAATAGCCGTATAAGCGATATTCTTGCCTCTTTCTCTATTGAAATAGCTATCTGCAAAAGCTCCGTTATCCGAAGGATCGAACTGTGTACCATTCGCCCAATATTGTGCATCTTGATAATTCTTAACCATACCGGCGAACACACAATTCGAAACGACCAATTTCCCCTCGGTGGCATGAGTCTGAGTCTTTGAGTTTTTATCATTCTCGATGATTAATCCAATGGGGAATCCGGCAAATACAGAATTAAACACTCTCAACTGTGTATTGCGGCGTAAATGCATGGCAGCCTGAAAACGAGCATCAGTAAGACTTCCATTTACGCCAGCCTCATTAGTGTAATTCGTCGGATCAAGTACCGGACCGAACATCGATACGTTTGCAAACACGCAGGAAGTATAAGGTTCAACGGTCGCAGCGTCGGCACAATTATCAGATTCGAAGCCGTTGGATGCCGATTTATCCCCAATCTTCGGATTCCGCAAAGCAGCCAAAAACTGCAATTTACCAGAAAATCCGTTATCCGTATCGAAGTCATCGTCCCAAGTTCCCAACGCTACCAAGTGTTTACAATTTACCGAACCGCCGAACCATTCGTAAGAATCGTCTCCCGAGTAAGAAACTTGTACATAATCGACTGTCGTTCCGCTACCCACCGAACCAAACGTAATGGCATTGATTTCATTATCAGTCGAATATTCGATACCGGCAAATTCGCAACGCACATATTTCAATACACCGGAGTTATCGGTATCGTCGTTACCTCCATGTTTACTTCTGACACCGCCTTCGATAGTCTGCTCTCCCATGTTGTTTTTGGCTTTACCCAAAAGGATAATACCGCCCCAGTCACCGGGTTTACGTTTGCCCGGAGCCTGTGCCGATGTAAATACAATGGGGCGTTCGCTCGTACCCTCGGCAATGAGTTTGCCTCCGCGCTCCACAATCAACGTAGCCTTAGACTCTTTCTCTCCTTTGATAACTACACCCGGCTCGATAGTGAGTGTAGCCCCTTCGGTAACATAAACGAACCCTTTCAAATTATAGGTGTTCGGATAGGTCAAAGTCATATTGGACGAAATCTCGTAAGCATTCGAACCGTCTCCCAAATCGAAAGTCTCTCCACTCGGAATGGGATTGTCATTGTTCTCATCACAACTTACTACCGCCATTGTCGCCAAGCATACAAAAGCAATTGTTTTGAATCGTTTTTTCATTTGATTTTTCTGTTTGATTAGTATTATAGAAAAGGATTAAAAACTGAATGTGATACCTACGCTCACCGAACGTCCCGGTTTATACGACTTCGTAGTCTGTTCGCGTTTCTGTAACTTTCCTTCGGCATCATAAAATTGCGGATACTGCTTATATACTACTTTTTCACCGATGATATCTTTCACTCCGGCTTTCAACTCGACGAGCTTACCGAACTTCTTAGACACCGTGAAATCGAGACTATTACGCGGCAGTTCATAGGTATCGGGGATATTCACGCTCACATCGTTCGTAGTACTGTTGGACTTTCCGATGCCGATGATACGCTTTCCCAAACGATTGTAAAGCAACGACGACATCAATCCCCACCTTTCATTCTGATAATAAAGTCCGGCATTGACGATATAAGGCGATTGCCCTTGCATTTCCCTGTCTTCGGTTTTAACAATACCCGATTCGTCGAAACGTACTCTACTCTTTATCAAAGTAGCATTGAGTAAAAGGCTTAATCCTCTCATTCCTAAGAAGTCGAGAGACTTGCGAATTTCAACCTCCGCACCGAAACTCTGTGCCGAAAGTGCGTTCTCATAATTATATCGCAGCGATCCTCCCATATCTATAAAGGTCCATTCTATGGGGTTCTTGAAGTATTTGTAGAAAATACCTAAGCTGATGACTTCTCCCCGTTGCGGGTAAAACTCGTACCGGAAATCGAGGTTGTCTATCTTACACGTCTTCAAATTCTCGTTCCCGCCTATTTCATTAAAAAGATCGAAATCGTAATATACAGCCGGCGAAACCTCTCGAAACTCCGCCCGATTCAAAGAACGTCCATAGGCCAGACGAAGCAAATTGCGCTCATCGAAATTGTACGTGGCATTGACCGAAGGCAATAAATCGAGATCGGTATAATTGCGGCTCGTCATCAACACTTGCGATGCCGACTGAGATTTATCCCATTTCATTCTCAACCGATTGTATTCAAGCCGCAAACCGGCATAAACATTGAATTTACCCATCGGCAATTCCATCGCACCATATCCCGCTCCATATATGTTGTATGCCTCATAAGCATTTTTCTTATCGGTAATCTCGTCTATAAAGACTTTATCGACACTCAGCCAATCCTCACTCATCATTTCTTCATAAGGCAGATACAGATAAGATGCACGTTCTTCAAGAGAGAGATTCTCGTACCGATAGATAAATTCGCGAGGCGTATAATTACGGGTACGATACTCGGATATCAATCCGCCTTTCACCGTAGAGAGTATCTCGCCCATAGGAACTGTTCCCTTGTAGTCCACACTACCCGAAAAGACATGGTCGGACAAAGATTGGAAATAACGTTTGATGCTCTCATTGCCTACTTTTAACTGCGACACGTCTACTCCATCGCTCATTCCAGCCTGATTAACGACTATCCGTCGGTCGGGCTCGGTTCTATAAGCATAACTATATCCCATGTTCCACGCCAGAGAATGGAGCTTCTTCTCATCTAAAAAATGATTACCGGTCAGCTGTCCCAAATAGCTCAGACGCGATTGGTACAACATCTCCGTCTCTTCCCGATAGGTCAAACCGCTCACATTTCTTTCTCCCGAGCGTTCGGTCAATCGGTTTTTACCCAACATATTAAACAGGTTTCGGAATTCCAATTTATTTTTTCCGTCAAATACAAAAGCCCAATTGTGCATTGCGCCCAATCGCACATCGTTGGAATACTGGTTATCGACATAATCATTGAGATACACCGGCTTATCGGCATCCGAAGAATAAATACCGAAACGGGCATTCGTGATATCCTGTATCGTTTTATAAGTATTACTATAATTGATATAGGTAGTCATACCTATATCTGTCCCGCCCTCGGTTTCGAACCGCCGATTAATCGTCAGAGATAAACGTTGGTCGGGAATCGGATAATAACTTTTCACCCGCCAATCGTTATTAAACGAGCGTGTAAGCCGCGTAACTTCCGCCGGATTGCTGCCGGTAACGTCCATGTGCGAAGGCATGCCATTCGGCAAAGGTCTCTTGTTCAAATCGAACCCCAACCAATCGGTAGTACTGCCGGGATTCAGACGCGTTTTTACAAATTGAGTATTGGTATTGAATCCTGTCGTATAACCAATCTGAATGGAGTTACGTAAAGGTAAACTCTTGGTAGAGATACGAATAAATCCACCGGCAAAATCGGCCGGAATTTCGGGAGCCGGAGACTTATAGATAATCATATTCTCGATTTGAGAGCTGGGCAACATATCGAATGAGAAAGCTCGGCTATCAGATTCTAAGCTCGGAGAACTGTTCCCATTGATCCACACATTATTATACCGTTGCGACAATCCACGTACCACAACAAACCGATCGTTTATTACCGATATACCCGGTACTCGTTTCACCACTTCCGATGCATCACGATCGAGTGTTTTGGCAATCTGTTGCGAAGATATACCACTCGCTACCTGTACTTGCGCTTTCATTCCTTCCAACAAAGACATCTCCGTATCGTTCCTGCGATAGGTAGAAACCACGACTTCATTCAAGGCGACCCCGTCTTCCTCCATCTCAATTTCAAGACCCGCGATAGATTCTCCCTGCTTCACGTTCACCGGAACCCGAACCGTCTTATAGGATAAATATCGGCAAACAATCGTCTGCTTTCCTATGGGAATATTTTTCAAACTAAACTTTCCGTCCAAATCGGTAGCTGTCGCTACCGAACTATTCTCTATTTGTACGGTGGCCCCTATAATCGCCTCTCCACTTTTCTTATCTCTGACTTCTCCGGTAATCAAACTTCCTGCCGAAGCCGTTATCCCCAATGCATGAATCGAAAAAACAAAACCTAAAACAACCGCCAGTAATCCGCTTTTATACATATATTTTTACCTTTTTCTTTCCGCTGCAAAAGTAAAAGCAAAAGAATACGAAAACATGACAGCAATATGAATCGATATATAACATGTATTACATTATCGTATACCGAATTTTGCAAATATATTTCAGTACGATATGCAATATTGTATCTCAACCCGATAGACCCACAGAGAAAAAACTACCTATCGTTCGACCTACATGTAACGCTTTCTACGGAGCTCGCATAAAAATTCAGCTTATTTAACAACTTCTACATGACTGATTTCCTGCAATGGTTACATTTATGTAAGTTACTAATATCGATGTTTCTTCTTGCAAATTGTTTCGCAAAAATTCATCTTTGTATTGAAAAACAAAAGTTATTAACGATAATCGAAGTAAACTTAAAACGAAAAAACGATGGACAAAATCACAAAAATCAATTCAGGAGAAAAGTTTACCCACACATCTGTCGGAAAACTCGCCGAGTTCAATGGTAAACAATTCCTCAAAGACACTGTCGGTACAACCGGTTGCGAAATTTCATTCGGGACAATAGAGCCCGGCCAAGCCGCACCTTTCTTTCACAGCCATAAACAAAACGAAGAAATTTATATTATTCTCAGTGGCGCCGGCGACTTTCAAGTAAACGATACGGCTTTCCCCATTGCCGAGGGATCGATTGTCCGTGTAGCCACAGCCTGCAATCGTTCCATACGATGCACATCAACCGAAAAAATGCTCTACATCTGCATTCAGGCAAAAGAAGGTAGTCTCGAACAATGTACTATGGAGGACGGTGAAATCACCCAGCAAGAAACAAAATGGTAGTAAAACAAGGAGGCTGTTCTTGAATAATATAGAACAGCCTCCTCTCACATCATAGTTAAAGTTATTTATTCCGCCTCAATTCCAATACCGCAGCACCGCCAGCAGTAAAAAATACCAAATTCCCATTTTCGAGTATGCCATAAGTCCTCACATTATTCAAAGCTGAAAGTATGTTTTTCTCTGTCTCCATATCGGGACACATCATACAAGTTGCAGCCACACCGTGGAAAGAGATAGAATTTTCTACGGTCTCATCACTCCGTAATTCCCCTGTTATACGATTACAACCCGAGTTTCCACTTATTCGACCGTCAGCAATATCAAACTTGACACCCGGTCGCACTTCCAAATCGGTAGATAAAGTATCTCCATACACTTTAACAATATCCCATTCTCCTTCCAATTCAGATAAAGGAACTACCGAAAACCTCTTACTCAATAACATGACAGGTTCTTTATCCGAAGCATACAGGGCAATTTTATTTTTACCCGCGCGTTTAACGTTCTTTACCGTAGACAACACTTCGATAAGTTTTCCTTCCAATTCCATATCGGGACAAGCCATGAGAGTGGATGCCATATGACCCAATTCTATTTTATTGTCTCTGGAAAGATCCAGACTCCCCATTATACGGTTACAACCGCTATATCCATATACTTTCCCTTTCTTCGTATCGAATCCGATAAAGGGGTTCGATTGAGCCCGAACCGGTTCACCCTGAATTTCTACCACGTTCCATTCACCACAAATATCATTTTCCGATACCATATCTCTCGCCGTTTTACAAGAAGACAATAATAAAACTCCCAAGAATACCGACAAGTACATCTTTTTTGCATTCATATCTCTATTTTTTAAATCTACTATATGCGACTTCAATAAAGAATTGGAGAAAAGAATATAATACTGCGTCTTTATATATTAAAATTTTTTAAATACGCTATTTCCCTTCAAAAGTCTCCCTTTCCTCGATAGTATTTACAATATCCATCATACATTTTTGCTACCTTTACTAAATATTCATTTAAACTACGGATTTAGCATGAAAAAGAAAAATTTTATTCCTTTCATTGCAATCGCTGTTTTATGCTCAGCCTGTCACGACAAAACTACTTTAACCGGAGATTGGATTGAACCAGTACCGGGTACTACAAATACGATACAAGGATTCAGTCTGAAAGAAAACGGAGAAGCAACGTCCATCAATATGGCCACCCTTCAATATAAATCTTGGGCGCAAGAGGACAACCGGCTCATTCTATCGGGAGAAAGCATCGGCAATCACCAAACAATCTCATTCTCTGATACTTTAAAAATTTGCAAACTATCGGAAGACAGTCTGATTTTGAAAAAAGGTGATTTGGTTAAAACATATACACGTCCCAAAAGTATCATTCCAGCGACTCCGATACAACCAGCTATATCTACTACGTTTACAGTAAAAGGGAAATTAGTCATCGGACATGAAGTACGCTCTTTTATCGCAGAAGGCGACACCACCTCATATTGGATCATCGACGATTCGGGAACACTGAAAGAGGAATATGAAAAAACTATCGGCAACAACCCCAAGCCATATACTCCGGTATATGCCGAACTAAAAGTTATCGATACCGGGAAATCGAACGAAGGATTTGCCGCCGAATATGCCGGGGTCTATCATGTAAAAGAAGTGTTGAATATATCCCCAATTAAAACAGAATAGGCGTGTAGCCATATCATGAATATAGCCTACATAGGTGCGAGGATAAAGATTCCGTAAAAAATTCGTGGGGATAGACTTGTATTTTAATAATAAATCCCTTGCCGGCAACCACGTTACGAACTCCTCGGCAAACGGTAAAAAAGCAGCCGAATAGATTTTTGGAGATATTCAACCCCTCCGTCACTACGTGCCACCTCCCCTATATTTTGCTATGCAAAACACAGAGGAGGAGGTTTAATACTCTTCTATCGCATTATTTGACATATTCATTGAATTAACCTCTCCGTCACTTCGTGCCACCTCCCCTATATTTTGCTGTGCAAAACACAGAGGAGGAGGTTTAATGCCCTTCTATCTCATTATTTATCAATGAGACGGATCGTGTTTGTCCTTCTCCCTCGCCGTGTCCAATGGCATTGCGGGGTATCGTGTAAAAAAATATAGGGAAGAGACCGAAGAAACGGTAGTTCCTGAGGAGAGGGTGTGAAAAAGATGGCATAAGATTTTTGACTGTAAGGGTTAACCCCCTCGTCCTGCGGACACTCCCCCTATATTCCCTTACGGTAACACAGGGGGAGAGGGCTAAAATGCATTTCGAACATATTTAAACTTCTCCCCTG